>Ga0233431_1003180_pt1 | contig 20408 bp, 14 predicted proteins | sample SI_118_April2016_FD_179867 | JGI IMG/M metagenome (GOLD analysis project Ga0233431, IMG submission 179867) | Seawater microbial communities from Saanich Inlet, British Columbia, Canada - SI_118_April2016_200_MG | ecosystem: Environmental > Aquatic > Marine > Inlet | place: Canada: British... | reverse complement strand
TAATTTTCTTTACCATTGCTTAAATCAATTTCCAGAAATTTATTAAATTCCGCTTCACTCTCAAACCGGGATTGATGCCTTTCCGGATTAAACATCGGTGTGTCTAAACCCATATCGCTGTGGCAAAGCCGACAATTGGAACTGTTATCTTTGGGAAGACTCAAATGATGACATTTTTGGCATGTTTCCTCTTCGGTGAGTTGATAGTCTTTAACAAAAATCTCTTGATGCTTTTTATGACCAAACATCACATAGTCATTATTTAAATTTCCATCCAGCCGTAGATTTGACCGGGTAACATCTGCACCAATTATAGTATTGCTGACAGCTTGTTGAACGGGTCGATATGATCCGGTTGCCTGATCACTGAAGGAGCTCCACGTGACAGGGATTACGATGATGGCAATCAAAATTACCTTAAATGTTTGTGTTCCCAGAAATACGGATTTCGCTTCTTTTTTACTCCAATATTCTACGATTGGGTGCCCATGTTTATCCAGATTCTCATGGTCCGGTTCCGTAAATACATTGAATCGTTCCACCAGGAATAGGAAAATAAGTCCGGCACCGGCCAATACACCCCCGCAGATAAAAAACTCACTGAGGTTTGGAATATAAATACTTTCAGAAGAACGAAAGTAACCGATAATTCCGGTATTGATTCTGTGTAAGATGAGTCCAATAAACGCAGAGGATGTTGCTAAAAATAGCATTCCAATTTTATTTCGGGCAGCGGGAATTAAAAATATTATGACTGGTAAAATCACCTGAAGAGATATTTCAACCAAAAATAGTTGACTTTCCCAGGTGAAATCAGGGCCGAAAACATAATTCCATTTATTATTATAAGTAAGATCACCTACCCTCAAGATAAAGTACAATATCAAGAATGCAGCGGATCCTTTTGCCAGACCTGACAAAATGGTGACATCAGGTTTGAATTTATAAAATTTGGAAAACACAATCATCAACAGGATAATTGTCGCCAGACCAGAACCCATTGCAGATATAAAAAACTGCGGTGGCATAATTAAATTAAACCATAAGGGATGCAGTCGGGTAGGTGAGGTCATGAACAATGAGCCCAAAGAACTATGATGCATGGTTGACAAGGTAATTCCCAACACAACAAATGGTAGCATCTTTTCATGAATGAAATGTGTTACCTTTGGAAAAGGAAACCGTTCAGTTACGATGGGCAGTAGTTCTAAGGCGGTAACTCCCCAATACACTGAGACGCACCAGAAAACTTCAAAAAGAAAAGAGTGCGGATTCCACATAAAGAACGGATGCCATCCGCGATGGGGTAATCCAATATCAAATAGCAGTGCAGTTAAGCTTGACCCGTATCCCAAAAAACCGATAAGGACAGAAAATCTTGCTACAGGTTTGTATTTATCCCATTGCAAAATATAAATAACAGCAGCCACAACAAATCCACTGGTCGCTAACGCAGCACCGGTTACCATATTAAATATCTTCCACAATCCCCACGGCATTAAGTCTGTCATTTGAGTTGCAGCGCCAAGGCCATAGACAAAGCGTCCAAAACCCACCACCAGACCTGAAATACACAAAGCCCACATCAGATCCTTTAATACTTTAAGGGCTAATCCGTCTTTATTCATTTTCGCCCTCCTTGCCTTTGTTCATGGCTTCCTTTTTTTTGTTTTTTTCTTCCAAACGCTCCTTTCGTTTTTTTACAAACCAGACACCTGTTAAGCCCGCAGAAACAGTTAGAAACTGAAACGGGGTGACCCATACCCATGTGTTGACCATGGAAGGAATAGACTCTTTTGCGAGTTGCGGTAAGCGTAACTTATCAAATTCTTCTTTGCTTGGCATTTTAAGAACATCACCCAACGGAATATCTGAGATATAAATCACAGAAGTACCGCCGAATTCATATTCCCCATACACATGGTCAATATATAGGTCAGGGTTTTCCTTAATGCGGCGTTTAGCTTCTTTGATCAAATCCTCTCTGGTACCGAAGACGGTCGCGCCTGTTGGACAACTTGAAACGCATGCCGGCAAACCACCTTTGACGCGACATTCTTCGTTCATTTTACATTTGCGAATCAAAGGAAGCGGCTGATCATAGTCATAGCGTGGAATGGAAAATGGACATGAAAGCATACAATATCGGCAGCCGATACATTTTGACTCATCGTACTCGACGGCACCATCCGGTCTTTTAGTTAGCGCTCCGACCAGGCAAGCCGCTTGACAGCTCGGGTCCAGGCAGTGCATACATTGCCTGCGCACCATGCTAATAGATCCTGGTTTTTTACCTTCCGTTTTTACAATTGATGTAAATCGGTTTCCAGATAATCCATCTTTCGCTTTGAAATAAGCAAAAAAGTCTCGGGGTAGCTTATTTTTACGGACACAACCTTCTACACACCGTTGGCAACCGATGCATTTTGTTACATCTGTCAGTATGCCTTTCATTTTTGTTGTGTCGCTATTTTGCGTGCTACTCATTTTGTATATTCCTTTTTAATAACTTATTATTGACTACTGCTCTATCGGTTCAATTTTAAAAAAATCATCCCAGGTTTGAGGACCTCCATTAAGTTTTTGATGGCAATCCACACATACTTTTTCATAAGCTTTTGCGCGTTCTGGAGCTTTGGTGTCTTGTGCCACACTGCCTTCGACAGGCCCCGTTGGTCCATGGCAACTGTCGCATGACTGGATGTGGCCATCTTTTGAATGCCATTCCCGATCCGTACGCTTAGCTGTCACGTAATTCCCATCTTCCTGGATAGTATTATGATGGCAATTCTGACATGAAAATGAACCGCTTATGGCGTGGAAACGGTGGTCCCACCAGAAAGTACCTTTCTGATCCTGATATTTTAATATTCCAGATTTGAATTCATGTGAAGTAATGCTTTCCCAACTGTCTAAACCAACCTTTTTTTCTTTGTGACAATCCAGGCAGTTTTTCTTAAGTGCATCCTCAAGTGAAGGATTATCGTATTGGCCAGTCCCGTGGCAACTGCGACATGCCAACTGAGGGCCGGTGGCGACATCTTTATGGTGGCAGGTATCACAAGTTTCATTTTGATATTCTGCATGTCTATTATGATCCCAAACCAGTGTCGGCATGTTAGGTGCCTGGATCACATTGGGATCCGGTTCATGACAGTCTGTACAATAAACAGGCATGGATTTTTCAACTTCTGGGTTTTCCTCGTTGTGACAACTATTACATTTTCCATGGACGGCTTGCTCCAGGCTAGGTCGCATGGCTGAATCATTCTCATTGACATCTAATCCTTTGTGACATTCGTTACAAGAAACGTTTTCGTCTTCTGGATTGAATTCTGTATGGCAAGTTTGACAACCCCCATGTTTAAATTGTGCATGATCTTTGATTTCAGTAGCCATGACCATATCATTTACAATAGCTGGTTTATGACAAGTACCACAGGCTCTGTAATCCGCATCTTTGATCGCTTCTTTATCCTGGTGGTGACAACTAACGCAATTGCCGTCAAATCCCGGATGGCTGTCCATGTCAATTTTACGGGAATGCGTCAAATGATCCCAGGTGACAACTCCCTGTGGTCCGGAAAATGTCTGTGTATGACAATCACGACATTCTTCGGGACCTTCGCTCATCGCTTTGTGACATCCGATACATTTTGCATGAAGTGCTGTCATTGCAGGTGGGCCGTTTTCGCCTTCAAATTTAACCTTTTGAACATCCATAAACATTTCCGGTACAATGATCGTATCCTTATTATCAGGGAGTTTATGACAATCTCCGCAAGGTCTTGGTTCAGTAGTTCCCATCTTTTCAGTATGATGGCAAGTAGAACAATTGCTAATGTCTTTCATTCGGGCATGAAGTTCATGATTCCATGCCACATCACCAAAACGCGCTTTCAAAATACTATCCGGCTCAATGTTGGGTCGAATCTTCATTCCCGCAGCTCCAGCAACGATAAGTATCAAAGCGATGCTGACGAGTATTCCTATTTTTAGTTTTTTACCTTTCAATTCAATGACCTTTGTTTAAATTCAATCTATTGAAGCTAATTCCTTCTATTGAGGATCGAAACTGATTATTAACACATTTAGTTTTACTCGGGATGACTCTGAAACCAGGTTCTTATGCCTTCACATAAAGATGCCGGTTAAACCATTCCTTTAAACGCAAAAAATGATAAAGCAAGTAATCCTGCCGTAACCAAACCAATTCCTGTTCCTTCAAGTGGTTTGGGAATGTGACAAATTTCAAACCGCTCACGAACTCCAGCAAATAAAACCAAAGCCAATCCAAAACCAACGGCAGAAGCAGCAGAAAAAATGATGGCAGTTAAAAGCGTGAATTTCTCCTGAATATTAATAATTGCAACACCAAGAACTGCGCAGTTGGTGGTTATCAACGGCAAGAAAATTCCCAAAGATTTATATAGAACGGGGATACTCTTCCGTAAAAAAAGTTCAACAAACTGCACCAGTGTCGCGATGACAAGGATAAACGCTAATGTTTGCAGGTATTCTATTTTATATGGAACCAGTAAATAACGGCTTATTAGCCAGGAAAAAATCCCGGCCAGTGTTAAAACGAAAACAACAGCGGCTCCCATCCCAACGGCAGTGTCCATTTTTTTGGAAACCCCAAGAAATGGACAACACCCCAGAAATTTTGCCAGTAAGATATTGTTTATAAAAATAGCGCCGATGATTAGCGTAAAATATTCGTCCATTCAGTTCTCCCCTACCTATTAAGCCGAACGGCCAAAAAGATTCATCAATCCAAGTATTAGTCCCAGGGCCATGAATGCTCCCGGGGCCTGCTGGATAAAGTTAAAAGGTTCTGCCAAAAAAACAGTGTCTCCAAAAAGCAGTGTTATTTTACCAGCACCGAGTATCTCTCTAAATGCGCCCAAAAACGTTAATGAGGCGGTAAATCCAAGTCCCATACCCAGTCCGTCCGCAAGTGAATAAATGACAGTGTTTTTCCTGGCGAAGGCCTCGGCCCTACCTAAGATAATGCAATTCACTACGATTAATGGAATAAATAATCCGAGGCTTTCAGATAATTGGAAAAAATAGGATTTGGTAATCATTTCAACGCAGACCACAAATGTTGCGATAATTACAATATAACAAGCGGCCCTGACTTCATTGGGAATAATATTTCTGAACAGGGATACCAGAACATTGGAGCAAACCAATACAAAAGTAGCCGATAAACCCATTCCCAATCCATTTTCCATTGTCGTCGTCACCGCCAGTACGGGACACAATCCCAGCACCAATCGGAAAGGAGGTATTTCTTTCCAAAGGCCCTTGGTAAATTCCTTCAGTAAATTGTTCATACGGTAGCTCCGATCTATTGATTAATCTCTGTTTTAATTGTGCCCTGATGCTTGTCATACAGCGCTTTGGTTCGTCTGATTGCCTGGGTGACCGCTCGACTTGATACGGTGGCTCCTGTTACCGCATCTATATCTCCATCATCTTTTTTGATCATTATTTTGGTGTCTTTACTCAATCCTGTGAACTGGGATAGAAAAGATTTCTCTTTGACTAAAGTTCCTAACCCTGGTGTTTCTGACATGGTCGTTATCCCAATGGCAGCGATATCGCCGGAATCAAGCTTATACCCAACCATAACTCCTAAGTCACCACCAAATCCGCCACCGAATTTTTCAAATGCCACAGCATAAGGTTTATCGTCTTTTTTAATCACAAATACCAACAGAGGTGATTCTTCACCTACGTTAACTTCTTTTCTTTCTGTAAGAAGCTCTGATTCAACTTTAATACGATTTTCCTGGGGTATTGTTCCTTTGATGGACTCATAAATACTCGTGACTGCGGGAATTTTTTTAAATTTTAAGATGTTGTTTTGGGCAGTTTCGTAGGTTATTTCGTTTAATCCACCAAGAACAAGCCCACTGGTCAATGCAATGATCGACAAAACAAGGATCATTTTTATATATTTTGCCATTTATATCGCTACCTTTTCTACACGCGGCTTTAGCCGGTCAATTAGAGGATTCATCACGTTCATTAAGAGTACAGCAAATGGAATCGCATCGGGCCATATTCCGAATGCACGAATTAAAACGATTAAAAAACCCATTCCAATACCATAAATCCATTGGGCTAGTTTATTGGCTGGAGATGTTGTTGTATCAGTTGCCATAAAAAACGCAACCAGTACCACGTGACCTGTTAATATCTGATCTGCCAGGTTTCCGCCAAGTTTGTCTTTGAATAGATAAGAGAAAATCAAGACACTGGCCAGAACAGCAAATGGAATTTGAATACGGATATATCCACCTAACCACAGTGCGATTCCTCCAATAGCTGTCAGAATAATTACTGAAGCGTGTGTGGAAGCGATGCTTTTCATTCCAATCGGATAAACATGATATTGCCAGGATAAAAGTACGATTAACCATCCTACTAAGGCAGGATGCATGGGATATCCACCTAAACCACCAAATATTTGTTTACCAGCAAATATTGCGACAATAATCGCGATCATTAATACCCACCAGGGAATTGATGGTGGCATGAGCATCACAATAAGAAGGCCAATTAACGCACCATGTCCGTTTGTGGCATAACGTGGCTGTTTCATGAACACCTGACATAAATATTCAGTGAAAAACCCCAAGCCTAACCCAAAAACTGCCATACTCAGAACCCCTGAAAACCATAAAAAACCAGAGTCTAGGCCCAATTCAACTACAACTGTTTTAAGGTTTCCATCGATAGGGCCTAAGGCTGCGTTCATTTTTGCAGCGTTGCTACCAATAAACTGAAGACTGGCACTTACAAGAATTGCGGGTAATAAAGCGAAAATAAAGGCAAGATTAGTTTTGGTGATAGATCCTGATGACCTTATATGAGGGGCAAAACTGACAGAAAATTTTGGGATGTTCGCGAATATGCCTTTAGAAGCACAACTTGCAGAAACAGCCGATGTTGGAATATCAGAAGATGTACATTCAGACGTGTTTTTTGTTTCATCCGCATTATCTTTTACCAATTCGCTTTTGGCAAGTTTGATAAGTTGTACTAAGGGTCTCCTGGCAACACATACGGATGCGCAGAGGCCACATTCTATACATTGATCAACTTCCAATGCATCGGCACGATCAAAGAGTCCAAATTCACTATAACGTCCAATAAGTGGAACTTGTAAATTTACAGGACATATATCAATACAATCACCACAATTGATACATGGTTCATCGCTCCATTCGATAATAGATGATTTAGAAATGATCATCAGCGAATCGGTACCCGTATCAACAGCACCATCAATCGAGTATTGCGCGAATCCGCGCATGGGACCACCAGCAACAATTTTATCCCCATCTTCGGGGGTGATATTTAACTGTGAAAAAATATCTCCAAAAGAAGTTCCCAGTTGCACTCTGAAATTTCCTAATGTTTCATTTTTCAACCCAATAATAGTAATAACCTTTTTATCTTGTAATTTTCCATCACGAATAGCATCAAGCATTGCTAAAGCAGCTTCAACTGTTATTACACGGGCATTTCCGGTTGCCTCAATTTTTTTTAGTATTGATGATTCCAGGCTTTCTGGATATTGAGGTTTGATACTTAAAATGCTGACTTTGGGCGATTGGGAAAATTGCTGGCTGTCAGCTTCCATTGATTCTGGTAGAGCCAGATAAACCTTTTGAATTCCGTGGATTTTAGTAAGCAGCTTTGCAGCCAAGCCAATTTCCTGACTTTGTTCTCTGAACAACTGAATTGAAGACGTGACGCCCGGTTCGCTATCAATGGCTGTTATGACTAAGGTGTCAACCGCCTCACTTTGAGCAAATAAGTCAGCTATGGATTGAGGATTCGAGGTTCCGGTTTGAATTCCAGATGTTTTAATCCGCTCAATAATATCGTCACTGGAAATATTTTGTAGATCTAATGGTTTTAAAACATTTGGTTTGGTATCGGACGATGGTTCAACTTGAACGGCAGATGATTCGTGTTGACCCCGAGTATTAGGAACATTCAGGATACCTGTTATTCTTCCTGATACTGGACTTGGAAAAACCTGTTTCAAATCGGTTTTCCATAGTGGTTGACCTGGTTTAATTTCATCTCCAGCTGACACTAATGGTGAGAATGAGCACCCATGCATACTACTAACTGCGAAGCTCAATTTAGAAGGGGGCTCAAGATCGACGATCGGTATTGAATCAGTGTCAAGAGGAAAACCCGTTTTGAAAAAACCTAAAAGCAGATCAATTAATTTCATAAACACCTATTAAATCTTTAATCCAGCAATATTTTCAAAAAGTTAAAAAAATAAAAGAGTAACACAATGATGAAAGTACTTTCTCGGTGTGTATTGCCCTTTAATAAATACGCTGTGTTCCTTGGTACTGTTTGATTTATTTCTAGCGATGAACTTAATCAGCAAAATTTCATGTTGTCAATTGTTAATAGAACTGGAGTATCAATACAATCAATTTCTTTCAAAAAACATTTTTCAAGAATAGTTAGGGTGATAATAGCCCAGGTTTTTATTTTTCTTAGGCCGTCAGTAAAAATCGAATGCCATAATAAACACATTGGTTATTATGCTCATACAATTGACATTTCGACGAAGAATGACAATTATTGGCAACTTTGATTTGTTGACACGGTACTGGTGTTTGTAAATTTGTATGATTTTACCTTGATGCCAGTCAGATTGTTTCGGTTTCATTAAACACTACTTGTTTTTGAAGGTCTGAAAGATCATTCCATACAACCTGATCAATCCCCAAATTCACATTAACCAGTCAGTATTGACATTAAATAGAAGAGCGAATTAACATTAATCTAAAGCAAAGTTGTCTTTTGCGGGAAATAATGAAAAATTCATATGTTAAAATACATTTATTATAAAAAAAAGAATTGAAAATAAGTGGCACAAATTCGAATTAAGTAACCTGAAAGTCGAGAGTCCTTATCTGTTACTGAGAATTTTAGACGCTCAAGTTAAGTAAAGAAAAGTGTGTAACTAATATTTATAAATTAATATCAGAGAGATCAAAAAAAATGTCTAGAATTGGCGTTATACTTAAAATTGATGGAAAGGATGCGACAGTTTCCACATCTCGTCGGGGTATTTGCGATGGTTGTTCTGATAAATCCTCCTGTTCATTTGACAATGCTCTGGGGAAAGCAAAACCAGATTTTATAACAGTGAATAATGCCATTGGTGCAAAATTGGGTGACCATGTAGCGTTCGATTTGACCAATCATACTGAATTGAAAATGTCACTCTTAGTTTGGGGATTGCCCTTGGTTGGCCTGGTGATAGGTGCTTTTATTGGTGCAGGGCTTCATGGCCAGGTATCTTTGTCCCAGGACACTTTAACCTTGTTTGGAGCTTTGATTGGCTTTTTTGCCGCTTTCTCTCTGGTTGTTTTCGCGGACCGTCGATTAAAAAATAACAGGCAACTCCTCCCAAGTATTGAAAGAGTCATTGAGCCCACTTCGTGTGATGTGACTGATCAACCCGATTAAATCAAATTCAAAATTTTTCTTAGATAATCAATCACTTATTGAAAAAAATTGTTAATCAATAGCCAGGATATTAATTATTTTAAGCTATTGATATTTAAAATTAACTCTGGTTTTTTAAGGGAATTCTCATACTAAGCTCCTCCTATGAACTCGCAAAACTAAAAAATAGTGTTGCAAAATACTATGAATTAATCAAAAATCAAATCTTCAAAAAATGAACAGATTTCAAAGGGTTCTAAATCACTGCATTTTTTATATTCTACAACACTAATATTATTGATATTTGAACTGGATTGCCATTTGAGTAATATAATATAATCAGTGATTATCTTAATTTTTTTAAGGCTGTATGACACTATTTATGGTTATTTAATCATATTTTTCATGGAGAAAAGAATATGCTTCCTGCCATGTTAGCGATTGGAGGAATCGGTTTGGTTGCGGGTCTTGGGCTTGCAATTGCCTCAAAAGCTTTTTATGTCTATATTGATCCAACAATTTCAGCAGTCGACGATGCCTTACCTGGTGCAAATTGTGGTGGATGTGGTTTCGCTGGCTGTAGTGGTGCCGCTGAAGCGATTGCTGCAGGAAAAGTACCCCCTTCTATTTGTGTGGCCGGCGGCACGGCTGTAGACTTAAAGGTGGCTGAGATCATGGGGGTCGAAATCAAAGAAACGGAAGCTGAAATCGCATTATTAGGATGTACATATGGTACAGATACCGCAGATCTCAAATATCAATATGATGGACTCGTTGATTGCCGGGCAGCTAGTTTATTGAATGGGGGTTCAAAAGAATGTCCTATTGGATGTCTTGGACTGGGAAGTTGCGTTAAAGCATGCCAATTTGGCGCTATGAAGATGGGTGAGGACAATCTGCCCATTGTGATATCTGAACTCTGTGTCGGTTGTGGTAGTTGTGAACGGGTTTGTCCCAAAAACATCATCAAGCTCAGCAACAATTCCATGAGAGTAACAAAAGAATTTACCACTGAAGATTGTACAGCGCCATGTCAGCGAGCTTGTCCGGCTGGAATTGATATTCCTGGTTACATTCAACAAATTGCGGATAAAAATTATCCGGAAGCTGTCAGAATTATAAAGGAAAATAATCCATTCCCTTCTGTTTGTGGTCGAATTTGCATACATCCTTGTGAATATGACTGCCGCCGAACGCTTGTTGATGAACCTGTTGCTATTAACCATCTAAAACGTTTTGCTACCGACTATGAAATGCGCTCGGGAGAACGTGTTCAGATTTCACGAGCACCGGTAAGTGGAAAAAAGGTTGCAGTTGTTGGTGGTGGTGCTCAGGGATTAACTGCTGCTTATTATCTAAATCGTTTAGGGCATGATTCAAGCGTTTATGATGCGGCTCCTAAACTTGGTGGAATTCTCCATCTTGGGTTGCCTGAGAATCGATTGCCTAGAGATGTACTGGATTATGAAATTAACGGGATTTTGGAAGCAGGTGTAGTTGCCAATACCAGTCAGATGCTTGGGCGGGATTTTACCATTGAATCGTTGCTAAAAGAAGGGTATTCCGCTATTCTTATCGCGACAGGCGGTTGGGATAAAAAACTGGCGGAAAAAGAGAACGAGGCAGATAGTTTACCATTACCGGGAATTCATCTGTTACTGGATTTTATCCAAAAGCAACGTTCAGGGAAGACACCAGAGGTCGGGAACAATGTTGTGATCCAGGACGGTGGGAACGCGGCACTTAAGACCGCGAAAGCTTTGAAAACCAGTGACGTTCAATCAGTGTCCATTGTATACCGCGCTTCGCGTAAAAATATCCCCATTGTTGAAGAGGAAATCAAAAAAGCTGAAGGGGAAGGCATACAGTTTTTCTTTCAGAGTACAGTAACGGAAATGGTTGGCCAAGGCACCAAATTAAAAAAATTATTAGTATCCGGTCTCGACAACCATACCGAGGCACCTGAGGAGAAAGCTTTAATTGCGGATACTTTAATCACGGGCGGAGGACGTTTACCAGAACTGATTTATGTCGCGTACAAAGATGCCACTAAAACTGCGGCCTGGGAAGCTTTTACGGTTTATACCAGTCCCCAGGCAGAACAGGATCTGGGAATTTTTCGGCCTGGAGAAGTTATCAGTGATTACAATGCAGTTATTGAAGCGATTGGCGCAGGAAGAAGAGCTGCCAGCTCCATTCAGCATTTCATGAATGGTAAGCTAGTGGAAGCGCCCAACAATATGGTTCGAAAAACGACCCCAATATTGAACGTGGATAAGCTGGAACCAGTCTCTAAAATTCCACGACAACCAATGCGAAAACTCCCGATGGAAGATCAACTCAATGAGCCTTCTAAGGAAATCGCCATGGGCTATGAAGAACATCAAGCTAATCAAGAGGCTAATCGTTGCTTAAAATGTGGTCTTATTTGCTACCGTCAAGAAGGCAAAACAAATATTTCATTAAATTAAACCGTTAACAAATCATTTTATTTGTTCAGGAGTTAAGTAAATATGAACCTTGAAAATATTGTTGTCATAGATGGTAACGAATTTTCTTTTACACCTGGAGAAACCATCCTCCAAATTGCACAACAAAATGGGATTGAGATCCCAACGCTTTGTTATCTAAAGCGAGCAACGCCAAATACTCGTTGTGGTATGTGCGTGTCAGAGGTTGAAGGCAGTGATGAGCTGTTGAGAGCCTGCGCGACTCCGGTAACTACAGGAATGGTTGTTAAAACCAGCACACCCTCGGTGATCGCAGAAAGACGAAAGAGTCTTCAACAATTGCTGTCAATGGGTTATCACAATTGCCTGGTGCAGGAAACCAATATTGATTCCTGGACTGACTTTCAATTGAAAGCAATGGGACCTAAGGAACATGAAGATCTTTGCCCGGCTTATGGAACCTGTGAACTTCAGGATATGGCTATCCAATATCAAGTGAAAGGGACTAATTCAACACCATTAGATACTAAGTATCCCATTGAAAATGCTAATCCTTTTATTGTCCGGGACTTTTCACGCTGTATTCTTTGCGGCAAATGTGTAAAAGCCTGTAATGAGGTTCAGGTAAACGATGTCATCGATTTCGGTCAGGAAGCAACGGAACTAAAAATAGTGACTGAGGGTGACCAGACCCTAAAAGAATCGGATTGCGTTTTTTGCGGGGAATGTGTTCAGGCCTGTCCTGTCGGTGCTTTGGTAGAGAAAGAAGATAAACATAAAATTAAGGATTGGGAAACCAGACAAGTGCCTACCACTTGTACCTATTGTGGTGTTGGATGCCAAATTAGACTGCATGTGAGGGACAACCAGGTTGTTAGGGTTTCTGGTGTTGAAGAGGCTGAACCGAACTACGGAAGTCTCTGTGTAAAGGGTAGGTACGGATTCAACTTTATCAATTCTGATGAACGGCTTAAAACACCACTTATTAAAGAAAATGGAAAGTTTAAAGAAGCTACCTGGGATGAAGCATTGAGTCTGGTAGCAGAAAAACTAGGCACGATCAAAGAACAACATGGTTCAGATTCGATTGGTTTCTTAACCTCAGCGAGAATGTCCAATGAAGATAATTATATCGCTCAAAAGTTCTCTCGAGCTGTTATCAAAACCAATAACGTAGATCACTGCGCCCGTCTCTGACACTCCGCAACAGTAGCCGGTCTGGCTACAACATTTGGAAGTGGCGCGATGACGAACCCCATCGCTGATTTTGAAAAAGCAGATGCCATACTGATTACGGGATCTAATACCACAACATCACATCCTGTCATCTCAACCTATATTAAACGGGCGGTAAAAAACAAAGGAACCAAACTTATTGTTGTTGATCCCAGAGGAATCAAGATCTCTGATCATGCGACAAAATGGTTACGTCAAAACTTAGGAACCGACGTTGCGTGGATTAACGGTCTTATTCATGTTATCATCAAGGAAGACCTTTATGATAAAGAGTTTGTCGCCAATCGAACCGAAGGGTTCGAGCAAATGAAAGAAGTAACCACCAAATATAATCCAGAATATGTGGCAGAAATCACGGGTATCGCCAAGGAAGATATCATTGAAGCCGCCAGAATATACGCTAAGGCAAAAGCAGCCAGTATCGCTTATTGTATGGGGATTACCCAACATATCTCCGGAACAGATAATGTCAAATCTTTGGCGAATCTGGCGATGTTATGTGGAAATATGGGGATCGAAGGTGGAGGTGTTAATCCACTACGAGGACAGAATAATGTTCAGGGTGCCTGTGATATGGGTGGACTTCCTAATGTTTTCACTGGCTATCAGCAAGTAGCCGATGAAAACGCAGTGAAAAAAATGGAAAATGCCTGGGGTGTCACAGGAATCTCTAACAAGCCAGGGTTAATGGCAACTGAGATGGTTCCAATGGCGCTGGATAAGGAGATTCGAGCGCTTTATATCATTGGGGAAAATCCATTGGTATCTGATCCTGACCTGAATCATGCTGAGAAATGTTTTAAGGCGCTTGACTTTATGGTGGTTCAAGATATTTTCCTTTCAGAAACAGCTGAATTGGCTGATGTTGTTTTACCAGCAACATGTTTTGCGGAAAAAAACGGAACCTTTTCCAATACAGAGCGAAAAATTCAATTAGTCAGAAAAGCTGTTGAGCCACCTGGAGAAGCAATGGATGATTGGAAGATCATATGTGATCTGGCTGAAAAGATGGGATACAGTATGTCTTATGCGCAAAGTTCAGATGTCATGGATGAGATTGCACAGGTGACGCCTTCTTACGGAGGTGTTAGTTTTGATCGGCTCGAAAAGACAGATACATATTGGCCTTGTCCGGATGCTGATCATCCTGGAACACCAATATTACATGTTGGAAGATTTGTTCGAGGTAAAGGTGCTTTCCAGGCGATTGATTATATCGCGCCAGACGAGTCTGCAGATAAAGACTACCCAATGTCATTGACAACCGGGCGTGTTCTGTATCAATACCATTCCAGAACCATGACCGCCAAGTCTGATGGATTAAATGAATGTGCACCAGATTCTTTCGTGGAAATATCTACCGATGACGCTCGTGAATTGGAAATTGAAGACGGATCAACTGTAACCGTTTTTTCCCGTCGGGGAAAAATTAAGGCCCGTGCCCATGTCACCCATAGAATCGGAAACGGAAACGTCTTTATACCGTTTCATTTTGCAGAAGCCGCAGCCAACAGGTTGACAAATGCGGCCTTGGATCCGACCTGTAAAATTCCGGAATTTAAAGTCTGTGCTGTAAAATTGGTTAAAGCCGGATAGAATAAAAACAATCCCTCAATTGGTAGTACTATCAGTTGAGGGATTATAAGTGAGGATTTAGGCGCAAATTCTTTGTGAAGTTATGCTATTATTAGTTTTTCAGAGAAAGTAAAATTTTGATTATCATCTAAAGTGTTCCCTTTTATTCAAGGCCGAAAAAGGAAATCATTTCATCTACCCTCAAGTCCCTGAAGCATACCGATAGAATATTTATGTAGAACGCTACTAATCAATGTTTGGTATGGTAAACCCTCATTGGCAGCTATTAATTTTAAAGCTTCAAGATCAGCTTGAGACAATCTTATCGTTATTGGTTTCTTCCGATTAGTTTTCTTGGCGATCAAAACCATCTCTTTTTTTTCATTTTCAAAATCGGATACGGTTTTCCAATTATTATCGTTCTCAGTTGATTCGATAAGTTCCTTTTCCTCATCATCAAAAGGTACAACCTTGGGAAAACGTTTTTTCATAATCACCTCAAATATTTTTTTGTATACTTTCTACTAGGATAGGCCGTTTTTAAGAAAACATGATCTTCCGCCAGAACAAATGGGACTAGAATTGCGTAATCACCAAGCTTTACAATAAACAGTCGCTGATTCGATCTTGATGGATTATCTATAATGTCTAAAAGATGACCATCTTCAATCGCTTTTGAAATCATTTCAAAGCTGATACCACGTTCCTTGATTAGTTTAGTATTTTTTTCCTTATCCCATTTAAATATTTTTATCATAAGAAAAATGTACACTTTATTAATGTACAATGTCAATTAAAAGTAATCGTCTTTGCTTTTTTGAAGATTGAGCTTGTGAACCTTCGTGCGGTTTTTGAGAAGGTTTTAGTTTTGGATTAGACTTTTCTTCTGATTACGAAAGTGTTTTTAAAACATTTTTAGGAGGCAAAAATATTAAATTAAACGACTTCTTTTTTATGGGGTACAAAACTAAAAAAGGCGTTTTTATGGTCGTTGTTGAAATTGGAATTTAAACGTATCCAATGAAAACAAAGACTAATTGTGTAGCTGGAGGATTTTCTCCTCCAGTCACCACAACACTCTATATAAGAGTTTGCATTTGACACTTCATCAACTTTTCATTTCTTCAATATTTTCCCCAAAATGGTCTTTCCATCGCCCCACCACCCAGGAAACCCAATAATAACTTCATCTAAGTAATATCCACCATTTTACCCTTAATTCATCCCATATCAATTGCAGCACTCGCATTAATTCGTTATAATCATAGCAAAATTGTTGTTTTAATAAACTTCGTTGTAAATTTCTAGTGTCATTTAACTGACTGGAATTTACTTTGGGATACTTAGAAAGTGGTCTTTATAGGGCCAGGATTTGGGCTGATTATTCACAGGATTTTAGCATTTGATTTTATTCCTAGTCATCAAACTTTCACTGCCAATCCAACAGTCAATGGAGTGGTTTCCAAAATTACTATAACAGCATAAGTAATGACTTCGGTTCGATTCTTAATTGGGGGTGATTTTAAATTTATAATTGATAAAATTGGTTCATAAATGACCGATAAATATCATAGAACAATTCTAGTATACAATGGAATAATGACTTAATAAACAAGTATGATATAAATTTATTGGATGGTCCCATTATCGCTTGATAGGGATAATGAATCCTATTAAATTAGATACAATTCTTAATTATTTTAAGTATACTGTTTTACCGCCAACCACGGTGGCCTCCACACAAATATCTTTTATGTGTTTAGAGTCAATAGTTAATGGATTGTCCGACAGGACAGCAAAGTCAGCCAGTTTACCGTCCTCAATGGAACCCTTTTGATGTTCTTCAAAACTGCAATAAGCTGCATCTATCGTATAGGCTTTTAATGCAGCCAGGGCTGTGATGCGTTCGTCAGCTCCGAGTAGTTTTCCATCGTTAGTTATTCGGTTTACCGCACAATACATTGAAAAAAAAGGATCAGCCGATGTAACCGGATGATCCGAGTGCAGTGAAAACTTCAACCCCGCTCTGTAGGAAGAACCCAATGGATCAATACGGGCAGTGCGATCCGGCCCCAGGAATTGTGAAACATGACGATCCCCCCAGTAGTATATGTGGTTTGGGAAAAAACTGGGCACAATACCAAGCCGTTTCATTTTCCTGATTTGGGTTTGGGTGGCAAGTTGACAATGGATAATCATATGTCGATGATCCATTCCCGGTTGTTTATCACAGGCATTTTTTAAAGCCTCGATTGCCGAATTTATTGCCCCATCGCCGTTAGCATGAATAGCGATCTGCATTCCCTTCCCATGGTATTCCTCCACCAACTCGTTTAGGAGTTCCTGAGGTATTATATAAAAACCTTTTTCCGAACATTTATTGAAATAGGGCTTTTCCAGAGCAGCGGTTAGGATCTGAATGGAGCCGTCCTGAAACAGTTTGACCCCTCCGAGTTTTAAAAACATGGAACCGATATCATAACTCCACCCGGTTTTTAAAATTTGTCGATAGACCCTTTCGATTATGGTCAAGTATACCCGTATATCGAGCCTTTTTTCCGCTTCAAGTTCCCGGTATGCACCAATCACTTCAAGACCGGTCCCGTAATACCCGATAGCAGCATCATGAATGCTTGTGATCCCACAGGCATGATAATATTTTACAGCCTTCTCCAGACGATTTTTTATCTGTGACACATCCAGATGGGGAATGTGCCCGGCAACCGCTAGTTGGGCATCTCCGTACAAAACACCGGTTAGATCCCCTTTTTGATCTTTATCAACCACTCCGCAGAGCGGATAATTGGATTTAAGACCAATGTTGGCAATTTTTAAGGCAAGTGAATTTGTATATGCTACATGTCCAGAAATATGGGAGATGAATACAGGGTGCGAAGGAGAGACTTCATCAAGTTCGCGACGTGTTAAATGGCGTTTTTCAACTACAAGTGTATCGTCATATCCCCATCCTTTAACCCATTCACCAGGTGCGGTGTTTTTCACTCTTTTGCGTAGACGCGTCAAAACATCTTCAATGCTTTCATTGGGGGGAGAGGAGCAATTTACCTCTCCCAGAGAGAGCGCATAATCAGAAAAATGGCAATGAGATTCTATGATACCAGGGATGACTGTTTTACCCCTAAGGTCAATCATGTGAGTGTCTCCTGATAAGGCGCTCAGGACATCCTCTTCAGAACCAACTGCCAAAAACCGTCCCCTGCTGAAAACAAAGGCTGAGGCGTGGGGCCTCCTGGGATTCATAGTGATCACATCAGCATTCCGAAACACAATGTTGTCTTCATTCCGCATTCCAACTAACCACATCAGGCAAACCACCACCTTTCACATGCCCGACGACCATCACAGGGCCATCTTTCTTCTAATTTACTGTGGGCTATTTTTTTCGATATAGCAAAAATATCATTGGCAAACAAGGGTAAAACTACACCGCCATCGTCTCGCAAAATTCGCTGCATCTCGGAATACATTTTATGACGTCTGTCGGAGTCCAGTTCTGCCCGGGAGTTAACAAGAAGCTCGTTAAACCGTTTGTTATTCCAGAAAGTATCATTCCAGGATGAATCTCCCGCATAAGCTTGGGAAAAACAAATGTCTTCAGTGGATGACCCGCCCCAGTAACAAGCACTCCAGGATTTTTTCATCCAGACATTGGACCAGTAACCATCATTAGGTTCCCGTACTACATTAATAGATATTCCCGCTTTTTTTGCATGAGATTGGAATAATATGGAAGCATCGACTGCTCCAGAATATGCTGCTTCTGCGGCGTGAAGATCCAACGATAATTTACTGAACCCTGCTTTTTTGAGATAAAATTTTGCTTTTTCAGGATCGTAGATACGTTGCTCAAGTTTACTGTCATAAAAACGGTAATTGGGTGATATAGGTTGATCGTTGCCCACAAATCCATGCCCACGAAGTATTGTTTTCAACATCGCTTTACGATCCACAGCATGTTTCACAGCACGCCTAACGTTGATATCGTTGAATGGGGGCCTGTTTGTACTCATGGGAAAGGTATAATGAAGTCCACCGCTGGTTTCTTTAACAACAATACTTTTCTGTCTTTTAAGCATATCTGCTGTTTTAAAATCAACTCTGTCAATAACATCTACCTTTCCGGTCATAATCGATGTCATTCGCGCGGTGGCATCACTGACAGGCAATATTTCAATCGTATCAAAATGAGCTCGGTCCGATTTCCAATAATTTGGGTTTCGTTCCAGAGACGCACGGACTCCCGGTTCGAATTCTTTTAACAAATACCCTCCAGCACCTACCTTAGATTGCCAATCTACACCGTTGCCTTTTGCAGGCAGAATAGCCAATCTCACATCTGCAAGCAGATAAGGTAAATCCGCATTTCCACCATGCAAATGAATTACAACCGTATGATTGTCTTCTGCCACAATTTCTTTGATATTATTTAACATGGGGTTAATCGAAGATTTTGATTTTTCTCCACGGTGAATATTGATGGAGGCAAGCACATCTTTAGCTGCGACAGACTTACCATTATGAAAATCGACCCCTTTTCTCAGCTTAAATCGCCAGCTTTTCGCATCAGGTGAGGCTTCCCAGGTTTCAGCTAACTCTGGTATGATTTGTCCACCTGGACCGGTTTCGGTTAAATAGTTATGCATCGCATAATCGATTGTGGTGATCATACCGGTGACTATGTTTTTTTCCGGGTCCAAAGAGTCGGTTGTAGCCCCATGGGCCGTTACAATCCGAAAATGTCCGCCACGCTTGGGTGTTGCGGCTAGCGCACTTTGTAGTCCAAGAGTTGAAGCGAATGCCGCTGATATGCCGAGTGCAGATAGACCTGCAATAAATTCACGTCTGTTAATACGTTGTTGTGACAGCAATTTTTGAAGAGATGTGATGTTAGTGTTCAGTTCGGTCATAGTAATTCTCCTTAAGGTTAGATAATAAAGAGCCTTTGATAGAAGGAAGTAAACTGCTTGAATGGTGCCACTTTCCCAAACTAAGAACAATTTTTACTTAAGGTGTTTAACCATAGCTGGTTGTAGGGAATGAAGATATCTTTGAGGAAACGATTAAAAAATATTTTATGACCATATATGGTCATAAAGACAAAATATGGTCATTCATTGATCGGCTTTAAGATTGGACGACGTATTCCCAATTTCTTCATTCGGGCATTCAGGGTAGTCCGCTTAAGCCCTAATAATTCAGCCGCGCCATTTTTGCCCTGTATCCGCCAACTGGTCGTTTCCAGTACATCAATAATGTGTTGCCGCTCAACATTGGTAAGGAGCATATTTTGCGCAGTCTCGAGGTTTGAAGTTTCCGGGATCGGAATAGTCAATACATTTCCTTTGATCATAATCATGGCGCGTTCGATACAATTTCTCAGTTCACGCACGTTGCCTGGCCAGGCGTAGTTCTGAAGCGCCTTTATGGTTTTTAGAGGAATGGAATCAATATGTTTCCCCATGCTTTTCCCGAGTTCATCCACCAGCGGCCAGATCAGCAGTGGAATATCCTCAATTCTATCTCGCAAAGGGGGAATCAGAATCGGAAAAACATTCAATCGATAAAAGAGATCTTTTCTAAACGTACCTTCAAGAACAGCCTTGGCTAAATCTTTATTGGTGG
>Ga0233431_1003179_pt1 | contig 20408 bp, 16 predicted proteins | sample SI_118_April2016_FD_179867 | JGI IMG/M metagenome (GOLD analysis project Ga0233431, IMG submission 179867) | Seawater microbial communities from Saanich Inlet, British Columbia, Canada - SI_118_April2016_200_MG | ecosystem: Environmental > Aquatic > Marine > Inlet | place: Canada: British... | reverse complement strand
GATTGAAGATTAAATTCACAAAAGACAAAACTCAAAGAACAAATAAACTCCAAATACCAATACTCAAATTTCAAATTAGGGTTTGGTCACACTCTGGATTAAGTCTGTGACTTGATCCTATTATGCAAATATTAAATTAGAAACATTCAGAACAATATAGGATTCAGTTACAAACTGAATCCAGAATGGAATTACCATTTATACTTAGGCAAAGCAGAAATTTTACTAACCTCATCAAAACAAATCTGTTAATCTGTGGCAATTTTCACACTAACGCTACAATAACCAATTGTCAATTGAATTTTATGATTTGAGTTTTATATGAAAATTGAGTTTTAATAAACTCTAATACTCCTTGTTACTATCCACCCTTCTGGAGTAATTCCTTTTACACTAATCCAGCCTCGTGAATTTTCGAGCACCTGTACCAATTCTTTGGCATTGTCAAACTTTTGGTTGTTTACATGCAAAATAATAAAATCGTTGGGAAGATTCAGGTCTTTCATCATACCTGCTTTGATATTGTTTACACGTACTCCATAATCTATTCCAAAATACTGCTTATCTATTTTTGACAAGCTTTTAAAAGATGCTCCAAGCCTATCTGAAACGATCATTGTATTTTTAAGCAATTCTGTTTTGCCTTCAGAATTTACCAAGGTTATTTCAAGCTTGATTATTTTTCCTGAACGCAGTACTTCCAGTCTTGCTTTTTCTCCCGGGCGTCTGTAAGCAAGTAACTCATCAAATCCAGCCCTGTCTTTTATATTAGCCTCGTTAAAACGAATGATAATGTCTTCCTTTTTCAATCCAGCCAAATCAGCATTTCCTTCTGCAACAATTTTATTCAAATATACTCCGGTGGTATTTTCATCGCCCAGCTTTGAAGCTAACTGTTCATCAATGTCAATTATTTCTGATTCAATAAAGGCGCGTTGAACCATACCAAATTCTTTGAGATCGTTCACGATTTTTGACACAATATTGGAAGGGATCGCAAAACCATAACCTGCATACGAACCTGTTCTGGATATGATTGCTGAATTAATACCGATAAGTTTCCCATCTAAATTAACCAAGGCTCCCCCACTATTTCCCGGATTTATTGCAGCATCCGTTTGAATGAAAGATTCAATCGGAAAATGCTCTTTGGAAACATTAATATTTCGCCCTTTAGCGCTTACAATACCTGATGTAACCGTTGAGGTGAGATTAAATGGGTTACCAACTGCAAGCACCCATTCGCCAACATCAACCATATCAGAATTAGAGAATTCTAAAAACGGAAGATTTTCTGCTTCAATTTTCAGCAACGCTAAATCGGATGAAGGATCGGTACCAATAATTGTTGCTTTATAATTCTTTTTTCTATTGTTTACAACCACTTCAACCCGATCCGAATTCTTGATCACATGCTGATTGGTCACAATATATCCTTCTTTGGAAATTATGACGCCTGAACCTGATGAAACAGAAGGACCTCTTTCGCTAAAAAAATCAAAAAACATATCGCGGAATGAATAGCTTTGATTGCTCCCTTCTTTGATGGCTTTAATAAACACTACAGCTGGCCGACTTGCATTAGATGCTTTTACAAAATTTGCATTGATAGGAATATCGACATAATCGCGAGAAGGGTTTTCGCTTGCTAATGTTTTTGGAATTCCCTGAACTGTTAGTTGGTTTGATGATACTTTGCTATCAGAAATACGCTGATAGACAGCAGATCCTAAAATCCCTGAAAAAAAAGCGATGAAAATGAAGAAAAAAGCTTTAAATCCATTTTTCATTTAAACATTTAATTAATCGATTCAACATTAGCTCTTAACAATAAAAAAACCTCTGGATTATTGGGATCATTGGTTGTAACAGTAATACTTTGCTGAACGGAGCCGTTTTTCCCTTTGCTATTGAATGTAACTTTTATCAAACCTTCTTCACCGGGTTCGTATCTCATTTTCCCTAGTGTAGTGGCTGTGCATCCACAATCAGTCTTGGTATCATAAATCACCAACTGATCTGTTCCCGTATTCATAAATTTGAATTCCGTAAATTTCACATCACCATGTTTGATTTTCTTGAAATCAACCTCTTTTTTATCAAATTGAATGCTTCCCGTGTTTTTAAGTTCCTCTTCGCTTAGTATTTTAATATTCTTAATAATATTAGCAACAACAATTAATTCCTTTTCAGGCATTAATGGGTCATCAGTTTGTAATTGCATGCGTTCAAAAACATAGCCCAAATCTTCTTTTATATAAGCACTGAAATAAACTTCTATTTTCCTTTTTTCTCCAGCTTTCAATACAATGGGTGTATATTCAGTACGGAGGCAATCAGGCAAGCGCATACTGGATATGGTTATATCCGTTTTACCAAAGTTATACACCTCAATCAATCCTGTATCAATTTCATTTTCAAAAACTTCACCCAAAACAACATGATTAACTTTAAACCGCAAACCGCCCATAAGTGCTGGGTAATCGTCTAGCTCAGATCTGGGTCGAGGAATAACATTTCCTTCAATTGTTAGCACTATTTTGCTATTTGAGTTTCCAATTACAGTAATTGTCTTCGAAAATTTCCCACGTAAATTGGCAGGATCATAAGTTGCACGTACAAAACCTGTTTTCCCGGCTTTAACCGGTTCTTCTGAATAAGCAGGGGTTGTACATCCGCATGATGCATCAACTTTTGTAATAATATACTTTTCTTTGCCGGTGTTATGAAAAATAAAATCATAACTAACAGGACCCTTTTCTTCATGAATGGTACCATAATCATGAGTTAATTTTTCAAACTCTATCGTTGTGGTTTTCTGTGCATTAACAACAATGCTTAGCGCAATAATTGATAACAATAAACTGATGGTTTTCATTATTTTAGAAATTTTCATATTCGTTTTTGTAACTGTCTAAATTTTACAAGATTTATGCCATCCAATTCTTCTGTAAAAATTGTCAGGCAATACAAGAAGGACGAATTAGAATAAAAATTAGTTGCATTTAGTCCAATAAATACTGAAATACGCTCAAAACTACTGTTAATATTGGTTTTTTGTTATTTTGTTATCAACAGAGCGTTGATTAATTGAGGCTTTTTTTATCCATTCACTTTTCTATTTTTGCGGCATTAAAAAGATGCGCAGATATGTCTAAAACACTCTATACTGAAGATTCAATTCGTTCACTCGATTGGCGGGAACATATCCGCATGAGACCCGGTATGTATATCGGAAAGCAGGGCGATGGATCTTCTCGTGATGATGGCATATATATACTTGTTAAAGAGATAGTTGACAACTCCGTTGATGAGTATGTAATGGGCTATGGTAAAAAAATTGATATTACAGTTGAAGATAATATTGTTTGCATACGTGACTATGGAAGAGGCGTTCCTTTAGGCAGTGTGATTGACTGTGTGTCCAGAATTAATACAGGCGGAAAATATGATTCCAAAGTATTTAAGAAAGCTGTAGGACTTAATGGTGTTGGTGCAAAAGCCGTAAATGCATTATCAGGCAAATTTAAAATAGAATCAATTCGCGATAAAAAGTGTAAAATTGCTGAATTTGAAAAAGGCGAATTAATTCAAGATATGGATGTAGCTGATTCCACCAAAGTGGATGGCACTATTGTTACTTTTACACCTGATGATGAAATATTTGAAAACTACAATTATATTCCTGCCTATTTGAATAAATTGTTATGGAATTATGCTTACCTCAATTCTGGCTTAACAATTAATTATAACGGTGAGAAATTCTTTTCAGCTAATGGACTTTATGATCTGCTTCAGAATAAAACCAATGTTGAAAATCTGGAGTATCCCATTATTCACTTAAAAGGGGAAGACATTGAAGTCGCATTATCGCACGGAAAACAATATGGAGAGGAGTATTATTCATTTGTAAACGGGCAATATACGCCACAGGGCGGAACACACTTATTGGCATTTAAGGAAGCTATTGTTAAAACAATTCGTGAGTTTTATAAAAAGACATTTGATCCTTCCGACATTCGAGCATCTATCATTTCAGCAGTTAGTATCAAAGTGATCGAACCTGTTTTTGAATCTCAGACAAAAACAAAACTTGGTTCAATGCACATGGAGCCTGATGGTCAGACAATCAAATCTTTTGTTAATGATTTCATTAAAAAAGAATTAGACGATTATTTGCATAAGAATCCAGATGTTGCTGACACATTGCACAGAAGGATTATCCAGTCTGAAAAGGAAAGAAAAGCAATTTCCGGCATTAAAAAACTGGCCAATGAAAGGGCTAAAAAAGCCAACTTACACAATAAGAAATTAAGAGATTGCAAAGTTCATTTTACAAATTCTGATCACGAGAAAAGATATGACACAACACTCTTTATTACGGAGGGTGATTCAGCAAGTGGTTCCATTACAAAATCACGGGATATTGACACACAAGCTGTTTTCAGTCTAAGAGGAAAACCTTTGAATACATTTGGCCTGAAAAAGAATGTGGTTTATGAAAATGAAGAATTTAACTTGCTACAACACGCTTTAAATATTGAGAACGGAATTGATGAATTACGCTATAACCGAATCGTAATTGCTACAGATGCTGATGTAGATGGCATGCATATTCGCCTGTTATTGCTGACTTTTTTCCTGCAGTTCTTTTCTGATTTGGTGAAAGATGGGCATGTTTATATTTTAGAAACACCCTTATTCCGGGTTCGCAATAAAGTAAAAACATATTATTGTTATTCCCAAGAGGAAAAACGACAAGCCATGAAAAAACTGGGTGCAAAACCAGAAATAACCAGATTTAAAGGATTGGGAGAAATTTCTCCTAATGAATTCGGTTTGTTCATTGGCAACAAAATGAAACTGGAGCCAGTAATGCTCAGTGATCAGGAAGACATAAAGAATCTTCTCAATTATTACATGGGCAAAAACACACCAGAACGACAAGAATTTATTATTTCAAATTTGAAAGTGGAAAAAGATATTGTTGAAGAGGAATTAAAATAATACATCTAAAAAGAAAAACACATTTACGTAATCAATGGATCCAGAAAACGACATACAAGAAAATCAAGAAGAAGCTAAACCCAAAGGCAAAGATGTAAAACCGGTTTCTAGTCTTTATAAAGAATGGTTTCTTGATTATGCTTCATACGTAATTCTTGAAAGAGCTGTTCCGGCCATTGATGATGGATTAAAACCTGTTCATAGAAGGATTTTACATGCCATGAAAGAAACCGATGATGGTCGCTTTAACAAAGTAGCCAATGTAATCGGTAATACCATGCAATATCATCCGCATGGCGATCAATCAATTTCGGATGCAATTGTAAATATTGGCCAAAAAGACTTACTAATTGACACACAAGGAAACTGGGGAGATGTAGTTACTGGAGACAGCGCTGCTGCTGCCCGTTATATTGAAACCCGACTTTCCAAATTTGCTCACGAGGTAGTCTTTAATCCAGAAACTACAGAATGGCAATCCTCCTATGATGGAAGAAAAAGAGAACCTATCAATTTGCCTGTAAAATTCCCCTTGGTTCTTTCATTAGGAGCAGAGGGTATTGCTGTAGGACTTTCCACACGTATTCTGCCACATAATTTCAATGAACTCATCCGTGCATCCATTGCTATTTTAAAAGGAAATGAATACGAAATTTATCCTGATTTTCCCACCAACGGCTTAGCTGATTTCAGTAACTATAACCAAGGGAAAAGAGGAGGAAAAGTTAGGGTCAGATCTAAAATTGAAATTATTGACAAGAAAACAGTGGCCATTCGAAATGTCCCCTTCTCTGTCACAACAACAACCCTAATCGATTCTATTGTCAAGGCCAATGATAAAGGGAAAATAAAAATAAAGCAGGTTATTGATAATACGGCAAAAGATGTTGAGATAATTGTAGAATTACAAAAAGGGATTTCACCTGATGTGACAATTGATGCACTGTATGCATTTACAAGTTGTGAAACATCTATTTCCACAAATGCTTGTGTCATCCAAAACGACAAACCTGTTTTTATTGGTGTAAGGGATATTTTAGAAGATTCAACACAAAGAACAATAGATTTACTCAAACGAGAACTAGAAATTCTGCGTGATCATTTGTTGAATAAATGGCATTATTCTTCGTTGGAAAAAATATTCATTGAGAAAAAAGTTTATCGTGATATTGAGGAGTGCGAAACCTGGGAAGCCGTAATTGAAGCCATCGATGAAGGGTTAAAGCCACATATCAAACACCTCAAACGAGCTGTTACAACTGAAGATATTGTTCGCTTAACTGATATTAAAATTAAACGAATTTCAAAATACGATGCTTTCAAAGCAGATGAAATTATTATTCAAATTGAGAAAGACTTGGAAGAAGTTGAATTTAATTTGAGTCATTTAATTGATTTTGCCATAAAATATTTTGAGAATCTGCTAAAGAAATATGGAAAAGGCAGAGAACGCAAAACAGAAATCCGACATTTTGATACTATTCAGGCAAAAAATGTTGTTGCAGCAAACAAAAAATTATACGTAAACAGGGCCGATGGATTTTTTGGATTCGGATTGAAAAAAGAAGAAAGTATCGGTGAATGTTCTGAATTGGATGACGTTATTACTTTTAGAAAAGACGGCACCTATTCTATACAAAAGGTTGATGAAAAAGTTTTTGCAGGTAAAAACATCATTCATATTGATGTTTTTAAGAAAGACGATGAACGAATGACTTATAATGCGGTTTACCTCGATGGGAAATCGAAGAATTCAATGGTAAAACGATTCAATGTTACCTCCATAACTCGCGATAAAGAATACGATTTAACCAAAAAATCTCCCGGCTCCAAAATCATTTACTTTACAGCCAATCCACTAGGAGAAACCGATACTGTTACAGTATACTTAACACAAGGAAGCAAAGCAAGGAAAAAAATATTCGATTTCAATTTTGCTACTATCGACATTAAAGGAAGAGCTTCTCAAGGAAATATTCTAACCAAATATCCGGTTAGAAGAATAGTTCAGAAATCAGTAGATAAAACAAATATCATTGGTATTGATGTGTGGTACGATGAATACATCGGGAAATTAAATACCAAAGAAATTGGCAGGCACATAGGCAGCTTCGCCCCTGACGACCTGATTCTGGCCATTACGTCTGATGGATATTATGAATTGAAAGCATTTGATGTTAATAATCATTATGATATTGACAAAATTACCTATATCGAGAAATTCAACCCTAACCGCGCTTTAACGGCTATTTACTTGAACGGGGAATCGAATATCTACTATGCCAAACGATTTAAAATTGAAACGTCCAGAACCAATACTGCTTTCAAATTTATTAGCGAGAACAAAAAATCCAAATTGATTGTTATCTCAGATGCAGATCGGGTTATTGTCAAGACCAGCTATTTAGACAAGAAAAGTGGTGATAAAAATTCTGAGACTCTTGAACTCAGCGAATTCATCGAATTGATGGGCTGGAAAGCTGTTGGCAAAAAGCTCAATAACAATAAGGTAACTTCTGTAAAAATCATTGACATGATTTATGAAGAAGTTGAGTCTGAAATTGAAGAGGAAGTCAGCACTGTAAATGTTGAAATAATTGATGAGGTTATAGATGAAGAGCCAGCAAAAAAAACCAAACCAATTGACGATATTGAGGAAGATGTTCCTTCTAGCATATCAAATCCTACTGAAGGAGAAATAAAGGTTTCCGACAAAAAAGAGGAAAAGGATGAAAGTAGTAAACCTGAAAAAGAAACCCCTAAAATCACCAAAAAACCATTTCCAAAAACCAAAGAAAAGATAGTTGAAAAGAAGCCCAAGAAGAGCAAGGATGACGATGATGACTCAGGGCAGCTAAGTCTCTTCTAGGCGTCTGTTTAAGGCATTTTTCATGCTTCTAAAACATTCAGATTGTACATTTTTTTGACATAAATTGGGATTATTAAATATTTACACTATCTTAGAGTTAAATTAATGTAGCCCTGTTATCATTTTAACACTGGAATATATTGATTTGTTAATATTTGTTTAACTAAAAATACTATATGGTTATTTTTTACTAGGATTTATTCTCTTCACCTTTTGAGCAACAACATATCGCCCAATTTTAACTCGATCTGCAGATTTTATTTGAAGAAATGAATTTGTATTTGTAGTCGAGAGATTGAATTGTCTTAGTAAATTATTCATATAATTAAGAATGGATAATTTGAGTAAATATATTCCCTGTGTAAGTAAGAGAGGTCTGCTATTTGTAGCTGGTATTGCCTGGCTTGGCACCAGTGGCTTTCTTATAATCAGCGGAATTTCAAATATCCTGACAAACAATTCAGCACTGATGCATCGACTTGGATTAGCAGTGCCAATTGGCTTATTGGTCTATTTTGTCATATTTCGAAGAACAATTTACAAATATCTTGATCGCATATTCCGTATGAATAATCGCAAACATTTCATCCTTTCTTTCATGGGAATTAAAGGATATACTTTCATGCTGATTATGTCATCTATCATATTAAGTACAGAATTATATAAGGTTATTGCACTGGATTATATATTCACGTTCAAAACCATAATGAGCATACCGGTTTTCCTTTGTTCTCTGATGTTTTTCAGAGCATGGAAAGCGTATGAATGATTTTTGCCTTTCGTCATCAAGTCATTTATGGCAATTCCTTCCTGCCGTAAATGACTTTTTGCATTAATGGCTTGTAAGTTGCCCCCCTATTGTCTTGAATAAGTTCATTTAATTTGAAAATTCAAATAACAAACACAAATCTCAGATGTTAATTTCATTGGATTTATGTCTATTATCTGATGAAAAAATTATGTAGGTTTGTGTTAACAATGTTATTCTATGATTAAGAAACAAATATTTTTACTGATTATAGCTATGTGTTTTCTGTCCATATCAGAAACATTTAGCCAGAATTTCAATCGCAAAATGACTAATAATAAAAGTGGTGAAGAAATTTTGGTTGGGATGTGCACACGCAGTGCATTTATGAAGGATTCCTATAGAGAATGGTTTATTCCTGAATACAAATCCTATAATGTAAACTCAAAAAAAGTTGTTATTGACAGTTTAAAACCTTTAATCAATAAAGTACAAATCAAAATTGTATTAGGTACATGGTGTTCTGATAGTCAGGAACAAGTACCTCATTTTTTAAGCATACTTGATTATTTAAAATACCCCCAAAATAGTTATCAAATCATTTGTACCAATACTCAAAAAGAAGCAGTTTCCTTTTCAATAGATGATTTGGATATTGCTTATGTTCCAACTTTCATCTTTTATATTGATGATGTTGAAATAGGACGAATTATCGAATCACCTATTTTAAGTCTGGAAAAAGATATGTTGGCCATTTTACAGAAAGCTCTTTCGAAATAGCTTATGGCAAAAGATAATAAAAAAGGCTTGTCAATTAATAAAGGTGTGGAACAACCCTCTTCACTTCATTTAAGTTCTGTGAAAAAAGGTACATATAATAAAGCAAGTGACATTCCTATTGAAACTTATATGGATGGTATTGTAAGAGGCGACAGAACCATACTTGGAAGAGCCATTACATTAGTAGAAAGCGCATTGCCTGAACATCAGCATATTGCACAACAAATAGTTGAGAAGTGTTTGCCATTATCAGGAAATTCGATGAGGCTAGGCATAACCGGAATCCCAGGAGTTGGCAAAAGCACATTCATTGAAGCATTTGGGATTCAGCTGATTGAAACTGGCAGGAAAGTAGCTGTTTTAGCTGTTGACCCCAGCTCCGACAGAAGCAAAGGAAGTATTTTAGGAGATAAAACCCGCATGCAAAAACTGGCTGTTAATGAACATTCATTTATTCGCCCTTCGCCATCAGCAGGAACCTTAGGTGGTGTCGCCCGAAAAACAAGAGAAAGTATTCTATTGTGCGAAGCTGCTGGATATGACACAATATTTATTGAAACTGTTGGTGTTGGCCAATCAGAAACAGCCGTTCATTCCATGGTAGACTTATTCCTTTTACTCATGTTGCCAGGAGCTGGTGACGAATTACAAGGAATTAAAAGGGGAATAATGGAAATGGCGGATTTGATCGTTATCAATAAAGCCGATGATAATCGAATCGAAAAAGTTAAAATAGCTCAACAAGAACTTTTGAATGCTTTGCATTTGTTTCCGGCAACAGAATCAACCTGGATTCCAAGAGTTGAGTATTGCTCTTCACTAAATAATAATCGACTTGATTTGGTTTGGGAGCATATTTTGGCCTACCATACACATACTCATGAAAATCAATATTTTTTCATGAAAAGAAAAAACCAAGCAAAATATTGGCTTTACGAAACCATTAATGCTGAATTGAAGAATCAATTTTATCAAGATAATAAGATAAAATCAAGCATATTGAATTATGAGGAACAAGTCCTTAAAAATGAAATAAGCCCTTTTGTAGCCGCAAAACAGTTAATGGAAAAGTATCGAAACGATTAGTCCTCTTTGGCTATTTGTTCCTGAATATTCTGCTTAAACCTATCCCAATCAAGTTGCATATCCTTTGAGACAAAATCTTCATCAACATCATACTCCAGAGATGACTTGATTCTTGAATTTATGTGAGGATGTGTCATCAGAATTTCCAGTTTCTCGTCATATGAGCCCACTTCGTCTTTCAATTTCCTGAAAAAAGTGGCCATCACTCGAGGATCAATTTGAGCCTTATACAGCAAGTCCAATGAAAATTCATCGGCCTCCCTTTCTTGCCTCCTGTCGAAAACTGTTGATGCAGCAGTTCGTCCGACTTCACCAACAACCAATAAATCTCCCGATAAAATAACCGACAAACCAAGCTCTTTTACCAATCTGGAAACAATGTGTCTCTTTTCAATATGTCCCATTTCGTGTGCAATAACGGCAGTAAGCTCTTCCGGATTATCACTAATCTCAATCAAGCCAGAGTATATCATGATATAACCACCTGGCAAGGCAAAAGCATTTACCTCATCATCAGCAACAATCATTAATTTATAATCATAATCGCTGCTTCCCATCGCATCGACTAGTCTATTTTCAATTGCTCCAATTACTGAATCTGTATAATCCGTTTTAATGAGCTGAAAGCTTGCATCTTTAAGCATAACTTCTTCGACTATGAGTTTTCCCAGTTTCTCTTCCTTTGTAATTGATAAGGAGAAATCATCCTTATCAGGAAAAATAGGAAAGATGACAAAAATGCCCCATAGAATGCCAAAAACAGCCAAGAGCTTCAATAAATCAAAAATGATCTTTGTTCGCATAGTTTTTATTCACTAAAATTTGGGAGGTTGATTTACCGGATTCTCAGTCGTTCCTTCCTCTCTTTTTCGATAGACAATCTCGTAGGCATAGGATCCAAAAAACCAGAAATAATAAAATATTCCTTTTTTTGCTTTTACCGCTCCAATAATGCTAAATATGAAATAGATAAGGTTTGCAATCAAAATCATAATCACATAGCCTTTAAAATAATCAGAAAATGAAAATTCATAATACAAAATTCTGATTAGCCAAAAGATACCTCCAGCATTGAGCAAAGTAAGAGGTAATTGTGAAAGCAAAGATTGCAATGTATGAAAACGGACGAAGCGCCCCTTTGCCTTGTTCAAATAATAATAAATGATTGAAGCTACCAAATTTAGAATTGGTAAAGGCAAACCAATTGCCATAGAGGCAAACATCATAAAATAGGCTCCCATTGCGTCTTCCTTCTCCCGATCAGCAATCTGATCGGGTTGAGGAAGCTCGTGATATTCTTTTCTGTATTCCATTTCTATTCTGTTGTTTCAACTGTAGTATCAACTGGAACAGCTTTTTCTGAATCCAATTCTTTTCCTGTAAATGGAGGGTATTCATCTGTCATCCAAAGTCCCATATACATACTGACTCGAAGTGACCAACGCAGGGTCCCAACTGAGAACTCATGCCATGATTTAGGGAAACTTCCTGTAAATAAAACAACCCACCAGGCAAGGAATAATAAAATCATATTCCACAAAAACCGGAAATATAAAGCGAAACCGTGAGGAATCATAACAAAAAAACCTCCAAACAGCGTTTTAACGATCAATGTTCCTCTACTTAATTTCTCAGGATAAGGAATTTCCAAACTGGTCAGATCATCTGTGCCACTGATTCCAAATGTAGGGTATCCATCAGAAAGATTCAAAATTCGAGCGTTAACCCTTAATGACCAAGCCTGATACTTTAACTGAAAATCGAACATGCTTTTGGGATACTCACCAGTGAAAAGGATAATCCACCAAGTAGCAAAAGCCAATATATTGCTCCATAATCCAACAAAAGCCAATAAAAACATGTGTGGCAATGCAATGTAAATCCAACCGAAAAAGGTTCTAAGGAGGAGTTCACCTCTTGAATAATTTTCCTGATGTTTAATTGTTAATCTCATGTGTAAATTTTTAGAATAGTTAAAATAGTTTAAGGTATTAAAAAACATTTAAGACACTAAATATATTACAATATAATTGATTAATAAAGATTAAATTGAAATATATAGTACATCTAAAAAGAAGAATTCATTAGGAGTATTATCTTTGTTGAAATTCTTTCATTTCGTAAAGTATAATTTTGAAAACACCAGATTTCATAAGCAAGGATCTTAATTTGAAAGAAATTTTCAAAGGCGGTTCTGTTGCATTTGTTTTTAAAATTGCTGGAATTCTAATGGGCTATATTTTCTTTTTGATAATTGCCAAGGAATACAAAGCAGAGAAATTAGGTGTCTTTTCATTGTGTTGGACCATGCTTATGTTCGGTGCAGTATTGGGCCGCCTGGGTCTCGATACAGCCATTGTTCGATTCATTGCCTCAGATATTTCAACAGATAAAGGGCAGAACACACGTAATATACATCGTAAAGGTTTGGCATTGGTTCTAATTTCGAGCATCTTTTTTGGTTTGCTATTTTTTGTTTTTAGCAAACATATTAGTTTGCTGTTTTTTGATGATAACAGCAATTATAACTTGATTCGAATTGTTGGAATGGCCATCATTCCATTGTCAGTGATGACTTATAATGCCGAGTCATTACGAGGGCTAAAAAGAATTGGTTTGTTTTCAATTTTTCAAAACGGAAGCATCTATATTCTTGTACTGCTTATCCTTGTCAGTGTTTCGTTTTTTAAGCACGATCTGCATTTCCTAATACAATCTGTATTATTTTCCATCATAATTATGGCTGTTTTCAGTTTGTTTCTGTATCGGAAAGAAGAAAACAAAATTGAACAGATTCATAGTCAAAATAGCAAACCTATCAATAGTATACTAAAAGTAGCTATCCCTATGTTGCTTACCAATTCGCTCTTTTTAGTTATGAATTGGACAGATATCCTGATGATTGGAGCTTTTAGAGCAGAAACTGAAGTTGGTGTTTATAGCATTGCTGTAAAAATTGCAGCCTTAAACTCTATTGTACTTGCTGCTGTAAATAGCATTGCAGCACCAAAATTTGCTGAATTATTTTCAAAAAATAATAAATCAGGATTAAGACGAATTGCCAAGCAAACAACACTCATAAACACTTTATTATCCTTACCTATTTTTCTTGTTATTGTTATTTTTCCAGGGTTTTTAATGCGGCTTTTTGGAGCTGAATTTGAAACAGGTGTTAGTGCATTGATTATATTGGCTTGTGGGCAAATATTTAATGCTTTATCAGGCTCTAAAATGTATATTTTAAACATGACCAATCATGAAAAGACTGGGCAGAATATTATACTATTTGGTGCCATTATTAATGTAATTTTAAATGCGTTGCTTATCCCCAAATATGGACTGACAGGGGGAGCCATTGCAACTCTCAGCAGCACTGTAATTTGGAACGTTTTGGGTGTTTATTATATTCATAAATATCATGGGTTTTTAACGTATCCAATCAACATAAGAAATGAGCATGCTAATTAAACCGAACTTTTTTATTGTGGGTGCGGCCAAGGCAGGAACCACATCTTTATATAAATATCTGGATCAGCATAAGGGTATTTTCTTTAGCCCAATTAAAGAACCGAATTATTTTTCAAGCGATATAAATCCAAGCGAGTTCCGTGCAGATTATCGAAATCACACCGAAATTGTTGGTGAGAAATATTTTAATTCAAAACCATTACGAGAGCTTCACCTCTCTTTTGTTAAGGAAGAAAAATACTACAACCAATTATTTGAAAAAGCCAAAACAGAAACAGCTATTGGGGAATGTAGCACGTCCTATTTATTTTCAGATGTTGCAGCTAAAAACATCAAAGAATTTAATCCTGAAGCGAAAATTATTGCCATACTTAGAAATCCTACAGAAAGAATTTATTCTCATTACTTGATGGGCTTGCGATTTGGTTACACAACAAAAAACTTTAGGGAAGCTATTGAAGAAGACAGTCAACAAACCCAAAAAGGGTGGGGTATTTCAAAGCTCTATATTGAACTGGGCATGTACGCAAGGCAATTGGAACGCTATTTCAATATTTTTCCTAAAGAGCAAATCAAAATTTATTTGAATGAAGAACTAAAAAATAATCCACAAGAAGTAATTTCTGACATTTGTACATTTTTAGAAGTCGAAGATTTTGAATTAGACCTTAGCCAAAAACACAATATTGCAAGCATACCCAAAAATAAAATGCTGAATAAGTTCATGTATCAAAGTGGACTAAAAAATGCAGTTGATGGAATTTTACCAAAAACGTTGAAAAGCAAACTCAAATTGTTTTTTTACGAAACAAAAGAAGTTATTCCAATAAATGAAAAGGATAAAGAATTTGTTAAGGCGATTTATAAACAGGATATCACAGAAACAGCAAAATTAATAAATAAGAATTTAGAGAACTGGTTACTCTAAAACTCATTCTTCCACATCATCGACTCAGTAGGCTTAATTGACCTGGAATTATATTTTGCAGTTTTAAGGTTTGAATAGGATTCATCAACATTCCCATCAACATTCAGGAAGAACAGCTGAGCAATAGGCATACCTGCATAAATGCGGATGGGATGAATAACAGAAAATTCAATTGTCCAGGTATTACAATGCCCGATGCTTCCTTTGCCAGATGAAGGATTAATAATAATTCCCAGTCGGGCAGCACTTGTAATTCCCTCTAAAAAAGGAACGTGTTTATGGGTTTCTGTATACTCCTCGGTAACACCTAAATAAAATGTACCAGGTGTTAAAACCAGTCCTCCCGATGGAAGAATTATTTCATCCATTGGATTCTTTGTTTTCGCATCCAACACGCGCTCGCTAAAGGTCAGCAGGTGTCTGCTTAAATGAAGGTCATAGGAATTTATTCCCATGCACTCCTCACGGAAAGGTTCAACAAGAATGTTTTTCCTTTCAATTTCCTCTAAAATACGATTTCTGCTTAATATCACTCTGATTTCATTTAAAGTATTATAGCTTTGATCAAAAATACAACTAATGCTGGAATTTTAGCTATTTATAAGCCATTTTCAGCATTTTGTTAAATAACAATTAATATTTTCGCAAGATATGGTTACTTTTTAGTCATATTTGATACTAATGAATGTGGAAAATCCATTTATCTAATTTAAACAACTAACACAACACTAAAATTATGAGAAAATTATTCAAGTATTTTGTAATACCTGTTGGCCTGATGACATTTATTAAAGTATTATTCATTGGGTCAGTTGTTTCCACTCTTTTTATGAAATGTGAGTGCGAAAGAGATACAATCGTTGACCCGGTAAGTCCGAAAGGAAGCATTAATTTTGTATTTGACCATTATATTAATGATGCTTCAGCAGTATTTGATCAAATGACATATTGGAATGCAGCTGGAAATAATTGGGAATTAGCCGAAGTACAATGGTTTATATCTGATGTTACCTTACACAAATTGAATGGCGACTCAGTTATGCTTAACAATTGGTCATTCTATCATTACATTGACACCGATATTCCTAGCTCATTGGAATGGGACATTGTTGACAAAGTAGATACCGCTACATACGATCATATTTCATTTACATTCGGTATCAAAGGAGAAAAAAACGAACCTTTTATGTTTGTAAATCCGCCTGAAAACCAAATGTTCTGGCCTTATCATCTGGGAGGCGATGAAGGCGGTTATCATTATCTCAAAATGAACGGATTCTGGCAAGATACCAATTCATTTCGCAGAGGCTTCAACTTCCACTTAGGAGTTGGTCAAAAACAATACAGTAATGGCACCAGAATGAAAGTTTGGGATCCAAGCATTCTTCCTAATGGAGACAGTTCTTATGTTTTTGTACAAAATTGGTTCGAAGTAAAGCTTCCTGCTTCTTCTTTTACTCTTGGTGAAAACAAAACAAAACAAATTGAAATCATCATGAATTTAGAAAACTGGTTGTCTACACCAAATCCATTTGATTTTAACAAATGGGGTGCTGATATTATGGAAAATAATGCAGCCATGCAGTTGGTTAAAGAAAATGGACAAAATGTTTTCTCTGTTGGTGAAATCAAAGATTTATAACATTAAAACTTATCAATCATGAAAAGAATAAAGTATTTAATAAGTTCAATAATTGCAGTAACTATTGCGATTAGCATGCCTGTTTCTATTGGTGTAATTACTTCTCTAACCTTTACTTCTTGTGGAGACAAGGACTCTGTGATTATTATTCCCAACTGGGAAACAACTCCTTATGAATTTCCATTAAAAGTGGATGGTCGCCCGTGGTTTCCAACAGAATTAAACATACCAGCTGATAATCCCACTACTGTAGAAGGAGTAAAACTTGGTCGCTATTTATTTTATGATGGCCGGTTATCTGGTCGTGTGGAGTGCGATTCACAAATGACTTGTGCTACCTGTCATAGGCAAGAGAGTTCTTTTGAGGTTGGCATGGATGAACCCCGATTTCCAGGTGGAAAAACCAGAGGATTACCTCACCCAGCCTATCCGGATGGGAAATGGACTCCACACTATATGATGCCAATGATTAACCTCGTGTTCAATCAGAATGGTTATTTATGGAATGGGAAAGTCAACAACAACAACACAGCTATGGGGGCTGCTCCTTATGGAGTTCCAGCTGAACCACAATACCATATGAAAAACATCGAATCAGTGGTTTGGATGGGAATTGCGGCTCCTCATGAAATGAATGGTAGTCCACAGAAAACGGTTGATATGATTAAAAGTATAGACATTTATCCACCGATGTTTAAAGCAGCATTTGGCACAGAAGAAGTCACTTATGATCGAATTAGTAAAGCAGTAGCTCAGTTTGTCAGAACCTTGGTTTCCTATAATTCAAAGTTTCACAAATGGGTAAGACATACTGCCAGCCTCACTCCTCAAGAACTTCACGGTTACGAATTATATATGTCGGAAGCAGCAGACTGTTTCCATTGTCATGGAGATCCGGTTTTACTAACCACAAACCAGTTTTACAATAATGGTTTAGATACTGTATTTAACGATGGAGGCGACAGAAATGGTTATACCAAGTTAGCTATGGATGTTGGCTCATACAAAGCTCCAACTTTAATTAATATTGAAAAAACTGCACCTTATATGCACGATGGTCGTTTTAATACACTTGAAGAAGTTATCGATCATTATAGTGATGGGGTTGTATACTCGCAAACAATCGATCCGTTGATGAAATATGTTGCTTTTGGAGGAACAAAACTGACTGAGCAGGAAAAAGCTGATTTGCTTGCTTTTCTAAAAACATTTACGGATACTGATTTTCTAACAAATCCGGAATTTGCAAAACCTGCTGATTTAGATACAGGATGTGATTAATATTAAATTTCTTGTTTTTAGTGTGAGACCATTATCATTCAATTGATGATGGTCTTTTTATTTTATGGTTATTTTGGCTAATGTAAATCCACGCTTTTGATCCAGAGCCGGAACCATTATTTCAAATAAACCAACTTGTTGTGCTTGCCTCGGGATAAAGGAGCCATTAAATGTATTGCCATTAACCAGTACCTCAAAATCAACATTACCTGCTGGATCAATGACATGATATAGTAAATTCCATTTCGAACGAGAAAAATCATTGAACAGAATAACAATTTTATTGGCGACAGTAGCATAGGAGAATGATGAATAATATCCATCATCGTTCATGCTGTTCTGATCTTTTCGAATAATTCGATTCCAATCAATTTGACCATCAGCATTTACTGAAACAAGCATAATATCACTATAATGATAATAATATTTAACGTAGGTATTGTTAAGGGCATAATAATCATTTTGCATCTCTTTCTGTATGCTGTAGTACTCGCTGATTAATACATAGCCGCCATCATCTCTTAATACAATCCCCTGTGGATAGTAATTCAGCATTCCACTGGCATCATATTTTCCGGAAATACTGACTATCATTTCATCTGAAAAAGGAGTTAATTTTAAAAATGAAGAGTCATTAAAAACAAAATACCGATACATGCCCATACCAATTATTTGCTCTTTATTATCGGAGCTATAAAATCCTGAGAATAAATATGCTTTATTTACAATATCATATCGATAGGCTATGTTCTCGAATTTCACACTATCAAAATCCAGCTTTCTTATTATTTTATTTTGATTGCCAACATCGTAGTAAAAGAAATCAATATTACTTTTATTTCCTTTCAATAATCCTGACGTTTTTTCATATACTAATGCCGTAAACTGCCCATTGAAAAGTTGAATATTTTTGATGCTAAATTCTTTACTGTAATTTAATCTTGTATGGGCTGAGTTAAGGGTCGTTAATATGTCATCCAATACTAAGATATTAAACTTAATTACATCATTAACGATACTTTCAGCGTACAGAATTACTATTTGATTATATATTAAATCGTATTCAATTTTAAACGATTTGCTATTGGAAGGAACAACAGAGGTTGTTGCGATTAAGTTTTCTTTGTCTACTTGATTAAATGATTCATCATAAACATCGCAATACAGTTTGTGCAGTTTATCTTGTTTCTCATATTCCGAATAAAAAAAGTAAAGTTGACCATTCATGAACCTGATGTCTTCAACACTTGTTCCACTTTCGATATTAAACTCATGGTTTCTGACTACTTTTAATTCAGAATTATACTTTTCAAAAAGAAAATTTTGGGTAGCTTTTTTATCATAACGAACAACAAAAAAATAACCATTGTGTTTACCCAATATCTTAGTAAAAACAGTTTTTCCTTTTATTTTGTCCGGAACCGAATATTTCATGTCCTGAGCAAAAAGGCTGCTTATAACAATAAATACTGAAAAAATAAGAATTACACTGCGTTTAACCATTGTATTGATTTAGCAAAAATCCAGCTAGTATGAATTATTCAATTTATACACCTCCTTGCCCCCTAAATAAGTGCTTAATACTTTTGTATCTATAATTTCCAACTCATCAATTTCCATAATATCATTTTCAAGAATCACAAAATCAGCTAGCTTTCCCAGCTCTATACTTCCCTTGATATTTTCTTCGAAATTTGATTTTGCCGCCCAAATTGTCATGGCTTTTAAAGCTTCTTCTCTGCTTAATGCATTTTCAAACTGAAATCCATTCGGAGGATTTCCTTGCTGATCTTTTCGTGCAATTGTTGAATAAAAACCAAACAAAGGATTTATTGATTCCACAGGAAAATCGCTTCCATTTGGAATCCATCCAGTAATATCCAACAAGCGTTTATAAGCGTATGCGTTTTTAACTCGTTCTGAGCCCAAACGCTTTTCTGCCCAGCCCATATCAGATGTGGCATGAGTTGGTTGCACACTGGGAATAATGCTGAAATCTGCAAACTTCTGAAAATCATTTTCACTAATCACCTGAGCATGTTCAATGCGCCATCTCAAATCATTTTTACCTTTCAGATATTCAGCGTATAAATCCAAAACAAAACGATTGGCTGAATCACCAATAGCATGCGTACAAACCTGATAGTTATGATCGTATGCAAATTGGCAATAGGATGTGAAGTACTTATTATCGTGAAGAATAAAACCTGAACTGGACGAGTCATCGGTATAGGGATGACACAAGCAAGCGCCACCTGAGCCCAATGCCCCATCTGCATATAATTTTATGGAACAGATATGTAAATAATCAGTTTGATAAATGCCATTCTCTATCACGAATTTTTTGTTCTCTTCATTCGGATTCAACATGGCATACATGCGCATGTTCAGTTCTTTACTCTCATTAAGAGCAATTATTGCCTGCACTACCTCCTGACTCAATCCAGCATCACTCACCGTTGTTAAACCTACAGCAAAACAATCTTCTTGAGCAATTAGTAATGCATCCATGATTTCTTGTTGGCTTAAATCATTTGCAGCATCTTTAAGCATATCGGCTCCGTTGTCCAATAGTAAACCAGCAAATTTGCCTTCCTTT
>Ga0233431_1003178_pt1 | contig 20418 bp, 20 predicted proteins | sample SI_118_April2016_FD_179867 | JGI IMG/M metagenome (GOLD analysis project Ga0233431, IMG submission 179867) | Seawater microbial communities from Saanich Inlet, British Columbia, Canada - SI_118_April2016_200_MG | ecosystem: Environmental > Aquatic > Marine > Inlet | place: Canada: British... | reverse complement strand
GTTTTGATTGTGTCTATTCCATTTATTATTGAATTTATTTTGAAGCTAAGGGGGAAGTTTAAAGTTAAGAGTTATGGATATGAGAAAAATGGAGGTATTCATTCACACCATAAAAAGATTTATTCTCTTACTCATTTGTTTATGGGGAGAGGTTGGACAGAGAGGCAGATAGTTTGGGGGTTAATGTTTGTAGAGTTGGTTTTTGCTAGCTTGATTTGGGTAATATGATTGTTGTAATTTTGGGCACTAGGGCAGAATTGATTAAGACGTTTCCTTTGATGTTAGAGTTTAAGAAACAAAATAAAGAGTATATTTTTATTCATACGGGCCAACATTCTTTGGGCCATTTATGTGAGTTATTCGGAGTTAAGAATCCTGATGTGGTTATTACTCCTCCACCTAAAAAATCTTCTAAGTTTTATTCAAGAATGATTAAAGCAGGGTTGTGGAATCTTATGATTGTTCCTAAAATTTGGAGTGCACTGAGAAAGATCAAGAATATAAAATATGTTATTTATCATGGAGATACAATGTCAACGGCTTCAGCAGCTATTGCTTCTTCTCGAGTTTTGAATTTGGGAAAGAGGTATGGGAATGTTCATTTGGAGGCGGGATTGAGGTCTGGTTCATTATTAGAGCCCTTTCCTGAAGAGATTTCAAGAAGAATCTGTGATAAATTTTCAGATGTGCTTTTAGCTGTTTCTGATGGAACAGAGAATAATTTGCTTAAAGAAAAGCAGAAAGGAGAAATTTGGAATGTAGGTAATACTATTATTGATGCGGCAGATTGGGCATTTAAAGAAGGAAAGAAAAAAGGAGCTTGGGCACCAAAAGGAGATTTCGCTTTAATGACAATACATAGGCATGAGAATATTAAGAAAAAGAAAAGATTGTCTAAATTGGCGGAGATGCTTGCAAGGTTACCAATTAAAACTGTTTTTCCATTGCACGATAATACTAAGAAGAAGTTTATTGATCATGGGTTGTGGGAAAAAATTAATTCAAATAAAAATTTAGAGATTGTAGAATTGAAGGGATATGTTGATTTTATTTATCTTCTTGGAAAATGTAAATTTTTGATTACTGATGGGGGCTCTATTCAGGAAGAGTCTTTGGTTTTCAAGAAGCCTTGTATTTTATTACGGAAGTTTACTGAAAGAGATGAAGGACTTGATACTGGTTTGAATTTCTTAACTGATTTAAATGTAAGTAAAGCTATGAAATTGATTGATGTAGCTGTTAAAGGTGGATTTAAAGTGAATAAATTTAAGAATCCATATGGTGAAGTTGGAGTTTCTAAAGAAATTGTTAGGAGATTATTTGGAATAAAATGAGATTTTTTAATGTAAAACAAATTTTTGAAAAATTATCTTGGTTGCCATATGAATTTAAATATCGTGCTAAAAAAAATATTCAGAAAACAATAACATTAGATTTATCTAAAATCGGGATCCCGGAGGTTTTTTATTTTGATACTGTGGGTGATGACCAAGGATTATCTAAGCAATTAGACCTTTTTAGATTTAGAGAGCCATTAAATTGGAGGGAGTACTATAAGTTTATTAATGAGCGAGACGTGGTTTTAGATATTGGAGGAAATATTGGGATGTTTGCCTTGCTGTCTTCTAAAGCTAAAAAAGTACATTCTATTGAACCAATTAAAACAGCAATAGATAAATTTAATCGAAATATTAAACAAAATGGATTAACTAAAAAGATAAATGTTACTTTTGGAGCAGTTGGTCATAAAGGGAAATTGTTTTTAAAGGTTGGCACTCATTTAAATATGTCTCATATTGTTAATGAAAAGAGTGAAAACACAGTGGAGGTACCAAGTAATTCGCTTCATTATTTTGTAAATAAATTTAATACAAATCTTGTTAGAATGGATCTGGAAGGGTATGAATATGAGGTTTTGTATAAAAAGATACCTTTAGAAATTAATAAGATTGCATTGGAATACCATTTTAATATTTTGGGTAGGGAAAAAACAAAGAAACTAATGGGTTATTTTGAGGAAGAAAATTTTATTGTGGAATCTTTAATTGAGGATTTGCCCTTAAGACTATATCCATTTTATTCTATTTTAAAATTTACAGGGTTGATTAAATTTTTTACTTATGTTAAGAAACGGATTTCGCCTCTAGATGCCTGTGAGTTAATCTTTAAAGGCAGAGGGATAAAATATTTACTACTTAAGAGAAAGATACAGGAGACAAGCTGATTTCGAAAGGTTTTTATAAGCTACCGGGAATTAATTTTTTAAATATATGAAAACAATAGCGTTTATTGGTGTTGATGGGGCAGGAAAAACAACTCTTATTAGAGAGATTAAAAAACAGTTAACTAATTCTAGAAAAAAATGTGTTTTGAGGTATATGGGGTTTGGTAGAGATTATTCTATCCCCTTGCTTTCATTTTTTATGGGTAATTATCACAAATTCAAACATCGTTCAGGCAAATATGGATTTAAAGATAAAAAAAAGATTTTAAATGATAATTATCGAATAAGAAGGTTATCTTGGATATTGATTCAGTATTTAGAATTTTGGTTTAGATATTTGAGAAATAAACTTTTTGTTCGTGCTGATTTTTTATTTTATGATAGGTATTTTTATGATGGATTAATCTTGGCTAATGATTTCGGATTTAAGATTATTAAAAAGATTACTCCAAGGCCGAACATATGTTTTTTGATTGTTGCTTCTGCAGAATTAATAAGAAAGAGAAAAAAAGAAGCAACGATTGTTGAGATTAATGAGTTTTATCAAAGAGCTAAAAGGCTTTCCTCTCATTTTGAGGTTATTGAGGTTGATAATTCTGGACCATTAAAAGAGGTTGCGAAAGAGATTGTGGGGAAAATATTAAATGAGTTTAGAAATAACTGAAATCTTTAAATTGTTTGAAATTAATGAAATAGATTATTGTGTCCTTAGGAACTATGATCAGTTTACCGAGAAAGAAGATATAGATATTTTAGTAAATGAGAAGAGAAAGTTAAAAATTATTTTTTCTAAATTAAATTTTAAAAAAGGAGCAGAATATGGAAATTATCTATCTATAAATGGAAATTATCGTTTGGATTTCAAGGTTGGTGCAATCCCTTATTGGGGTTTTTCTTACTCTTCCTCTAAAGAATTAATTAAAAGAAAGAGAAGATTTGGAAAAATTTATGTTTTATCTTATGAGGACGAGTTGATTCACTTATTGCTCCATTCTATTTTAGATAAAAATTGTTTTTCTGAAATTTATAAAAATAAGATCGAGTTGCTTATTAAGAAATCTGATTTTTCTCATGTGTCTTCTGAACTTAAGAATAAATTTGGGGGACTCGGTAAAAAATTGTCAGATTGGCTATTAGCAAAAGATTATCGTAGTTTACTCTCTTCTAGGCGAAAAATGTTTCTTAAGATTTTTTCAATTAGGGGTTTGATTTGGTTGTTTTGCATACTATCAGTTAGAACTGCTGGAAATTTCTTCAGTAGGTAAATTATTTTCTTGATCTTAATCCAACTTCTTCGAAACTAGTTGCTAGATTGAATTTTATTTCTTTTTCTGTTAATTTAAAATTAGTCGGATATTGGATCTCCCATATTTTTAACGGACCAATTAATCTTCCTTGAAAAATTGATAGAGGGAAATTATTTCTATCATTATAAACTTCTTTGTAATATTTGTTTTTTTGATTAAGCAGAAATAATTTAGAAAATAAGGTATTATATGTTTTCTTGGATAAGAAGATCCCCGCACCTATTTGATTGTTTTGTTGTTGATTTAACCACACTGGAATCATTCTGAAACATCCAGGAAATTGATATTCCGGATAAACTATCTCTTGATTATTCACATAAAGACATTGCAAGGTTAATTCTTTTCTGTGATTTCCATTGATAAGGATTATTGTTGGTTGGGCCATTTCTTGAATATTTCCATTGGAGATAGCCATTGGTATTCTTACCCCCATAATTCCTGCTTGGCCTTTAGGATAAATCACTCCCTCATATATGAAATCTTCATCTAATGGTATGCCTCCACGATAGGTGAATATTGTTTGATTTCTTTTTTCTTCAGTGAGTGAGGAATCCAATTTAAAAGTCTGTATTTGTGAGAATCTATCCATATTTTCATCTGAACCGATTAGAGAATATGCCCCGTATTTCCCGATCTCATCTGAAATAATTAATAGGTGAGTCGCATTGTGTGATTTTAGGAACTTCAAAGGGGTTTCAAAGTTTGGGGCAGTTAGAACATCTCTACCCATTAAATAATTCCAAAAATTTATTTGATTTCCCCCATCAGTTATGGTTGGTCTCTCAAATCCATATTGGACCCAATACCCATAATCCCACCAATGGGCAAATATTGCTTTTTCAGACAAATTTTCCTTTCCCCAGGTGCTAGCCATTTGCCATTGTTGATTCATTCCAGGACCGATGTATTTTGCTTGATTTTCTGTTGTTTCGTAAAATTCAGTTAAGGTTCCCTTGTAGAATCCGAAAGGACTTAATAAAATGAATGCAAAGATAATTATTGCACCTATTTTTAATCCAAGAACAGTATTTTTTTTGAAATCTTTTGTGATTTTTCTTTCTTTTATTATGTATTCTATGATTGAGACGATTGCAAATGCACCAGCAATACTCATAATTATACTGAATTCGAAAGTTAATCTTGCTGCAGCACTAACTGCATAGGTTAGAATTATCACCCACATTAGAATCAATAGGTAATTATTGTTTAATTTTATAGTTTCTTTGGATTTATGTTTAATGAAGTAATAAATTAAAAAGGAGATTATTGCAATTATTCCCAGGATTAGAAATGTGGTGCTTTCTTTTATTTTGGTGATGAAGAAGACTAAGATTAATGCAATGAATGAGTAAACAAGCGTTTTTTTGTGTTTGTGTTTTTTTATTGTGTTACTAAATATCCAGGTTGTTCCAATTGATGCAAGGATTATAAAGGTAGTACTAAAATTTGAAATTAAAGCATTGAATGTGAGAGGTTGGTTTTCTGCAACTGTTGTAACGTGTCTAGTTGAAGAAAATGAACTTAGAAGTCTTTGAAAAAATCTTTCTATTGCGCTTGAAAATCCTTCTGGGCCTGCGAAAATTAAAAGAAGGATGGCAGAGATTATTAATCCAGTGATTATGTGCTTAAGATTTTTGTTTAGTTTTATTTTATCAAAGTATATTTTTAGTTTAGTTTTTTCAACCATTAGTTTAGTTAACAGGATTATTGAGATTGGGTAAAGAATTATCCCCGAGGCACTTATTATTTTGTTTGTGAGTGAGGGGACCCCCCCAAATATAAGACTAAAAAAGCTAAATCCAAAAATCCAAGATAAGTAGAAATAAATCTCTTTATCTTCCAATTTATTCCATAATGTTTTTATGGCAAAAATGCTCCCAATTATTAATACTGCGATGGCAGTGTTTCCAGCCACATAGCTTCCGATTACTGCTGTTAGCCCAGACATTATTCCAAGGATTATTTTCCAAATAATTTTTTTATTTTGCCATCCTTGAATGAATAGATATAGGGTTAATAATAAGAAAAATATCCCTAGGATGTCGTGATCTGAAAAACCCACATTTGTTCTATGAAGAAAGGGAGGGATTATATTTAGGATTAGTGAACTAATTGTTGCGATTTTCCAATTGGTGAGTTTTTTTATCAGGAAGAATAATAAGGTTGTACTTAGAGCCATTAAAACAACTGGGAATATGATTGTAGAGTATCCAATAGATATGTCTGAGAATATATTGATCAGTTTATGGAACCAGACTAAAAAATAGGACATTGTGCTTCCAAAAAGGGATAAGGGTTGTCCGATGGGCGCAGATCTAAGTAGGTCCATAGCTGGCAAGGTCCCTTTTTGTACTATCATTTCTGCGATTCTTAGAAAATAATATGGATCTAATGCCTGAGGGATATATGTTCCTGTTGAAATATTTTTTAATAATTCTGTGCCTTGAAGTCTTATTGCACTCCCAATCCAAATTATTATAGTCAGAAGTAAGTATTGTATCCAATGATTTTTTTCTTTTATTAATTTAAAAAAATTAGTCCAATCCATTAATCTTTTCAATATTGTCGGATTTAAATACTTTGCTTTTGATTTAAGTATCATAAAATTAATAAAGGGCATCTAGCATATTTTCTTAATGGCTAAATTAAGAGTTAAACCAATTTTTGGGACCTGGTTGGCGCATAAGGAGATAATTGATTTTCCACCAGAGGGAGTAGATTATGGGCGAGTTTCAAATAATGTTTCTTCAGGCAAATATTATCAAAAAAAGAAATATGGGTCTTGGATTAGTGGTTTTTTTCAGTTTTTTAATCTACCAAGAATGATTCCATTGGGTGCCATTTCTGAAGATTTAATCCATACTTCAAGGGGGATTATTCCAATGCAGTTTGGATCTAAAAAGCCATGGGTGATGGATATTGAACATGCTTCTTCATTTGTTGGATTAAATGGGGAAAGATTAAACTTTAAGTTTACTAGAAAGATTATTAGAAAACATACCTTTTCGAAGGAATGTAAAAAAGTAATGCCCCATGTTAAAGCAAGTGTGGATAAATTATTGGAAAATAATTTGGTTCCCAGAGAAAAGATAGAGGTTCTTTATCCAGCTACACATGTTCCAAAAATTGAAGATGTAAAAAGAAAAGATAAGAATATTAGATTTGTCTTTGTTTCTAGTTTATTTGAGGATAAAGGAGGAGTTAATGTGCTTGAATGTTTTAAAAGATTGAGTTTAAAATATTTGAATCTTGAGTTATGGATTAAATCTGATGTTCCTGAAGAGATAAAGAAAGAATATGATCTGAATAATATTAAATATCTCCCTTTTGTTTCGAAGATTATTCCAAGGGAGGAGTTGTTAAAAAAGATTTATGCCCAATGTGATGTCTGTTTATATCCCTCTCTTGTTGATAGTTTTGGGGGTGCATTATTAGATGCAATGTGTTGTAAGCTTCCAATCATAACAAATGATAATTATGCCTTTCCAGAGATAGTTGAAGACGGAGAAAATGGATTTATTGTTAATATGGGTGGCTCACCTAAAAATAGAAGAATTTCGAAGGTTCCAAATTTGGAGAAATCCTTGAATGAATTAGTTCGTAGGTGTTCTGAGCTGATAGAGAACAAGGGGCTAAGAAAAAGGATGGGTGAAAAGGGATACAAATTAGTTACAGAGGGGAAGTTTTCAATTAAATATAGAAATAAACAATTAAAGACAATTTACTCGGAGGCACTTAAATGAAAGTTTCTTTAATTTGTCCAATATATAATGAGAAAGATTCTGTTGAAAATTTGATTAATTCTATGTTAAATCAATCTAAAAAAGCTGATGAAATAATTTTTGTAGATTCTTTTTCTAAGGATGGAACTGCAGACCTAATTAAATCTTATTCTAAAATGGGTGTTCGACTAATACAAGAAAAATCAAATATTTCTAAGGCAAGAAATATTGCTATTAAAAATTCTAAGAACGAGATAATTGCTTGTACTGATGCAAGTTCTAGATTAGACGTAGATTGGTTAAAGAATATTACTAGTCCATTTGAAGATAAAGGGGTAGATGTTGTTTCTGGAGGGTTTATTGCAGTATCTGAAGGAAGAGTTGAGGAATACCTTGCAATGCTTACTGTTAAACCCTTGGAAGAGTGGAATGAAAAAACGTTTTTACCCTCTGGAAGATCAATTGCATTTAGGAAGGGGGCTTGGAAGGTAGTTGGGGGATATCCCGAGAATTTGTATACTGGAGAAGATACTTTTTTTGATTTAAATTTAAAGAAAAAAGGGTTTAAGTTTAAACTTGCCAAAGATGCAATTGTTTATTGGAGGGGGAGAGACACTGTTAAGAAATTTATTAAACAGTTTTATTTGTATGGTAAGGGTGATGGAGAGGCTGGAAATGTTTGGAAAATGCCAAGGTATTTATTTTCTTTTTTAGGTGTTAATTTGGGCTTATTAATTTTTTTGGGATCTTTACTAATCTATCCTCTTGTTTCGGGGCTCCTTTTTATATTCACACTTCTTTTTTTAGTGACGCAAGGAGTTAATTTTGCAGTTAAAAGAAAAAAAGTTGGGGCCTTGTTTTATGTTCCGATTTTATTATTTCTTAAGAGGGCGGCTTATTTTGTTGGAGTTTGGAGGAGAATATGAAGATTTTGCATATTGTTAATAATATTTCCAAGGATTCGAGTCAAGGAATTGATAAATACTCCAGAGAGGTAGTTGGAAAAATCAATAATATGGACCAAAAAATTGTTGAAAGGGGGAATTCAAGTACTTTAATAAATATTTTTTGGGAAAAAGTTATTTTGCCTTGGAGAGTTTTGTTTTCTAATGTTGAAATTTGTCATTATCATACTCCAGAGCTTTTTGGGCCATTACAATTCATTTTTTGTAAAAGTTCTATTGTTACTATTCATGATATGCTTCCTTATTCAAAAGATAATGAGAGATCTAAATTTTATTGTAATTATTATAGGCTTTCTTGTTGGTTTGTGGGCAAATTTGCTAAAAAGATAATAACCCCTTCAGAATATTCAAAGAAGAAGATTGTAGAGTTACTTGATTTTAATCCTAAAAAGATTGAGGTTATACCACATGGGATCGATCATAATAGGACAGTTCAAAACAAAACTAAAAAAATTAAAACTATTGGATACCTTGGGGGATTTGGGAAAAGAAAAAATCTACAGTTAATTGTTAAATTATTTGAAAGGCTTGTTATTAAATATCCAAACTTGAGATTAATTCTTGGAGGGACAGGGCCAACAAAAGAAGAGACAATTTATTCTCTTGAAGAGAAAAAGCTATTAAAAAAAAGTATTATTTATGATGAGATTGCAGAAAAAGATTGGTTTAAAATTTTGGCTGGAATTGATCTTTTTTTAATGCCTTCAATAGGAGAGGGATTTGGATTACCAGTATTGCAATCTCAAGCTTGTGGAATTCCAGTAATTTCTTTTGCTAATACTTCATTAACTGAACTTAATGCGGATAAAAGATTATTAGTTGAAGGAGGGGATGAAGATTTTATTTCAAGAGTTAATTGGGTGGTTGGAACAGATAAAGTTCTTTTGAAGTTAAAGAAAAAAGCTTTTTACTTTTCTAGTGGTTTTTCTTGGGAAAAATGTATTTTAAGTCATGAGAAAGTTTATAAAAGCTTAAAGAGATAATTATTTATGAAAATTGGAGTTGTGGGCAGATATGGGGTTAAAGATGGCATTGCGATTTATACTAAGTATCTTGTTGAAGAACTGAATAAAATTGAAATTGTTAGAGTTTTCCCATTGAATAATCCAGATTCGAATAATATTTTTTCACATTTATCAATTATATTAAATGCGATTAAAAATTCTGATATTTTACATTTCCAAGAAAGGCTTTATGGACATTTGTGGAAATTTTCAGGGATCCTTACCCCTCTTATTTATCTTTTTTTAGCAATATTTAGAAAACCAGTTATCACTACAATTCATGAAAGAAATTGGGGACGGAGAAATGGGGTTAAAGCTAAATTTGTTAGAATTTATATGGCGTTTATTGATTTTTTTGTTTTGAGTTTTTCAGATTTGGTGATTGTACATACAAAAGAGCTCAAAAGAAACCTGGGAGATAAGAGCAATGTTATTATGATTAGGCATGGTACTTTTGAGATGCCTAAATTAAATAAAACGGAATCAAAAAGTAAGCTTGGTTTTTTAGGTAAATATGTGATAATGAATTTTGGTTTTTTAGATTCAAAGAAAAATTATTCATTAATAATAGATTCTTTAGATGAAATTAATAAAAAGATGGATAAGGAAGTGCTTTTAGTTTTGGCTGGAGGCCCAAGAAATGAAAGAGACAGAGCGTTATTTGATTGGTTATATCAGAAAGAAAAGGAAGGAAAATTAAAGATAGCAGGATTTATTCCAGAAAAAGAGATTCCAAACTGGATTTCTTCTGCAGACTTATTGGTTTTTCCATATTCTTCTGTTAGTGAGTCCGGAGCTTTACAAATTGCTCTTTCTTGTCGAAAACCAGCACTTGTATCTGATTTGGGCGCATTTAAGGAATTAAAAGAGGAGTATTCTTGTGTTGAGTTGGTCTCAGATAGAGAGTGGGAATTAAAAATAGTTAAATTCTTAAAAGATAAAAAGAAACAAAATTTTTTAGTCTCACGAATCAATGAATATCTTGATAAAAATTCTTGGCAACAAAGTGCCTTAAAACATATTGAAAGTTATGAGGGGATATTAAAAATATGAAGATTTTATTTTTGCATGATGTTGCTGAAAAAGTTGGAGGGGCAGAAATTTATTTATATGGGTTGATTAAATCACTCGAGAAAGATAATGAGGTATTTTCTATTTTTCAAAGTACAAAATTAGAAAAAAAGTCAGGAAGACATAAAATTTATAGAAATTATTACTCTAATAAATTTTATAAATTTATATCTGAGGCTGTTTTTGATTTCGATTTTTATAGATACCTTAGAAAAAAAATTAATGAGATAAAACCAGACGTAATCCACATACATCATAATTTTAAGCATTCTCTTTCTGTGCTTTTTGCATTGAAGGGAATTCCAACAGTCCAAACATTACATGATTTAACTCTCTTGTGCCCAATAGGGTGGGCAAAAGATGCAAATGCAAAATTTTGTATTTCTGGGGGATCTATTAAATGTTTTAGTAATTGCCTCCCTTGGTGGAGATTTTCAGATTTTTTGTTTATTAGATTGAGAGATTTTTTAATTCGTAAAAAAATAAAAAGGCTAATTGCACCAAGCAAGCATCTTTTAGAGAGTCTAAAAAAAAGAAAGTTTGATAATTGCACTTTTATTCCATATTTTATTGAGCTAGATAAATGGAAAAAGGTGTCAAAGAAGGGTGTTTTTAATTCTTCTAAAAAAAGATTATTGTATGTTGGAAGATTAGAGAAAGAAAAAGGAGTTCAAATAATAATTAATGCCTTATATTTATTAAAAGGTGACCTTTCTTGGCATTTGGATATTGTTGGAGGAGGGAGATATGGGGATGAGTTAATTAGGCTAGTTAAAGAAAAAGGACTTATTAAAAGAGTAACTTTTTACGGATTAAAAGATCAGGATGAAATGTCAAAATTTTATAAAGAGGCGTTTGTTGTTTTGTTTCCTAGTTTATGGGTTGAACAATTTGGTTTAGTTGGTGTTGAAGCATTGGCAACTGGAACCCCAGTTATTGGTAGTGATGTGGGGGGTGTGCCGGAATGGTTGGAGAATAATAAGTCTGGATTTCTTTTTCCCCCCGGGGATGAGAAAGTACTTGCTCAAAAAATTAAATTTTTATTAAGTTCGCCAACCTTGGCTAAAAAAATGGGAGAGTATGGCAGAGGGGCAGTTATAAGTTATTTATCTAAAGAAAAGCATTTAAAGGAGATTAAAGGCCTTTATTTAGAGGTTTCAAGGTGAAAAATAGAATTAATTTAGATTTTATGTTGATCAATTTTCCAGCACCGCAAGGAAAGATTTCAAATAAAGATATGATGGGTGGTTTTGGACAAATGTATGAGGGGGGCAAAGATACGTCTAAGATCCCAACAATTGACATGGCCTACGTTGCCGGAGAATCTCAAAAAGAAGGTTTAAAGTTTAGTGTTATTGATGGATTGGTTGAAAATCTTTTATTTAACCAGATTCTGTTACGAATTTTAGAAAATAATCCAAAATACTTATTTATTCGAACCTCTACCTCTTCTTTTGATTGGGATATATCTTTGATTGATAAGATTAGTTTAAAGTTCAAAGGAGATATATTTCTTTTTGGACCCCACGTGGAACAGAATAGGGAAGAGGTTATGGGGTTTAAAGGAATTAGGGGGATAGTAACTTCTGAACCTGAGAAGACCATTCCAGAGATTTTTTTGAAGGGATTGAATAAAACTAAAGGAATCTGGTACAAGAAATCTCTAAATCTTGTAAGAAATTTAGATCGGAAATTAATTGTGGATCTTGATAAAATTTCTTTTCCTGCTTGGGAGTATTTTCCATATACTGAATACAAATCTGGGCCCCACATAAGGGACATTCAACCATTTGTTACTATGTTAACTAGTAGGGGTTGCCCATATTCTTGCATATACTGCCCTTATCCCCTTGGTCAAGGAAAAAAGTTTAGGGGGAGATCTGCTAAAAATGTGGTGGATGAATTTGTAATGTTAAAAGAGAGATACGGGGTTAAGGCTGTTTTATTGAGAGATCCAGTTTTTTCTTTTGATCAAAAAAGAGCAGAAGAGATTTGTAATGGTTTAATTCAAAAAAAAATAAATGTGAGTTGGCGCTGTGAGACTAGAATAGATTGTCTTTCTGAAAAGTTGGTTAAACTTATGGCAAAAGCAGGTTGTATTGGAATTAATATTGGATTAGAATCTTTTTCGATAGAGGTTTTAAGAAATTTAAAAACTAGACCAAAAAAACATATGTCTTTAAAAAAGTTGGTTAGGCTTTGTAGGAAGGTGGACTTAGAATTATATTTATTTTTCATAATTGGGTTGCCAAGAGAATCTAAGAAATCAATGTTAAAAACAATTAAAATGGTTAGAAGATTGGGAGTAAGATTCTCACAATTTACTATCTCAACCCCTTATCCAAATACTAAACTAAAAAGTTGGGCTGAAGAAAATAATTTTATTATAGATGGTTCAAAAAATAAGATTACTGGTTATGAATGTATGATGAGGAATGAAAGAATGGGTCCAGAAACAATTACTTCATTATATAAATATGCTAATTTCTCTTCTTCTCTTGGAGCTTACAATGTTTTAAGAAGAATTAAAGAAAGAGGACTTTTGCAGATTGTAAGGGAGTTTGTAAAGATTTTGATAAGTTTTCAATTATTTTTAAGGGTGTTATTTAAGAGTGAGGAAAAATGATTTTTTTAACTGGAGCAACAGGATTCGTTGGAAGAAATATTTTAAATGGTTTGGATAGGGCAGGAATCAAAACCATTTCTTTGGTTAGATCTGAAAAAGATGTTAAGATATTTAGTGGGTTAAAAAATGCAAAGTATATTATTGGAAATCTTTTTTCAATGGGAGATATTATAAAAGCTCTTCCCAAAATTGAAATAGTAATCCATTTGGCTAGTTCCACAAATCCCCTTGATCCGAATATTTTTAATACTAATTTGGAGGGAACTAGGGGGTTGTTGCGCCTTTCAAGTTTGAAAAAAGTTAAAAGATTTATTTATCTTAGTTCTCTTAATGTTGAAGAGATGAGAGATAAGTATGCTTCTTCTAAGTTTTTAGCAGAAAAATTGGTTGAGCACTCTAATTTGTCTTTTGATATAATTAGGCCTCCAACAATTTATGGGAGATACGATAATAAGAATTTGAGTAAAATAATCAAAAATTTAAGGAGTAAAAAGCGAATTATCACATTTCCAGGATATCGGAATTCTTATTTTGTTTCTGTTGAGGAAGTTGTAAGGGTGGTTCTTAATTGTGTTCTAGATTCAAATAATGAGAAAGATAGCAAAATAAGAATTTTGACAGAACCAATGACCCATAAAGACTTGATTTTAGATTTAATAAGTAGGGGACTTATTGCTACTAAGGCCTATTTCCTTCCTAAATTTTTAATGAAACTTTATTATTTTTTTAGGCAGAAAAATAAAATTTCTAAAAAGTTGGAGGAAGATATTGAAGACTTCCAAACAATTTTTGTTAGGTCTTTGAAAGAAGGTTCTTTTTATTTGAAATAATTTATTTTTAAAGCTTGGCTAATTTATTTTTAAAAATGCTCGGGAGGTATATTTTTTTGGTTTTCTCAATAAATAATTTGGGTTGATAGACAAGGGTACGTATAATGTCTTTGAGTAATTCTTTTTTATCTAATAAATATTTACCAATTTCTGCATAATCTTGAAGTTCTCCCATTTTTAATTTTGTACCCACTGCCATAACTTTTCCTTCATTTTTGCGACTGAATGCGTGATATTCTTCCCAAGAGGTATGTTTTGAAGTTATTTCTTGAATGTATTTCTCATATTGTGGGGATCCTGGGTCCGGCCTAACGATTGCAAATTGAGAAAAAGTGGGATTAATTTTTTTAGCATAAAGGATGGTTTTTTTTATTGTTTCTTTATCTTCTGATTCATTTCCAAGCATAAAAAATCCATAAATTTTTATTCCTGCTTTTCTTGTATTTTCTGTTGCTTGAGTTCCGTGTTTAATTGTGGTGTGTTTATTTATTTTTTTAAGAATTGTATCGCATCCACTTTCATAACCATAAAAGATTAACCAACAGCCAGCTTTTTTCATTAATTTGAGAGTTTTTAGATCTACAGTATCTACTCTGCTAAGTGCTTTCCAGGGGAGATTTATTTTCTTTTTTATTAATTCCTTACAAACTTCCCTCACCCAACTTTTGTTTGCGGTGAAAAGATCATCATAGAATGCAAATTCTTTAATCCCATATTTTTTTTTTAATAATGTGATCTCTTTAACAACGTCTTTTGGTTCTCTTCGTCTATTCTTTTGGCCAAAAACTTTTTTTTCTGAACAAAAGATACAATCGAATGGGCACCCTCTCGAAGCGATTAGGTGGGTAGAAGGTTTAGCTTTTGTTGGCCCCCAGCCAGTATACTCTTTGAATTTTAAGAGATCTCTGGAAGGCAAAGGCAAGGTTTTAACATCTGGAAGAATTTTAATTAATGGATTACTAATTATTTTATCTTTTTTCCTATATGAGATGTTTAGGATATTTTCAATATTGGGCATAAATTCTTTATTTTTCTTATTAAATGTTGAACAAATTTTTTGAATCGTTTCTTCCCCCTCCCCAATAACTGCGATATCTATTGATTTACACTCTGTTAATGTTTGTTTTGGCAGGGCAGAAACATGGGCACCACCCATGATAATTTTACAATTAATGTTTATCTCTTTGATTTTATTTGCAATCCGGTACGCATTTTCCATTTGTGGGGTGACTGCACTTATCATTACAATGTCTGGATAGAACAAATTAATTGTTTTTTTGAGAATTTCAAAAGGAAACTTTTCGATATCTAAATCAATTAATTTTATTTTGTATTTTTTTCTTAATACAGAAGCAAGATAACAAATTCCTAATGGGGGAATACTCGCTTTTCCAGTTTTGCTTGGCGCATTAAGAATTAAGATTTTCATCTTTTTTTGGGGGGAAAAAGGTTTTTTAAGCTTTTGCCTCATTGAGATTATTGTTTTTTCCTTGTTTTTATCCTTAATAGGCTTTTGCTTAATTCCTTAATTTCTTTAACTTTGATTCCTTTGAAAAGAATTAAAGATATAATATAGATTACCACCCCAAGAGGGATGAGAATTATTTTATAAAATCCAGAGAGGTTAAAAACTTTTAAAATCATAACTAATGGGATAAGCATGATTATGGCAGAGATTAACTGGGGAGAAATTTGATTAATTATTGGTCTTAAAAGCTTTTTTTTGGTTTCTTTTTTTATTTGAAAGATTAAAATAATAATAAATATCACTTGACTAAGGAGGGTTGCTATTGCTGCACCCAAAATTGCAAGGGCATCACCATAAGGGATTAAGGTTTTGATGAAAAGATAATTTAAGAGAATATTCGAAAGAGTAGTAATTATAACTGCTTTTGCGGGAAGATTTGCTTTTTCTTGGCCATTAAAGAATGTGATGATTACTTTTATTAGTGGATTGATAAGTGCCAATGGTAAAAGGATTAACAGAGGATAAAATGCAATTAAGTATTCTGGACCATAGATGATTCTAATTGTTTCTTTGCCTAAAATTACCAAACCCAAAATGCAAGGAATGGCGATTAAAGAGATGTACCTTGTGACTTTTTTTAATAATTTCTGAGCTTTTTTCATATTGTCTTCAGAAAAATTGGGAAGAAGAACTGCCGCAAGATTTAGAATGGCAGCAAAAGAAATTGTGAGATTTATTGCGACCTTATAAAAACCAATATATTCATTTCCAACAAATAAACCAAGCATTAGAGTGTCTATACTTCCCAAAAAAATAATCCCAATACTGGAAATTGAGAGATAACTTACAAATTTTAGTAATCTTTTTCTTTCTATTTTTATGGTTCTTTTTTTGAATAAATAATTACATTTTTGATAAGTATACTTTAAGGCATAGGAGGTGAAGAATAGACTACTTAATGTAAATGCAAGAAATATTCCAGCTACGGGGTTGATCTGCGTGAAAACTAGTATTGAGGTGATTGATAGTATGATTCTGAAAGTTTGGCGAATAATTTCAGCCCTCACTGCAAATTTAACTTTTTTTGTAATAAAAAAGAAAGATTCAAATAATCCTGCGATTGGGGCAAATAGTAAGAATACAGACCCGGCTAAAAGTGGAAGAAATAATTCTGGTTTTTGAAATATAAAATGAGAGATTGGGTAGGCAAGTGATCCAAGTGTGATTGCAGTTATTATGGAAATAAAAGACTTGATTTTTAGGAGATATTTGAAATAGCTTCTTGCTAACAATTTGTTATTTTTACTTAATGCGTTTGAAATGTATTTAGTTAATGCCCCATTAATCCCCAAATCTGTGAAGGTAGTTAAAACTAAGATAATTGAAAGAGTTAAAGAATATATTCCAAATAATTCTGGCTGAAGAAATCTTGTTAATATTATCGTGAGAAACAATGCACCGAATCGATTAAGGAGATTGTTGAGCATTCTCTGTTCTATATTTATAATTAACGGGTCTTTTTTCATATTTAGATCTTAATGTTTAATCTTTTAATTACCTTTTTAAAGCTTATTAAAGATAAATAGTCAATGAGAATTAGAGTTCAAGTTAAAGCAAATGCTTCTAAAAGCGAAATAGTGTCTTTTGAAGCTAATCTTTATAAAATAACTGTTGCAGCACCTGCTAAGGATGGAAAAGCAAATCTTGAGCTAGTTAAATTCTTGAAAAGAACCTTTTGTAAAAAGCTTCACCAAAAAAAGATAAGGATTGTTTCTGGAGCTAATTCTCGTATAAAGATAGTAGAAATAGTCTAGAGCCTAGAAATCCTTATAAAACTCCAAAATTACTCATTTTTATGACTAATCAAGAAAATTCACCAGTGTATATCATGTCAGATGATGCTAAAAGAACAGTTGGTAAAACTGCTCAGAGAAATAATATTCTTGCTGCTAAATTAGTGGCTGAAACAGTTAGAACTACTTTAGGTCCAAAAGGAATGGATAAGATGCTTGTTGATTCTACTGGGGAAATTATAGTTACAAATGATGGAGTTACAATTCTTGAAGAGATGCAGATTGAACATCCTGCAGCTAAGATGATTGTCGAAGTTGCTAAAACTCAGGAAAATGAGATTGGTGATGGAACAACTACTGCGGTAGTTTTAGCTGGTCAGTTACTTAAGAATGCTGAAGGATTATTGGATAAAGATATTCACCCAACTGTTATTGCTAAGGGATATAGGTTGGCTGCTGCTGAAGCACACAAGGTTCTTAATGAGGTTGCTGAAGAGGTTGGAAATGATGATGATAGATTATTGAAAAATATTGCTGCTACTGCTATGACTGGTAAAGGTGCAGAGGTGGCTAAAGAACATCTTGCTTCTGTTGTTGTAAAATCAGTTAAACAAATGAGAGATGAAAGGGGAGAGGTTGAAGTTGATAATATTAAATTAGAGAAAAAAACTGGAGGAGCTATTGAAGATACTGAATTAGTTCAAGGAATAATTTTAGATAAAGAAAGAGTTCATAATGCTATGCCCCGAGTTGTTGAAGGAGCAAGAATTGCTTTACTAGATGTTCCATTAGAGGTTAAAAGTTTAGAGACAGATGCTAAAGTTGAAATTTCAGATGCTTCTAAGATGAAAGAGTTTTTTGATATGGAAGAAGGAATGTTAAGGGAGATGGTTGATCGAATTATAATTTCTGGAGCTAATGTTGTTTTATGTCAAAAAGGGATTGAAGATATGGTGCAACATTTCTTAGCTAAGAAAGGAATTTTTGCTTGTAGAAGAATTAAAAAATCAGATATGGATAAACTTGCTAGAGCTACTGGTGGGAAAGTTGTTTCTAAGTTAGAAGATTTAACTAAAGATGATCTTGGTTACGCTTCTGTTGTTGAAGAGAAAAAGATTGGAGATGAGGAAATGACTTTTGTTACAGGTTGTCGTAAAGCTAGGGCAGTTACAATTTTAGTTAGGGGCGGAACAGAACATATAGTTGATGAGGCTGAAAGAGCAGTTAAGGATGCCATTGGTGATGTTGCTGCTGTTTTGAAAGATGAGAAAGCTGTTGGTGGTGCAGGTGGTTGTGAGATAATCATTTCTGAAAGATTACGAAAGTTTGCTGAGAAGTTAAGTGGTCGTGAAAGACTTGCTGTTGAAGAGTTTGCTAATGCGGTGGATGTTATTCCGGAGACCCTTGCTGAAAATTCTGGGCTAGATCCCATTGATTCGTTAACTGCTATGAAGGCTAGTTATGCTAAAGGTCAGACCTGGAATGGGTTAGATGTTTTTAGTGGAAAGGTTATGGACTCATGGAAGAAGGGAGTTATCGAACCACTTAAAATTAAAACTCAAGCTATTAATTCTGCTGCTGAAGTGGCTGAGATGATTTTACGTATAGATGATGTTCTTTTATCTGGAAAAGTAGAGTCTAGGCCAATGCCTCATGAAGGTATTTAAGATGGCAGGGGAAAGAGAAACTGTTCAAGATCTTTGCTGGGCAGAATATGCTCGTAATCCAATGTTTTCTTGTGCTCATTTTTTAATTCATCAGGAGAGAGAAGTTGTTGGAGTTCTTAGGGGAACTAAAGAGTATAAGAGGGCAGCAATCTATGAACTTGAGATTAAAGATGAAACTCTTTTTTCAGATCTTCCACAAGATGGATTATTCAGAGGGATGAATCGGGACCAATTATATTCTCGTTTAACTGATCTTGGGATAGCAAGGCGTCCCCATAAATTGATTTAGGTAAAATTTTTAATAGAAAGATTTATAAGAAAGTATTCAAATATTTGAGATAGAGGTGTAAGAAATGAAAAAACAAAATTTGAGGAGAAAAGATAAGGTTGTGCAGAAGATTGCTTTTTGTAATACTCACGCACTTGCTGTTTTAACTTCTTTGAGAGTTTGGAAGACTCATAATCTGACTCAATTACAAACTAAAAGATTTGTAGATGCTAGGGGAAAACCAGTTAAAGTTCTTAATTTGATTGGAGATGCAGAGAGAGATTTTAAGGAAATTAGAGAGGTTGCTTATAGATTAATGAATAATCCGGAAGAGAATCCTCAAGATCAAGCATTGGCTAAAGAAGATTTAGTAATCCTGGGGGCTAAATTATCTCAGGTAAGGGGATTTATTGACTCCTTAGAAGGTGTTTTGCAAAATGATATTGGCCAAGATGAATATATTCTTAGGTATTTCCAAGAAACTTTCTTACCTCAATTTGAAGGGTTAGAAACTGCATTTACAACATTGTAAAAATTAAGTTTAATTTATTTTTTAATTTATTTTATTGGGTGGCAAACCTTTTTATAGTAGATATTCTTACCTTATTCTATGATTCCTGGTATGAACCCTCGACAAATGCAGAAGGCTATGCAGAAGATGGGCATGAGGCAAGAGGCCATTGAAGCCGAAGAGGTAATTATTAAACAAGGAGATAAAAATCTAATTATTAGAAATCCTCAGATTATGAAAGTAAATATGATGGGTCAAGAGTCCTTGCAAATTACTGGTGATATTGAAGAGCAAAGTTTGATTTCTGAGGATGATGTAAACACTGTGGCTGAACAGACCGGGAAAAGTAAAGATGAAGCTAAAGAAGCACTAGAGGCTGCTGGTGGAGATCTTGCTGAGGCAATAATCAAGTTACAGGAATAATGGAAAAGTTTAATTTTTTGGTTCGACAGGCCAGAACATATTTTGAGACTGCAGATCATTTAATCTATATTACTTATCCTATGATCGGGGAGACCAAGATGCTTTTAGTTGTTGTTGAGAATCTTTATCGTGCATCTGTTAGATTGGTTAGTGCGGTTTTGCAATACGAAAGAATGTACAAAAGAATCATGGTTTTGCCTTTGGAATTTGAGGGAAAATTGAAAGTATTTGAAAAGGTTTCTTCGAGATTTAAGATTTCTTCCACAGTGGTTGAAACAGTTTATGATCTTTGGGACATAATGCAGAAGCATGAAAAGAGCCCAATGGAATTTGCTAGAAAGGATAAATTTGTTATAACAGGAGAACAATTTGAGATGAAGACAATAGACGTAACCTTATTAAAGAAGTATGCCTCCCACATTCGTACGTTTCTCTCTAAGATTGAGACAATTAAACAATGATTGATAGATATTTTGAAGAACATGAAGATAATTCCCGAGAGGAATTGAAACGTGCCGAACATTTAGTGCTTATTTCTT
>Ga0233431_1003176_pt1 | contig 20425 bp, 16 predicted proteins | sample SI_118_April2016_FD_179867 | JGI IMG/M metagenome (GOLD analysis project Ga0233431, IMG submission 179867) | Seawater microbial communities from Saanich Inlet, British Columbia, Canada - SI_118_April2016_200_MG | ecosystem: Environmental > Aquatic > Marine > Inlet | place: Canada: British... | reverse complement strand
TTTGATATTCATGATATCACTCATCGGCCGCCCCTTTCTTTAGGTAAGTAATTAGGACCATCGTCCATAATAACCAGTTTATTGGTTCTACCTAAATAAGGAGAGTACGAGTTGAGGAGCTGAGTTCGCTTGTGTGAAGGCAGTCATACTGGTTTGCTGCATGACTTGCAGTTTCAAGGCCTCCATCTGTTCTATGGCAAAGTCAGCATCCTCGATTCGAGATCTTGCTGCCTCCGTGTTCATGATTGAATCTGACAACATACCTTCTTTTGATCCCAGCCTTATCTGATAATTACCAACAGCCTGTATGCTTGATGCTAATGTATCAATTGCTGTCTCAACAGTGCCGATTGCTACCAAAGCACTTGCTGTTGTTGAAACCTCAATATTTCCAACCGTGGATGAATCAAAACCGTTCAATGTAACAGTGAAATTATCATCCGCTCCATCTCCCACATGGAATGTGAGACTGATTGGAGAAGCCCCGCCATTAAGCGCAGTGCCTTGCCATTGTGCTGAGTCTTTCAAATCATCAATTTCTGTGAGCATTGCATCGATTTGATTTTGAATTGCACTCGTCTGAGTACTTGTTAAGGCCTCATCTGAAGCTTGTGAGACTTTGTCTTTGATACTCAATAACAGGCTCATTTGTGCTTCATGATTGCTTTCTGATACATTCAGTACATTTTTGGCTGTACCAACATTATCAAATGCTTGTTTGAGTCCTCTGACGCGACTTTCTAGTCCTTTGGCTATTTGATAGCCTGCTGTGTCATCTTGTACACGCACAATTCGTTTTCCAGTCGATAGTCTGGATTGAATTTCCCCAATCCTACCATTTATAAGTTTAAGACTACGAAGAGATTGTGCCGCACCTAGATTCGAACCGATTCGCGTTAATTCTCCAAATGCCATATGATACCTCCTTGTTTTGTTTCCATGACATCCATGTCATTAATGTAATTATTACAGTAAAACGTTGACGTTTTTCTGTCTTTTCCGGGCTCAACTTCCATGCCCAATTACATTATCGGTAACTATTTAGCAGTATTAAGTAATATTTTTATATATACTCCATTTTAATTGTATATATCGTTGTATACCCCTCTATAAGTCAGTATATAATAATATTATGATATCTTATGCTGTATACAGCGTTATTAAGAGTTATTTAGTATAATAATGCTGTATTACTATTTTTTATTAGTTATTATTCTATATATTGTATTTTTTAATTATATATAACTATATATCGCAAATATATTAATTATTTTTCATTATTAGAATATATTATCTCATAATACCCTGTATTGCACCTTATATCATTTATTATATCTATATATGTCTGAATATCTTATTATTTCGATGAGTTGATAAGTATATATACTATATCGCATTTATTATCATGTTTATCGCTATATTTACTGTAATTATTCATTATTTAATTGACATGCCATATATATATGTGTATTTCAATATTTATCATTGTATATATCTATATTTCCAAATATTAATCATTATATATTATATTTATATAAAATTGTATAATATATAATCAATAATAAGAATCTGAATATGCAAGATTTCTATGGGTAGATAATTATTTGTTAAATTTAAAATAAGGATTCAAAATGAAGTAGCAGGGGATATTGTGTTTTAATTATCTTTCAATTGGGAAGGATTCTTTGGTTTTATCCTCTTTTTAACTCTTGGTAGGCTGATGATGCATCACCTCATGGGATTATATTTAATCACAAAATAATATGTATACTAAAATCTAAAATATGAATCTCAATTAAATCCACATTTCAAAAATAATATCTTTTCCATTCAAATCTACGCTATTTATGATATCGGAGATTTGCTTATCATCTAAGTAGTTACGTTACTTAAATCAAATTGGTCAGAATACAAAAATCCCGAAGACTTAGCTCCGGGATTCTTGTAAAGTAGAGAAAGGTATATCATAACCTTTTGTCCTATTGTAAATAACACCCTGGCAGATAAGGTGTGCCTCACCTGCCAGGTTGGACTTGTTATTTTGGCTTTTAGAATTTGTACGTCATATAGTATTATCTAAATAATGATAATACGAGCTGCGGTTGTGTGTTCGCCTGGGTGAATGAAGTCATGCTGGTCTGCTGCATGATCTGAAGCTTCATTGCTTCCATTTGCTCTAAGGCAAAATCGGCATCCTCGATTCGAGACCTTGCTACCTCAGTATTCATGATTGAATCTGACAGCATTGCTTCTTTTGAATTTAATCTAATTTGGTAATTGCCCACATTCTGAATATCACTTGCCAATACATTAATTACGTTCTCAACTGTAACTATTGCTGCTGAGGCAAGTGAACTGGTTGATACATCGATGGTCCCAACTGTAGCAGAATCAAATCCGGCCAATTCCACAGTAAAACTGTCTGATGCTTCGTCGCCTACATGGAAAGTCAGGCTGGTAGTCGCACCATTATCGGCAATCAAATCTGTGCCCTGCCAAGTGGCTGAATCACGAATGTCATCAATTTCATCCAGCATTGCATTTATCTGACTTTGGATGGCAGTCCTTTGAGTCTCAGTTAATGAACCGTCAGCTGCCTGAGATACTTTATCCTTTATACCAAGGATTAATGACATCTGGGCCTCGTGACTGCTTTCAGCTACATATAATACATTCTTGGCTGTGCCGACATTATCAAATGCCTGCTGTAATCCTCTTACCCGGCTTTCCAGTCCTTTGGCTATTTGATAGCCTGCTGTATCATCCTGGGCTCGATTAATCCGCTTTCCTGTAGAAAGTCGCGATTGAACTCCTGCTAATTGTCCGTTGATTTTATTAAAAGCCTGGAGGGCTTTCATTGCGCTCAGGTTTGAGCCTATTCGTGTTAGTTCTCCAAATGCCATCTGACACCTCCCTGTTTGTAAGTTTGACATCCATGTCAAAATATTCTAAAAACCTGCAGACCTTAAATTCTGCCTGAGCATATCCATTGCTCAATGATATTATCGGCAGGTATTTAATAATATTTAATAATATTATATAATATATGATGATATACGATAATATATAATAATATAGTAGTAATAATGACATCAGGGATAATACCGATACTCCTTGCATATATATTATTATTAAGGAATTAACATATGTTGGATGAGAATTACCTGGAAGTGATACTAATCATAATACAGAAAAACAAAATTATCAGTCACCCCTATACCTATATATATATATATATGCTCAGTTATAACCAATTATTTGATAAGATTGGGTTCTGTTATCAATAAACTCAATTAACATTTTTTAGTGGAAGGTAAATTGTAAATGATGTGCCTGACCCTAATTGGGAGTCAACTTCTATCTTTCCAGAATAAGACTTAAGGATTTCATTGCACGAATGAAGACCAAGACCAGTTCCTGTGGGTTTATTGTCACTATTCTCACCAATCTTGGATTTGGTTGTGAAAAATGGATCGAAGATCTTTTTTATTATTGACTGTTTGATCCCAGGACCATTATCTGATATCTTAAACCATACATCAGATTTATTTCTGCCCGTAGATATGGTAATTTGTGGATCTGTGCTTTGAGATAAGGCATCCATTGCATTCCTAATTAGATTTTGAAAGATCTGAGATACATCTGAGGGCGCAATTTCAATTAAAAGTTTTTCATCACTCAATTGAATATCCTTTGTGATATTATTTTTAAAATCCAAGTCAGAATTCATAAAATCCAACTCACCGTTTAAAATATAATTGAGATCAATAATTTCATGTACATTGCTTTTGTCGGACCGACTTTTTGCCATCAAGGAATTTATCATAGTGGTTAATTGTCTTAGGGTTGACATGATCATGCTATTATTGTGTTCAAAATTTTGGCTTATCTCTTCTATTTTTTCTAAGGCATTTACATCCTTACTACTTATAACAGATTTAATTTTTGCATTTTGCATTGAGAGAAAGTCGGAATTCCACATTAGGTTGGTAATTGGATTTTTGAAATTATGGATAATTCCTTGTATCATCAGACTAAAAGCAGCATGCCTTTCAATTTGAATCAATTCCTTTGTTCTTTCATGGAGCATAATTTCCAAATTAAGATTATACTCATTAACTCGGTCAATCGCCAATTTCAATCCAAGATGAGTTTTTACTCGCGCTAACACCTCCATTGCATCGAAGGGTTTTGTAATATAATCCGCAGCACCAATTTCAAAGCCTTTTATTTTATCTGTAGACTCTGTTTTTGCTGTAAGAAATATTATGGGAATATTTGACATATTCAATTTTGATTTCATGAATTTACATACTTCATAACCATCCATATCCGGCATCATTATATCTAACAGTACTAGATCAGGTTTTGACTTTTCAGCAACTGATATTGCCTGTTTTCCATTTGTTGCAACTGCAATCCGATATTTTTCACCAGCAAGTATTTGCCCAATAAGCTGGACATTATCTGGAATATCATCAACAACAAGAATAAGTGTTTCTTCTGGTTTAATAAGAGATGTGATTAATTGTGTCATAGAATTAAGTTTTTGGTTATTTGGGATAACATTGTTAATGCATTAATCGTTAAAACAATATTCCCATTTTATTTATTGTTATTATTGAGGTATTTATTTACAGCAGCTGAAACTTCCGCTACAACCTGAGGAAATTCATTAAGTATTTCTTCGATCAGATTTATTCGGAAATTATCAGCATGATTTTCAAGTGTTTTTCCCCATCGAATAAGACCAGACAAATTGTATTCACTACCAAAGGATTTTATATCAGCACCAAAACTCTGGACTTCATTCATAATCATAGTACCACAAATTTCCTTCCATTTAGGCAAGAATAGTTTATCAAGGTTGGGAATACTTTCTACCAGATTATTCATTTGTTTTAGTGAAAGGGATCCCAGATCATGTTCAGAAATATTGCTGCTTTCATTCCCATTTATTATTTCAGGACTTGACGAAGAATGTGGAAGATATTTTATCAGAGTACTTATTAGGTCTTCTTCTGATACAGGTTTAGCGAGGAATTCATTGCATCCGGCTTTCAAGGCTTTTTCTTCTGCTCCCATCATTAAACCAGCGGAGAGCCCAATTATGGGGATATGACTAATTAGTGATAATGATTTTATCTGCCTGGCTGCATCATATCCATCCATTTCAGGCATTTGCATATCCATGAGGATAATATCAGGTTGGTGTTTGCTTGCCAGGTCAATAGCCTCCCTACCATTCGCCCCTGATAAAATCTTAACATTTTTATCCACCAAATATTCCTTTATTAGAAACTGGTTTATCTCATTATCCTCGATTAATAGTATAGTTGAATCTTCAAATGAATAATGGGCCATCTCAATTTCAACAGTAGGTTGAGTTGCATCATGGGATGTGCCAATTTCTATATTATATAAATTAATTATAAATGTACTACCTTCTCCGAAGAGGCTTTGTGCGGATAATTTACCCCCCATTTTTTCAACCAGCCTCTTGGTAATGGATAACCCCAGGCCGGTACCGCCATATTTTTTAATATCCTGACTACTCTGTTGAATAAAAGGTTCGAATATTCTTTCCATTTCATCTTTAGGGATACCAATACCTGTATCAGAAACCTCAAAAGTAAGATCCACATGATTTTCATCTGCAGAATTTTTATTAAGAATACAGATTTTTAAATGCCCTTTATCTGTGAACTTAATAGCATTGCCAACGAGATTTATCAGAACCTGGCGCAATCGTGTTTCGTCTAAAAATAATACTTCAGGAACGCTATCGTCAATTTCTATAAAGAATTTCAACCCCTTATCTTGAGATTTAAATTTATAGATATCTCTGATTTCATTAACCACTCCGTGTAGTTTTATCGCCTGATTATTGATATTGATTGCACCTGCTTCAATTTTGGATAAATCCAGAATATCGTTAATAAGGGTTAACAGGTTCTCTCCGCTAGTAGATATTGCATTTATATATCGTGATAGTCGGTCATCAGAAATTGATTTATTCAATAATCCGGAAAATCCAATGATAGCATTCATCGGTGTTCTAATTTCATGACTCATGTTTGCTAGAAATTCACTCTTAGCGCTATTGGCCTTCTCAGCAGCATCCTTTGCATCTTTAAGCTCTACTTCAGATTTTTTTCTGAGTGTTATATCCCTTAAAACACCTTCGGTATGGACTGGTTCTCCATTACTATCCAGAAATATTTCAATATTTGCTGAGACAAATACTTTTTTACCTTCTTTATTTTTTAAACGGATTTCATAATCATTGATACTTTTAAATGACCTTAACTCATTCATCAATAATTTACTTTCGTGTGTATCAAAATAAAATTCTGTCACGTTTTTGCCGATAGTCTCTTCAGTACTATAACCTGATAATCTTTCAACTGATGGGCTCACAGCAATAACATATCCTAGCTTATCTGTTTTAAAATACAAATCTGTAAATGAATTGAATATAGTACGATATTTTTCTTCACTATCTACTAATGCTTCTGCTGAAAATTTTCGTTCAATTACATTCCCAACCTGCACACCGATATTAGTAATTACATCTAAAAATGCATTATTTGAAATTCCTTTTTCGCTGGAGAAGAATTCCAAAACAAGTACAACTTCCCCATCGACTTTCACAGGAAAGGCGAAAGCACCTTTAAGATCGATCTCCTTTAATAAACTAGATCGAGGGTATTCAGGAGATTTTGAAATATCAAATATTAACGCTGGCCTGCCTGAATCAAGAACTATTCCCGGCAGACCATTACCCTTTGAAAAAATATTTTTTTCGGTGATCTCCCTGAATTTCTGGTATTTTGCACTATCTCTTAAATACCATAAGGTTGTTGGGATTAATTCTCCTTCATCGAGATTTTGATGGGAATACTGTGAAAACGAATTTCTCAATTCCTTTGTATCCCTATGAACATAAACATGACCAATAGCCCAATTTGTGTATTTGCATACCCTGTTTAAAGCGAATGAAAGCGCATCCTCAACATTTAACGCTTCATTTGCAGATACAGCAACCTCTTGAAGCAGATTTACATATCGAGATTCTCTTTTCAGTGCTTGCTCAGTCTTTTTACTCTGCGAGATTTTGTGGGCAAGAAATCCAGATGTCGCAATTACAAGTAATATCCCAATAATCATCCATTCTCTAAACATCCTTAATTTTTTGTCATGCATTTCACTATCAATAAAAGACACTATTTTCCAGGTACCACGTTTCCCTTTGAAACTGTCATCCATTATGTCTTTACTTTTTATTCTTTGGTTCTCAGAGATAGTGGGGAAAATAGTCATCCAAGTAAACAAATCTGAATCTATATGCACTTGTCCTGACAGCCGATGGGAAATTTTCTCCCAGGCTGGGGGATATTGGTTTTTAAAAGAATTATCAATTTTTTCAGGATACATAAATGCCCACTCAACATTCACATCAGGCCCTTTTAACCAGTATCCATTTTCATTGAGCAGCATTAATGTCCCAACAGTATTAAGTGAAGGCAGGTCCAATTTCTGGAGAATATCGTCAGCTGCATAATTAAATATCACAAAGCCTCGTCTTTCCCCGAATTCGTTAAAAACAGGCGTAGCAATACGAATGACTGGGTTTATAGGATGCTCAATTTCACCATCAATAGTTTGTAGCTCAAATGGTGATATATATATTTCATTCTTCTCAAGTACAATAGTGGATATAAAATATTCTTCATTAAATCGATTTTTTAGATATTCCCTGATAACTATATTTGGGTCACCATTATTATATGTCACCTTTATTAACTCATTACCAGCATCATCGATGAATCTTATTTGATCATAAATTTCTTCGTGAAGACAAAATGCAATATATTCCTCAGCAAGTAGCCGTTTATTTTCATCGGAAGGGTTATCTGCGAATTTCGAATGGACTTTCTGTCCGGATAGATATGTTAAATCTGAAACAATTTCAATAAAATCATCAGAAATATTTTCAAACAGATAATTTAAATTCAATTTTTCATTTGTTTGAGAAATTACCTCATCTAAGCCTATTGTGGAATGATATATCATTTTTCCGAGAAAATCGCCTACTGTCAAAGACAACGTCAGTATTAGAATAAACTGAGTCATCATATAAGTATAAAATTCATCAATCTTTCTATTCCTTTGAAATAGAGAGTCATCATCTGCATGTTTGTAAATAAAATATACTAAAATTGGAGATATGGATGATATAATTATTGAGACAATCACTATTGATAACACATTCATATCCTGAGTCATATTTTCTGGTAGCAACAAAACAACCCAGTAGCTGAATGAAAATATTATCATGGAGGATTTTGATAATAATTTGAGACGGTTTTTTGAAAAAGTATTTGATTTCGACAATTGAGTGGAAGGGATCTTTAATTTCTCAAAATCCAACGATTCGAATATTAGGTAATAGAGAAATGGTGCGGATATAAAAGTCAATAATCCAGCTTTTAAAAATGTCTCAATCCAATGCTCTGATGAAATACCTAAAAGTGGTTGCAAAAATAATACTAAAATTTCAGAGAAAAATATAATTGCAAATATTTTTGATATGACAATCATAAATGCTTTAAAGAATTCAAATTGTTTTCCTGTTTCTTTGGTTAAATTCGTATGCAGAAATTCGAAAATATTCTATCTAACCTGTCTTTACAATGCATAAATTTAGTTTACTTATTTCATTTCAATGTATTTAATAAATAAAAATAAATTTTTAATCCTACTGTTGATATTCTCGTCAAATATTCTCAATTCACAATCATTTGAGGATTTTTTAAATATTATCAATAACTCACCTGACTCTCTAAAATCGACAATTATTGACAGCTTCATCGTATCCACTCCTGAATTTCCGCTAATTGAGCATGACACATTGGTCCATTTTATCTACCGTGATAATGCCTTAAATATCTCAATCGCAGGAGACGCAACAGGCTGGGAAACAGGTATTTACAATATGCAGAATCTGGATAATACAAATTTTTGGTATCATTCACATGTGTTTGAGGCGGATGCCAGATTGGATTATAAGTTTGTCATAGATGGAAATAGTTGGATACTCGATCCCTTAAATCCACATACAGTCCCCAGTGGGTTTGGTTTAAACTCTGAATTGAGAATGCCGCAATGGGAATTCCCTGTTGAAATCAGTTACTATCCCGATATTGCTCACGGCTCATTAGAGGATACCGTGTTTTATAGCATCAACCTAGGAAACTCCCGTCAGGTCCGAATCTATTTACCACCGTCATATTATTACACAAATGAGAACTATAACATGATATTGTTTCATGATGGACTTGAATATATCAGTTTGGCTAAAGCAGATAATATTATTGATTATATGATCCACAATCATCAACTCAATCCTATTATTGGCATATTTATCCCGCCTGTTGAAAGAACTAGGGAATATGGTGGTGATCTCCAGGATGAGTTTTCAGCATTCATCGTTGAGGAAGTCCTCCCTTGGATAGATAGTCGATACCGCACAAATCAAACAGCTATTTCAAGGGCAATGGCTGGTGCTTCATACGGTGGTAATATTTCATTGTGGATCGGAGTTAATCACCCGGATGTTTTCAGCCACATTTCTGCTCAATCCAGTTATGTACAATCTTCCATTTTTGATATTTTCCAAAATAGTTCCTTTTTGAATCTTGATGTGTATATTGACATCGGGACTTATGATATACCTTTACTTATCCCTATGGTATTCAACCTGGATGAAATACTAACTGAAGAAAGTTATATGCATCAATTCCAAGTATTTCATGAAGGGCATAGCTGGGGCAACTGGCGGTCAAATATTGATACTTACCTTCAACAATTTTATCCTTACAACGAAAATTATTGTATAGATTTGTATGGGAATGAATCCTTTCTTGATGAATGCGGTTTATGCGTTAACGGTAGCTCGGGATATTTACCTGGTGAGAACATTGATGAATGCGGTGTTTGTTTCGGAATGAATGACTGCATGGGTTGTACAGATCCCTCCGCAATTAACTTCAATCCATATGCCACTATAGATGACGGATCCTGTATATATCCTCAGATTGTCCAAGTATATTTTGGTGCCATAGACTATGCTGGTGGATCAGTCGAAATAATGATGAATAACCCAGGACCTGAAAGCTGTTGGGGATTCCAATTCAATATCAGCGGCCTTGATCTTGTCGATGCATATGGAGGCAGTTCACAGGAGTATGGTATCTTTCCTCTTGCAGTCGGGGAAAATGGATCAATATTGGGATTCAATTTCGGTCAATCTTCTATCCCGCCAGGTAATGAATTGCTGACAATTCTGCAATTTGACAATATAACAAGTGATACAAGCTGTTTTTCACAGGCAACAATTTCTGGTCCGTTGGAGTTTGGCAGTCTCGATGTTGAATTAGGAGAATGCTTATTACATGAGGATGGGCTGACAGGATGTACTGATCCTGTTGCTATTAATTATTTGCCAAATGCCTTTTTTGATGATGGGAGCTGCTTGTATGGTCTACTAGGTGATATTAATCAAGACAATCTTGTTGATATTATAGATGTTGTAATGCTGGTAGATATTATTCTATTTACAACACCATCCCCATATCAATTTTGGGCTTCTAATATGAATGAAGATTCTGTGATTGATATATTAGATATCATAATAATGATTTCAGTAATTTTAAATGATACAATGGAAATGGAGAAAATATGGTAAGGGCTTTTGCTACTCTGGCAGGATTATTTATAATCGGTGTTATTTTACTTGTATTGTTAAAAATATTTGGCATTCTCATCATCGCCTTCACAGCAATCATTGCGACAATTATCTTTGCCATCCCAGGACTGCTGATACTATTTGCTGCCGGGCTTTTATTATTTACTGGATTTGGTACTGCAATATCAATAATCACTGCAGTTATCGGCTTTATCGTTCTTGTCCTAATAGCACCAATTTCAGTGCCATTTGTATTTGTAATACTAATGGCCGCATTTTTTCTAAAAAATAGAGACGATAACCTGCGCAAACAATTTATATCCAAATGATTTAACATTGACATCAAAACCCTTAATATTATTAACCAATGATGACGGCATATTTGCGCCTGGCTTGCAAACATTATATGATAACATTTATACATTTGGTGAGACCTGGGTTGTGGCTCCGGATAAAGAACGAAGCGGTGCAGGCCATGCAATAACATTAACAGAACCCTTGCGCATACAGGAAATTGATAATAACAAAATGTCAAACGCATTTGAATGTAGCGGAACACCGGCTGATTGTGTGAAACTTGCTATCCAGAATATTCTTCCGCACCCTCCCGATTTGGTCATCTCTGGAATTAATCAAGGTGCAAATTCAGGATCATACGTAATTTATTCAGGGACTGTTTCTGCCGCTGTCGAAGGAATGATATCTGGTATTCCATCTTTTGCAATTTCTTTGGATTCGTATGATAGTCCTGATTTTGACTTCTCTGGAAAAATGGCACGAAATATTGCAGAAAATATTGTGACAAATGGACTGCCGGAAAAAACGATTTTAAATGTAAATATTCCATTGGGCAATATTCAGAACATAAAGGGAACAAAGATTACCAAACATGGAAATTCGATGTTTTGTGACTCTTATGAAAAGAGATTGGATCCGAGAAACAGAAACTACTTTTGGATGAACGGAAAAAGAGCAACAATTGAAGAAGATGATGATGTGGATAATGAAGCATTAAAACAAGGCTATGTGAGCATTACACCATTAAAATTTAATTTCACTGACAAAGATGCAATGTCGGCAATTTCAAAATGGAATTTAAACAAATGAATACTTTTAAATGATATTCAAAATAAAAACCTTATTGACAATTCCTGTTTGGGGATATTTTTGTATTTGCATAAGTATAATTCTGGCAAGTTGCTCAAGTAATTCATCTATAGTAGCAATCAAAGTTGAACAGCCGACATATTATGATAGCAATTATCCAGTTGGTCACAGTTCTGAATATCTTAATAGGTTGGTTGAATCGGTAAAAAGAATTTCCAATACTGCATATTACAAAACATATATTATTTCGCCTCAGTATAAATTATCTGATGCAGATATCTTTGATACAGAATTAAAAAAAGTTGCCTCAGATATTATTTACTACAACGAATCCACCTATGGGACATCGACAATTATCTATTCGAATTCAGAGAAAATGATGCTACTTACATGTGCTCATATTATTTCATTTCCTGACACTATCGTAAATTATTTCCCAACTTCTGAATCTGAAACAGAAAAAATAATAAGTGATATTTCTATTAAAGTAAATCAACATTATTACATAAACGATATTTCCATGACAGGAGAATATCAATTATTGGCAAAGGATAATGATCTTGATATTGCTCTCATTGGTGCCACATTTAAAGAAAAACCGTTTATTAATTATACTGTTTTTGATTATCCATTTGGCAATTCATCAAAATTAGACTGGGGTTCTTTTGTTTATATTATTGGATTTCCGATGGGTAGTAAAATGGTCACAACAGGAATTGTCAGTATTATCGATCCCTCAGATAATTCAAGTGATTTTTTAGTGGACGCATTATTTAACCGCGGTTTCAGCGGCGGAATTGTTCTTGCTACCCATAATGGGATTCCAAATTTTGAATTGGTAGGATTGACAAAATCTGTATCTTCTAATTCAACAAAACTTCTGAAACCATCCCAAAATAGTGATGAGCCTCAAATACTACATATTCCATTTGAAGGAGAAATTCTCATCAGTGAGCAGGTCACTTTGAATTATGGTGTAACCAATGTTGTATCGATAAATGCGATCAGAGAATTTATCAGAGATAATTCTGATATTCTAATCAACAATGGATATGTTGTGGATAATTTTATTCAGACAAAATGATAAAAAGTCCTTGCTGACTTTCTCAACAAGGACTTTTTTGTCGGAGCGAATGGATTTGAACCATCGACCCCCTGGACCCCATCCAGGTGCGCTACCGGACTACGCCACGCCCCGATAATTATTGATTTATTATTTCTCCATATAAATGATTATTAGTATAAATCTGTCATTAAGATAAATTACCATTCAATCTGTATTTATAGTTTTTTTGCATCCTTTAATTCAGACAGTAAATCATCTATACCCTTCAAAACGTCCTTTAGTATGAGATTGGGCACAGCATTATTATTTTGATCTGATTGCGGATCAGGAGCAGAATCAATACCCTTGTTTGACTTCAAATACTGCCTTGCACCTGCGATTGTATATTTATCGTTATAGAGCAGATGTTTAATTTCATTGATAATGGAGATATCAGATTCTTTATAAATTCGATTTCCAGCACGATTTTTCTTTGGTTTTAATTGGGTGAATTCTGTCTCCCAATATCTTAGAACATATTGCTCAAGAGAGGTAAGTTCGCTAACTTCGCTAATTGAATAATATAATTTCGGATTTTTCATAATATAAAATTGGATGATATTAGTTAAAGTGTTACTTTAAATTTATTGCTTTCATCAAAATATTATCAAATTAATTTTTTTGTTCCAATCGTCGCATTTGAACAAAAGTGTATTATATTCTCCTTATATATCTCATATCGTGATTTATTTTCGATCTTTTTTATTAAATTTTTAACCATATCAAAACTATAAACTGATCTTCTTTCAATTATTTTAACATTACTTTTATTTTCAGTGATGGTCGATAACGGTTTTTGAAGAAAGATATACTTGTACGACAACTCTTCTGCTATTTGATATATAATTGGCACCATTGTATTAAAAGGAGCTGTAAAACTTTGAACTTTCTTTCCAATGAGATTTTCGAGTTTTTCTTTTGATACTGCCATATCAGCATATATCTCACTATATTTTAAGCCTGAATAAGCTTGATGATGGCAGCCATGGCTACCAATCTCCCATCCTGCTTCTACAAGTTTTAAAAGCTGATCTTTAGAAAGATGCAGATGATTATTTTTATAAAAATTGATATCCCAGTCATTATTGATCCCTATATAATCTGCCAGTTGAAATACTATCGCATGGAACCCGTATTTTTGACAGATAGGGAGTGCATTTTGAAAAATATTTTCATACCCATCATCAAATGTAACCATAATTGAATCTTCATCCGGGGTATCAAATGTAGTAATTCCCTGCATCCCAAAACGCGCTAATCCGGATATATGTTTTTTAAAACGGGAAGGTGAAACAGTATTTAACCCCACCTGGGTTCCCGCTGAGATATTATGATAACCTAGTGTTGGGATCTGCAAAATACTTATAAAATTAGCTTAATACACTTTCTGCATTGTGGTATGGAATATCAAATGCCTCTGACACACCTTTATAAGTAACTTTGCCTTTAAAAATATTTAAGCCACCAAGAAACTCTTTACTATTTTTGAGATAATTCATGCAGCCAAGTTCGGCAATCCTCTTTATATAAGGAAATGTTACATTTGTTAAGGCCAAAGTTGACGTCCTGGGTACAGCCCCAGGCATATTAGCTACACAATAATGAATGATTCCATCGACATCATATGTCGGTTCTGCATGAGTTGTCGGTCTGCAAGTTTCTATACAGCCGCCTTGATCTACAGCAACGTCCACAATAACTGAGCCTGGTTCCATGAGTTTCAGCATTGGTCTGGTTACAAGTTTTGGAGCTTTTGCCCCAACTACCAGCACACCGCCAATTAAGAGATCTGTCTGTGGAAGTAATTCTTTTATATTCATTGAATTTGAGTACAAAGTAAAAACATTGCGATCCATAATTTCATCCAGATATTTTAATCTTTCAGGATTTATATCAAGAATATAAACTTTTGCACCGAGACCTGAGGCAAGTTTCGCAGCATTCATCCCCACAATACCACCACCAAGGATTGTAACAGTTGCAGGAGCGACACCAGGAACGCCACTAATTAACAGGCCTCTACCGCCCATATTTTCTTCAAGACATTTTGCACCCTCAAGCACAGCCATTCTTCCAGCAACCTCGCTCATAGGGATAAGGAGCGGCAATGAACCATTATCCGATTGAACGGTCTCGTAGGCAATGGCAATAGCTTCAGTATTGATAAATGTTCTTGTAAGGGTTTCATCTGCAGCAAAATGGAAATACGTAAAGACAATTTGATCTTTTTTAATCATTTCCAATTCTACTGGCTGTGGTTCTTTTACTTTAACTATCATATCGGCAGATTGAAAGACCTCTGCTGCAGTCAAAATTATTTTAGCACCAGCGGCTATATAGTCCTCATTAGAAAATCCACTACCACTTCCGGCATTATTCTCCACGAGTAATGTATGACCCGATTTAACAAGCTCTTCAACAGCAAATGGAATCATTGAAATCCTGTTTTCATGATTCTTTATCTCTTTTGGTATACCTATAATCATTTATATCTCCTTTAATTTGGAGTTTTTAGAAATTAAAAAATAAAGGGGAGAAACCCTCAAAAATTAAGACATTTTCTCCCCAATATAATTTGTAAAACTTCTTATCTTCTGTTGGAATCTCGCCGTTGGCCAGAGTTTCGCTGGGATCTATTATCTGAATTGGATCCTTCAGGTTTTGATGATAATTGTTTAATACTGAAGTTTAACCTTCCGGAATCATCAATGTTAATTAATTTCACCTTTACATCTTCACCAAGTTTCAATACATCGGTGACTTTATTGACACGTTCCCATTTCAATTCTGAAATATGTATCATCCCGGAAATCCCAGGACCAATTTCAACAAAAGCGCCAAAATCAAGGACTTTTACAATTTGACCATCATAGTTCTGTCCCGGTTTTGGTACAATACTTAGTTTGTCAATCTCACTCATAGCTTCATTGATTTTATTTAAATCACTTCCGAATACTTTTACACTTCCGTCATCGTCAATGTTAATCTCGCATTCATATTTTTCACAAAGAGCTTTGATATTTTTTCCACCTGGTCCAATTAGTCCGCCGATCTTTTCAACCGGTATTACAGTCTGTCGTATTTGCGGAGCCCATTTTGAAATCTCATCCCGTGGTTTATCAAGAACTGCATTCATGGTATCCAGAATTTGTTTTCTTCCTTCAAGGGCCTGTTGGAGCGCTTTGCGAAGTAATTCAATTTGCAATCCAGGAATTTTCAAATCCATTTGAATCGCAGTAATTCCATCTTTTGAACCAGCAACCTTAAAATCCATATCTCCGAGATGATCTTCAGTCCCAAGTATGTCGGTTAGTATAGCATAGTTATCAGCATCTTCAAGGATTAACCCCATCGCAATCCCTGCAACTGGCGCAGAAATTGGAACTCCAGCATCCATTAATGACATAATACCACCACAGACCGAAGCCATGGAGGATGATCCGTTTGATTCAAGTATTTCAGAGACAATCCGAATTGTATATGGGAACAATTCCTGGCTAGGAAGAACTTTCTTGATTGCTCTTTCGGCAAGATTCCCATGTCCAATCTCTCTTCTTGATGTACTAAATTTAGGACGTGCTTCACCAACACAATATGGCGGGAAGTTGTAATGAAGCATAAATTGCTTAAACGTAACACCGTCAATATTATCCAGCATCTGTTCATCTTTTTTACTACCCAGTGTCGTAATGGCTAATGCTTGTGTTTCACCCCTTGTAAATACAGATGATCCATGTGCACGCGGCAACAAACCGTTGTCAATTGTGATATCTCGAATATCGGTCAAATTCCGACCATCGGCTCTTTCACCATTTAGAGTTTTATTTCTCAAATCAACGCGGATTAGCTCGTCAACATATGCTCGGATTGATGATTCGTCCTCAGGATATTCTTCAGAAAGATTTTCAACAATTTCATCTGTGAAAAGACGTACATCACCATATCTGTCAAACTTATTCTTTGGTTTATTCAAGTCAGATATTTTACCATCAACTGCTTTATCAACGGCAGCGTGAAGTTCAGTATTTATTTCAACTTCAGGAACAATCCTTTTTTCTTTACCACATTCTTCAACAAGGCTATTCTGCATTGAGATAATATCCTTGATGGCTTCATGAGCATACATAATGCCGGATAGGAATGTATCTTCAGAAATGAAATTTGCTTCCCCTTCAACCATAATTATGGAATCATCTGTACCTGAAACAATTACTTCCATCTCGCTATTTTCCATGTCAGTTTTTGATGGATTTACTACATATTTTCCATCAATTTTTCCAACGCGAACTGATGCAACGGGTCCGTCCCATGGTATATCTGAAATAGCCAGAGCAGTGGATGCTCCAATTGTCCCAAGGAGGTCGGCTTCATTTTCGCCATCATAGGATAATACATTTATGGCAACTTGTACTTCGTTATAAAATCCCTTTGGGAACAAGGGACGGAGCGGTCTATCGGTAATCCTGCAAGCAATAATTTCAGATTCGCTTGGTCTTGCTTCCCGCTTAAAAAATCCACCTGGGATTCTTCCTGATGCATAAAATTTTTCTCGGTAATCTACTGACAATGGGAAAAACCCACGATCCTCGGCCACGCCTGGATTTGCAGTAACTGCTACTAAAACGACAGTCTCACCCATCGTTACTATAACTGATCCGCTCGCTTGTTTGGCAAGAGTACCAGTTTCAATTTTTAACTCGCGTCCAGCTAATTCAATTGTTTTCTCTATCATTATTTTCCTTTTCTATTTTTCTTCTTCTTTATCTTCTGTTTATATTTTATCACTTATTTATTTTCTTATTTCCAGCTTCTGGATGAGATCTTGATATTTTTGGATATTATTTTTTTTAATATAACTTAATAATCTTCTTCTTCTTGAAACCATTGCAAGCAAACCTCGTCGGCCTGAGTGATCTTTTTTATTTTCTTTTAAATGTTCTGTAATACGCCTTATTCTGGTAGTAAGTATGGCTACTTGAGATTCGGATGATCCAGAATCTTTTTCATTTTTTCCATATGTACTAATAAGATCTACAGTTTTTTCTTTTGTTATTGACATCTTTTTACTTTCTCCTTAACTGTCTGTTAATTCAGACATTTTTCTCTATCTTTTTTTAATTGAGTAATTAACATATCTTTTGAATCAAACTTTATTTCAGCCCTGACAAATTCTTTAAATTCAATTATTGCAAATTCATCATATATATTTTCAATCTCAGAATTAAAGATATTTACTTCTATAGCAAGCTGTAAATTATCTCCAAAAGTAGGACGATTACCGATATAACACATCCCACAATATTTTTTATTGTCAATGATTATATCTACACAATACACACCGTCAGGTGGTAATAATTGAGCTATATCATCCAGTTCAATATTTGCAGTAGGGAAGCCTAATTCCCTTCCAAAATGCTGCCCGTGAACTATTCTCCCGGATATCTCATAATTCCTGCTGAGCAATTTATTTGCTTCAGTAATACTGCAATTATTTATTCGATCTCTTATAAAGGTGCTGCTGATTATCTTCCCATTAGATTCCACCGGGCCAATGACTTTCAGATTAAAGTTAAAAGCATTTGATTGAGTACTCATGAAGGAACTATCTCCCTCACGTCTGTAACCAAAATGATGATCATGACCCAGAATAACTTCCTTTGGATGGAATTTTTCGATAATGATATCCCTTAGAAAATCAATCGCAGCTATCTTGGCAGTATTTTCATCAAATGGCAGGATTAGCATTACTCCTAATCCTAATTTTTCCAAGATTTGAATTTTCTTTTTTATTGTACTTAGTAATTTTTTATTGGGTTGCTCATCCAATCTTAAAATATTTTGTGGGTGAGGATCAAAGGTGATCAAACATGAAACGGTATTTAATAATTCAGCATCCTCTACCAGTTTCTTGATAATTTTCCTGTGACCAAGATGAATACCATCAAATGTACCCACAGTTAAAACAGATTCGTTCACACCATTAAAATCGCTTAGACCATGGTAGACAACCAATTTGGAATCCTTTCAATGGTCACGGCAGAATCCTTTTCGAATTTGCCTATACGTGTTCTGGTCAAACTTGTCAAAAAACCAACTGTCCCCAGTTCTAATGCAATATCTCTTGCCAAGGACCGAATGTATGTTCCTTTCCCACACTGAACCTGAATTTTGATTGTATCTTTGGTAAAAGATAATAACTGTATACCGAATACATTGATTTTTCTAGGCTCAATTTTTACATCTTTACCCTGCCTGGCATATTTATAAAGTGGCTTACCATTTCTCTTCAACGCAGAGTAAATAGGCGGAACCTGAGAAATCTCGCCGATGAATTTCTTAAGTACAGCATTGATCTTGTTTTCATCAAGATCACCAATAGGTGATTCCGCGGTATATTCTCCTTCAGGATCAAGAGTTGTTGTTGTTTTACCAAGTTGAATCGTTGCGATATATTCTTTCTCAAGGTCCATCATAATTGCCTGTTTTTTTGTAGATTTTCCAAACAATATGATTAAAATTCCTTCAGCAATTGGATCCAGGGTACCGGCATGGCCAATCTTGGTCTTCCCCAGATATGTCTTTAATTTCCGTATAACATCGTATGATGTGCAGCCTTTGGGTTTCCAAAAAGCATCAACCCTATTCATTTATCAGTATTTTCTGCTTTCAATTTATGTATCAAAGTCTCAATATGCTCAGCGTGAGCAAGGGTATCATCGTAATAAAATCTTAAGTCCGGGACAAACTTTGAATTAATCCTGTTTCCTAAATTATAGCGGATAACTCCCTTTTGGTCTTTTAATTGTCTTATTAAATCCTCAGCAGTTTTCTCTTTATCCAAAAAGCTTACATATACTTTTGCTATCATCAGGTCTTTTGTCATTTTGACTTTAGTGATTGTAAGCATGCCGACACCATGTAAATGAACATGGGTAATAAATAGTTCACCAAGGATGTGTTTCACCTCATCTCCAAGGCGATCAGCACGGCTATAGGGGCGGTTACTGCTTGGCATATTGTTTAAGCGAGTTTTCTTTTGATATCTTTATATTCATAGAATTCAATATTATCACCTTCACTGAACTCAGTAAAACCATCAATAGATATTCCACATTCAAATCCTTCTTTTACCTCATTAACATTTTCCTTGAATCTTTTCAAGGTAGTTAATCTTCCGGCAAAAATCAATTCTCCATTCCTTAATACTCTAAGAAGGGAGTTCTTTTTGGCAGTACCGGATCGTAAATAAGAACCGGCAATAAGATTCCTTCTGCCAACCTTAAATAATGTCCTGACTTCCGCCTCACCGGTGACTGTCTCAATTCTTTCAGGAGTAAGTAATCCTTCCAATGCTAATTTAATCTCATTTATAGCATCATAAATGACAGAATAATGTCGAATGTCAATATTATAAGATTTTGCCAGAGTCCTGGCTTCATTGGTGGCAATAACATTGAAGGCAA
>Ga0233431_1003174_pt1 | contig 20440 bp, 20 predicted proteins | sample SI_118_April2016_FD_179867 | JGI IMG/M metagenome (GOLD analysis project Ga0233431, IMG submission 179867) | Seawater microbial communities from Saanich Inlet, British Columbia, Canada - SI_118_April2016_200_MG | ecosystem: Environmental > Aquatic > Marine > Inlet | place: Canada: British... | reverse complement strand
GGATCTCTAACATCAATCAACATAATACTATCAGGACTTTCAGTAATAATTTTCCTGAATAACTTTATGTCAACACTACCTTCTTCTTCACCGGCTTTAATTTCAATCGCTTCCGATTTACCAACCAGTTTTACCCAGGCAGGGTAACCTGCAGCAAAAACTGTAATATTTTTATAACCTAACTGACCCGCCTTACTAGCGGATTTATGACTCATCTTTCAGGTAAAACCGCCACAATAAAAAACCAAAGGAATGTCTTTGTCCCGGGGTAATAGACCGTTCAACGCGTCAAATTTACTATCCGGTAAGCTTATGGCCGTTGTAACATGCCCTTTGTTGTAGCCAGTTTTTCTGGGTCTGGAGTCAACAATAAAAAGTTTATGCTCTTTCCCTAACTCATTTTTGATATGTGCAGCTGTAACACCGCCATAATTGCCCGGTACTTTTAACCAGGCAGGATAGCCACCATTAAAGTTTTTTACATTGGTGTATCCTAGTTTCTCAGCCTTCCAGGCTGATTTATGACTCATCTTTCAAGAAGGACCCTGGCAATAAAAAATTAATAAAGCGTCTTTATTCTCGGGTAACAGATGTTTGAATTTGTCAAACGAACTGTCCGGAATATTAATCGCGTTAGGGATATATCCCTTATCATACTTTAATTTTGTCGGCCTGGAATCGATAATAAAAACATCCTTTGGCGCAGGAATTTTGACATACTGCTGTACAAAATTCACATCGACAATGCTATGGAATTTCCAATCCTGCGCGATTGCGCTACTTGCCGAAATGATGCTAAAACAAAAAGCTATCATTAAGCCAACAAAAAAGGGAACCCCTGTTGTTTTCCTTATTCTCATTTAATACTTCTCCTTATCAATTGTGGAAAATTTAGAAATTAAAAAAATCCCCTGAAGTGTTACCTTTTATATCAGGGGTGCAAAAATGTTTCACTGTTAAAGTCAGTAAAACAAAAAGTACTACATCAGGTGTTCGTTTTCCAGAACGCGCTTAATAAAAAAACTTCTATTGAAGAATAATTTAAAAGAAGCGTTTTCTCTTTTAATAAATAATCGAACCTATTTCTTTCAATACATCCGCTATGGATTCAATATGCTCATTTCGTATTGAAACAATTTTTATTTTGGAACCAGATTCCTTTTTCAATAAATAGGCTACCGGTAAAGGTGGCTCACCCAGACACTTAAAAATATCCCAGTTTTTATCAACAAATACCGGATAGGGAATATTGTGATGTTTGATAAACTTCTTCACACCACGATGACTGCTCCCGGCACCAATTCCAATAATTTTAACGGTATTTTTAAATTTCGCGTCGTGCTGAAAGAATTTATATAATAAACCATATTGTTTGATCTCTTCCACACATTGCGAACACATTTCGTTAAACAGTGACACATAGATAAACTGACTACGGATATCCGTAAGGCGGATTTTACGTGCCGACTGATCAATCCCAAGATAAAGGTAATCCTGGGTACGATTTATTGAAACAAACTGACATTCCGGGAAATACTTCCCTAACATTTGATCATTATTTACCAAATCATCATGCTTTAAAATATCTTTTTTCCAACCAAAAAATCCGGTTGGCATCCGATAAACATTTTTGTATCCCAGACGCACGGCCCAGTTAGCAGCAAGTTCGCTTCTAATTCAACTATGGCTACGGCAATAAATTAGTATTTTTACTGATTTATCCTCACCTAAGGTTTTTAAAAACTGTTTTTTTTTCTTTTGACTGATTTTGTTTCTGGTACCTAAATCAAATTCGACATTCAAAGCCTTCAACAGGTGCTCTTCTTCATATTCATAGTCCGGGCGAACATCAATCGCAATAAAAGTTTCATGGTGTTCATACCACTTTTGAGCATCCTGAGTGGATATCAAATGATATCCTGACTGCTTTGCTTCCTGTTCCATCCGTGACCACCATTTCGATTTGGTAATATTGCCTTCTGCCATCACCACATTTATTAACACTAATCCCGTTAATAAAATAAGTATCGAATTTTGCAATATTCTAAACATTCTGTTTCTCATTTATAATGTTTATCTGGAACTTAATTTTCATTGAAAGACTAACTATCAATGAAAATTTTTAGGATCAAACCATATCAAAAAAACTAGGCTTCATCTTTACTGATCTTTTTAAACCATAAGGAATTATGATGCCTGGCAAAGTCGATCGGTACTTTACCTGTAAACATTGAAAAAAAAGCAGGCTTCTCTTCCGCTACAATGGCTGCCATATAGATGTGAATCACCAAACCGGCTACCAGCAAACCAACCATTAAAAAATGAAGAAAGATGGACCATTGAACAAGTTGAGCATTAATATTGACCCACATCGAAACCATCATTAAATAACCGGTGGCCACAATTAGGAAACCACCCAGTAATGATGGAATCGCAAACAATTTCTGACCAAAATTATAAAATCCTTGTTCCGGTAATTCAGCATCGATATTTCGCTTTTCAAGCACCTGTTTTCCACAAGTCATAATAATCCCTTTTTTAACCAGCCAGGTTAAATCACGTTTTACTGAAATGGCAAAAATTTCTTTGACAAATTCTATAAAATTCTTTTTAGGATTAGTGATGGCAAAAACCAGAAACATCAGTGACCAGGTGATCCCCACTGTAACATGGGCTGCTAAAAGATTACCACCACCATTAAACAGTTGTTTTAACATATGAGGCCAACCAGTGCCCACTGGTGACAGTGTTCCATTATCAATTAAGCCTAAACCTGTCGCCAACAGAAACAACCAACAGGCAGCATTAAACCAATGCATAAAAATCGCAAATTTGGAATGCCTTGTAATCATACCTTGTTCCATATTTACACTCCTTTGTTTGAAGATTCTTTTTGAACCTTGTTTTTACGATCTAAAAACTGTCTTCCCAGCATCGCTAAAACCGCTAATGAATTAAGTCCTGTAAAAGCCATAACCAAAGGATTTGCAGCTTTACTCCAAATCCTGTAAGGGGTTGGGATTTCAGCCGGTTTTGTCCAATTCATAGGCGCTGTTTTTGAGATATAGTACATATTTGGCTGGGTATCCGTTTTCTGGTTCTTGACTGTGACGATGGATTCTGAATTTAGCAATTGATAAACCGTGCTGGTTTTATCATTGATATCTCCAAAAGTTCTGGCTTTGGTTAGACAGGTATCAACACAGGCAGGTTCCTGATCGTTTTCTCTTCTGCTGGCACAAAAATCACACTTATCGACAATCTTAGCCTCAGCCTTCTTATAGCGGGCACCATAGGGACAAGCGTCAACACAACTGGAGCAACCAATACACAATTCTTCGTCTACCCGAATGGTACCATTGGTTTCATCCCGGAAAGTTGCACCAGTGGGGCAAGCCTCAACGCAAGTCGGACTTGAACAATGCATACATCCACCCGGTTGAAAATGTGAACTTGGTTTTTTGGACATCCAATCCGGGTCTGAAAAATCAGGTTCTTCTACTTTGATCCAGTTTCTGGAAAAACCAAGAGGCACTTCATTCTCAAACTTACAGGCTACCATACAACCTTTACAGTCAACACATTTGGATGAGTCAATTACCATGGCATATTGTTTATTCATACAACTCCTTTTCTTTGAACCGTGACAAAAGTCTCGTGCATCGCCATATTTCCAGTTAATGCATCACTCTGATCCTCTAATAATTCTACTAAACAGGCACCTTTACCCTGAACAGTGCTAAGATTTTTAGACAAAACACCAAATCCGGTTTCCATATATACTGTATCTTCTCGTATGCCGAATTTAAATGTCACTTTTAGCTCCACTTCACTAACGGAGCTTTTGACAGCCACCAAATCACCCTCCTTTATACCCAGTTTTGCGGCAGATTTTGGATGCATCCATAAGGTGTTTTCTGGCATCAATTCATTTAAATGTAGATAGTTGGAGGTACTACCATGGGTAAAATAGGCATTCCTTCCCACCACAATTCTAAATTCATTCGATTTAGGCATATTTGGTCTATGATATACAGGCATGGGATCGACACCCATCTCCTGATAACGAGTATTCATCAACTCTATCTTTTTTGATTTAGTCTTATAAATTTTGCCCTCATAGATACCGTATAATTTACTCTGGTTGTAATAAACACCATCTTCTTTGAGAATTTTCTCTGCATTGGGAAGTTTTTTCAGTTGTTGTTTTCGATACTCTTCAATAGTGAAATCAAAATATTCTCCCAGATCCATCTTGGTTGATAAGGTTTTTAAGATTTCAAAAACCGGTTTTGATTCATAAAGTGGTTTAACAACGGGGTCTCTGGTCACAACACAAGCACAAGCAGATGAACCTTGTAAACCACTGGCAGGATCCGTTCGTTCCAGATAACTGGACGATGGTAGCACCAGATCAGAATAATAGGCTGTATCACTCATGGTAATATCCACATTTACAATAAAATCCATCTGCGCCATCATTTGAATCGTTTTTTGTCGATTTGCAGCGGATTGCAGTGGATTAAATTTATATATAAACCAGCCTTTAACTGGATATGGCTTCTGTTCCAGCACGGCGTCACGGATGAGTTTAAAAGAACCCTCCTCTTCAAACATCATGGGTGCACGATCAACATCCACCCGATCATCCGGATTATCCTCATAAAAAGGGGCTTCTTCCAGATGTGGTTTACTTAATCCCACTTGACGAGTTGCAGTTAACCCTCCGATTCGATCCCAGTTCCCTAATAAAGCATTTACAATGGCCATGGATCTTCTGATTTGAGAGGATTGAGTATAATCAGAACTTCTTCGCCCTGGATATATAATGGCTTCAGGAGCCGCTGTACTCAATTCTCTGGCAATTCGAATAATATCTTTGGCTGAAATATCACACTCTTTTTCCGCCCATTCCGGTGAATATTGTTGGACATGTTCCCGTAGTTCTTCTAATCCAAAAAGCTTATCCTTGGCATATTCTGCATCAAAACGATTCTCATTAATGATAACATGGGTGACAGCTAAGAAAAAAGCCATATCTGTTCCAGGTTTGATTGGAAACCATTCATCAGCCAGCGCAGCTGTTTTGGTATACCTGGGATCCAATACCACAATCTTGCAACCTCTTTTTTTGGCTGTCATTAAATCTGTACTATCAGGTGTTACAAGGGCCTCAAAACGGTTAGAACCTGACATTATGACATAATTGGTGTTTAGCAGATCTGCAAAAGGTACTTCACCATAAGTATCTAAAAAAGCGCGGTTTCTGCTAACTAAACAATTTGATTCATGGGTGGTAACATTATAACTCCCGAATACTTCAGCAAAACGGTGCACAAAAGTAGATTGCATATCCGATCCGGGAGTAAACAACACACCACATCTAGTATATTTTTTTGCAATTTTGTCAAATCTTTCTGCCATCAGATTATAAGCTTCATCCCATGAAATCTGCTTCCATTTTCCTTCACCCCGCTTGCCTACTCTCAGTAGTGGATGTTTCAATCGATCGGGGTCGTACAATCGGTCAATGCCTGCATTTCCTCTGGCACACAACATGCCTCTGGATTTTAAAAATTTGGGGTTTGGATCGAGTTTTTTAACAATACCATCTTCAACCCTGGCAATTAAACCACACTTATTCATACACATATCACACACAGAATAAGCGTACTGGATAGATCCTTTCTGTTTTTTGCTTCCTGTGGTACTGGCTTGCAGTTTTGGAGTATTAACACCGGATCCGGCCACGGTAGCAGCAGATGACAAACCGGCCCATTTGATAAATGATCGTCTGGTTAAAGTCGATTCATTTCTTTCAGACATAGATTCCTCTCTTTATCAATTCACATTTAAATCAGTTAAATATACCGATTAAATAAAACTTACCTCCAATTATTCGCACTTTGCTGGAGAAGGGGAATCAAATGCATGATCATGCATGTATGTATAAATATCTAACAAATCTTTGGCTTTTCGTTTTTCCCATTCGGCACTACATTTCAATTTACTGTATACATCCTTTTTAAAAGCTTTCGTCCAATTTGCCTGGGTCTTACTATTGGGACTCAAAACAGCAGCAGAACCATTTTCGATATGACAGGTTCGGCAGTTCTTTCTAAATAAATATTTCCCTTTTCTGCCATTACCCTTTTTTGCTGCTAATAAAGGAGAGGAAATCATGGAAATCAAGATTAAGGTAAAAATACTGAATTTTATTGCGTTAAACATAGTGCCTCTTATTTGTTTTGGTGAGCAGTTGTTAAACAGATCATTTAAATTGCTCACTAATTTATTGTGATACCTGAAATCAATGAAAATAGTTAAGTTAACACCTAACACAGTTTATTATATTTTCAGATGATATGAATATACTGTTAACAGAGCAGCAAGTGTGCCAACCGGCATGATATTTGCTAATAAGCTGATATATATTGTTTTATAACCCAAAATTGATTTTAAAATAGACAGGGGTGTTAATTTACTGTTAATAATTGTTAACATTTAAAGTTAATGTTAATGTTAACACTTAATTAAATTAACGACTCTGTTGTGCCTGAGAGTTCTATATTTTATGAATTTTTCAATGAAAGATGACCTAAGTTATTATAAAAAAGTCGTAGAGACAGTGCAGGAAGGAGTGATGATTGTTGACCCCAATGGCAAAATTCTCTCTGTCAATCCGGCTACAGAAAAACTAACCGGATATACCGCCGAGGAGCTTGTGGGAAAGTCGTGTCGTATTTTGGATTGCTCAGGTTGTGAATTTCTGGACAATGAATTACATAAAGCCTGGTGTAAACTATTTGTGGATGAATGCGTCATTGAAAAAGAATGTACAATTGTTGACAAGCAGAACAAAACGATTCATGTCAGCAAAAATGCATCCGTTTTAAGAGATCAAAATGGCATTATTACCGGTGCAGTGGAAACGATCACCGATATTTCCGAGAAAATCAAACAACAGAAAGAAATCTATTCCTTACGAAAAACTTTGAGCAAGGATAGTGAATATCAGGGCATTATGGGACAAACCGAAATTATGCAAAGACTCTTTGGGTTAATCGATAATGTTGCACAAACCGATGCTCCGGTTTTAATATTGGGTCCCAGCGGAACCGGAAAAGAATTGGTAGCTAGAGCCATCCATGAAAGCGGTAACCGAAGAAGTGGTCCGTTTATAAAGGTGAATTGTGCAGCCTTGAATGAGAACTTATTAGAAAGCGAATTGTTCGGACATGTTAAGGGGGCATATTCCGGTGCAGACCGTAACCGTATGGGCCGCTTCGAAGCAGCTCACAATGGAACGATTTTCCTGGATGAAATCGGAGATGTACCACTTCCTATTCAGGTTAAACTCTTACGTGTCCTGGAAGAAAAAGAAATTGAACACGTTGGCGACCACAAACCGATCCCCATCAATGTTAGAATCCTAACTGCCACTAATAAAGACTTGGACCAAATGATCGAGCGTGAAGAATTTCGAGAAGACCTATATTTTCGAATCAACGTGTTTCCTATCCAATGTCCAGCGTTAAAAGAGCGTCGAGATGACATCTCTAGTCTGGCTCAAAAATTTATCAAAGAAAATGGAGCTAAAAGTGGTAAAGATATCATAGGAGTAACGCCAGAGGTAATGGAAGCCCTGACGTTATATGATTGGCCGGGAAATGTAAGGGAATTGAGGAATGCGATCGATTATTCATTGGTTTTATGTCAGGAAGGATTAATTAAAAAAGAGCACCTCCCTCCAAAAGTTATTAAACCTGCCAAACAAAAAGAACGCTTACAGGAATCAAGTCACATTCACGGAAAAGAGCAGCTCATGATAGCACTTCGGAAAACCGGAGGTAACCAGTCAAAAGCGGCAGAAATACTAGGTGTCAGCCGTATTACAGTTTGGAAACGGATTAAGAAATACGGCATTAATGTGAATACCATCAAGTTTTAATCGCACTTATTTGGCTATTATTAATATTTCCACTACTTGAAAAACGGCCTCCTTTCAATGAAAAACCAGGCCACAAGTACCACTGAACTGCCTACTGCCATGGTAGCAACAAAACTTTTCAAATAAGCAGATATAGAAATTTAAAATTCCCAAGCTGCTGTTTTTGAAAAGGAATTTGGAAGTCTTCAATAAAGTGAATTAAGAACTGAAGGTCTTGGTCATGAGATGTCACTTCAGTCACACAAAATGGTCACTAATAAAGTGAATGCCTATCATTTTAGTAATTTCCCACCATTTGTAAACATATTGACAAATCGAATAAAAAGCTTAATGTCAAAGGGAAAAACCAACAATAATTTTATAAAATAAGTCGGGTCCAAGTCTGTTGCTGAAGATTATTTAAAGGTTTCAGACAAAAACACGACAACCGGTAAAACTAACAACTTTTTTGAAGTAGATTCCATTGAACACTCTACAAGCGATTAAACCATTCTTACAAAATGTGATTACCGTATTGGCAGACTCATTACATGCAGAAGCAGCCATTATTGACAAAAATTTCAATCTGATAACCTGCACTAACAATTATTTAATTAGAAAAGGTTCCGAAGTACATAAACCATCGGTAGAATGTGTTTTTAAACAGGGAGGCATGGTTGTCTCCAAACCAGGGCATATGGCTTCGTGTAAAGGGTGTCGCTTTCAACACAAATGTCCGGCCAAACTCGAGGTATTAAACAGCATCAATTTAGAGGAAAGCCCTATCGGATTGATTTCGCTTTCTATATTCGAAAGTGCCGCAACTAGTGATTCTAATCCAAACTTAAAGATCATTGAAAAACCGTTGGAGGAAACAGTTAAATTGATCGAGGCCTTTGTAAAACAGGAGGTCACTAAAAATCAACTGAATTTATATCAACAAATATTGCAATATACCATGGAACAAGTTGATGAAGGGATGATTCTCATCAACGACCAGGGCGTGATTTTGGATCACAACTGTTTGGCTAAGAATATATTTACCAAGAAAAACCTGCTGGGAGAAAAATTACCCAACTTAATGCACGAACAAAATTTATTAAAAGTTTCCGATTCAAAGCAAAGTAATACTTCAAAAGTATTATTAGAGGGAATGAATTACCTGGTTTCAACCCAAAGTATCAAGGCCAACAATGTCTTTGCCGGTGGCTTAGTTACTTTTGAATCATGTGATCCATCTTCACGGCAGAGTTCACAACTATCTGAAAAGCAACATGACCATATTCTTCAGAGCTTAATCGGTCAAAGTGAATTAATCACTGCACTCAAAAAAAAGATTACACAAGTATCCCAAACAACATCAACAGTTCTAATTATCGGTGAAACGGGAACTGGAAAAGAGCTTGTTGCCCGTGCTATTCACTCTTTAAGCCCACGCTTTATAAAACCATTTATTGCGATTAATTGTGCAGCAATTCCTGAGGCATTACTTGAAAGCGAGTTATTTGGATATGAAGCCGGTGCTTTTACAGGTGCAGATAAACATGGGAAAATCGGGTTTTTTGAAGTTGCGAATAAAGGGACGCTTTTCCTGGATGAAATCGGTGACATGCCTCCTAACTTGCAGGCAAAATTATTGAGGGTGCTTCAGGATAAATGTGTCACACGCGTCGGAGGCAGGTCAACAATTCCTTTAGATATTCGTATTATTGCCGCAACAAACCGAAATATTGAAAAAATGGTAGATGACAAACTATTTCGGGAAGATCTCTATTATCGTTTGAATATTATTCCACTGCAAGTCCCTGCTCTTAGAGATCGAAAAGATGATATTCCGTTGTTAAGCAATCATTTTTTCAATCACTTTACTAAATTGTTTCATCGTCCCATTCAAAAGATTGCTCCTGAATTCATGCAGCATTTAATGACCTACCATTGGCCAGGAAATATACGGGAATTGGAAAATACGATTGAATATGCGATTAACGTGGAGACTGAGAATATCATTCAGGTTGATAGTCTACCGGAAAAAATCAAACAATCAGAAGATCAACCACAGCTACCACTTCGCATGAATAAAATTACCTCTCAAGGTAAACATCTGGCAGATACCATTGATCACTTTGGGTGGAGCGTCGCCGGAAAACAAAAAGCTGCGGAACAACTCGGAATGAGCATCCGCACCCTTTATCGAAAGGTAAGGGAATATAACCTTACGCCATCGGACAGAAGGTAGCCGGAAAAGCAATAATGAATGTTAAGGTATCTGCTCGACAAGGATTTTCATTATTCTGATCTTATCAATCCAGAACTTCATCTTTAATAGCCGTCCTGTGTTTCTCAAACTTGTGCCCGGTAAGATGTTTGCAATGAACTCACTTGGATGTGTAGGGTGGGCAGTTTTTTTTGCCCACGCTGATAAAGATGGGCGTGCGACCCAGGCCCATCCTACAGTTTTGAAACATATTAAAATTATTCATGATAAAACCAACAGCGTAAATTTGTTCTTCAATAAAGGTGTCATAATGTCGGATCCGTTCTTGCTGCAAGTTTCGCAATTCAGTGCTTGATCCGACCTACGGTATTTGTAATCCATTGTAACTGTTTGCAATAAATTTAAGTTCATTGATCGCCCTCATAAGTTCTCTTGTCTAGTATTATAGAGATTTTTCATTTCATTCAAGATGGTAACTATTTGAAATTATGAATATATAATTCCGTTTCCTTAACAGGGCATCGAAGAGTCTCTTTAATAAATGCAATAGATCCTTCGACCAAAGCTGCAGTTTTCCCTTCTCAACTTAGAGTATCATATAAATCGACAATATGCTTCGACTTCGCTCAGCAAATTGACAGAGGCAACTCAATTAAGAATTGCCACTGTTTGTTGAAGGGCAAGTTTTTCATTCCTTATACAAAAAGTCTATTTTGGATAATATTTATATATATTATTGACAATTAAATTATTTTAATTGTAGGTTTCCTTAAACAAAAAGTCTAATTTAGACAATATGACTTTTCAAAGTGCATATCAATTTCACAAACGATAAAATATCATGAAAGATAGCCTTTCCCAGTTTATTCCTGTTGCAGAAGCCATTGCCAAAATTCTTTCACCTCACGTTGAAGTGGTCATTCACGATATAAAAAAAGATTGTATTGTTCACATCGTTAATCCTTATTCAGGAAGAAAAGTAGGCGATGCATCACTATTAGGATTACTGGATATTGATTTAGAAGTCCTTCATCAAGAAAAAGATGTTATTGGACCTTACGAAAACACTGGTAATAAAGAACAGCGTCTTCGTTCTATAACAGCGGTATTAAAAAACAGTCAGGGCAAAACGACCGGTCTCCTTTGTATCAATTTGGATTTCTCCGCTATGGAATCGAGTTTAAACATATTGGAATCATTTCTGCGCCCAAATAACATTGAAGCGCCACCTGCTATTTTATTCAAGAATGACTGGAAAAACGCCATTAAACTTGAGATTAATGCTTTTCTTAAAGAAAATAATAAGGTTATTGAAAAATTAGATGCAAAAAGCCGAAAATGCTTAATACGGCAACTAGATAAAAAGGGACTTTTTTATGCACGTAAATCCATTGAACAACTCGCTAACTTACTCGGGATATCCCGTGCAACAGCCTATAAAGATTTGAATCAAATTCGGAAAGATGAAAATAACCAAAAACAATTATTGAATTAAATACAAACGCATCTCATTTTTTAAAAGGAGGTAATATTGACTCAAATTTTTCATGCAGATCAAATTAAACAGATGGTCGATCAGCTGGATGTTACCGATCTATTGGAAGAAGGCTTTGTTGCTTATTCTCAAAATCGTGTCATCGTGCCTCCTGTTGGTGAATTGATTTTTGAGAAACCACCAGGAGATACTCATATTAAATATGGTTATATTAAAGATGATGCCTTTTTCGTAATAAAAATTGCTTCTGGCTTCTACGAAAATTATAAACTCGATTTGCCAACGGGTTCAGGACTGATGCTCTTGTTCTCGCAAAAAACAGGAATGCTGGAAAGTATTCTTATCGATGAAGGATACCTAACTGATATCAGGACTGCTGTGGCAGGAAAAATAGTAGCAAAATATTTGGCTCCCAAAAATATTAAGGGAATTGGTGTATTTGGAACCGGGGTTCAGGGAAGGATGCAGGTTCAATATCTTAAAACCATCAGCGATTGTAAAAAAATCGTTGTTTGGGGACAAGCCAGTGATGATTTTGATTCCTTTCGTTTGGAAATGGAAAAATTGGGATATGATGTGCAAACAACAACGGCAACTGAAGATGTTACTGACAAATGTAATTTAATTATAACAGCAACACCAAGTCGAACCCCATTAATCCGAGCTGATCAATTGATGCCCGGAACCCATATTACAGCCATGGGGTCAGATACAGCTGAAAAACAGGAGTTGGAAAGTCAAATTTTGCAGCAAGCTGATATCGTAGTCGCTGATAGTATTGAACAATGTATGACGCGTGGCGAAATATACCAGGCCATGAAGACAAACCAAATCACTAAAAAAGAGGTCGTTGAGCTGGGTAACATCATTACTGATCCTCAACTCAGACGTCAGACGGATCAACAATTAACAGTGGCCGATCTAACTGGTGTTGCGGTTCAGGATATTCAAATTGCCAAAGCAGTCTATCAAGCATTTTTAGAGGCAGGTAATGATTTCAAGAAGGAATAGCAGCTTGAACATGCCAAAGAAAGTGTCATGGTTGGCAAGGTTTGCCAGAATTGACAAACCCTTGAGTTATTGGATTTAGTTTTAATTTTAGCACCCAGAACGGTTGATAAAGACAACCAATTGTCATGATTAAACAGCAAAAAAAAAACGATGTTTGTTTTTTGGAATCATATCAGACATGTCTCTTATGCGACTAATGAATGGTTTCAATGATAAATAAAAACCAGAGAATCAATGGCACTCTGATTGCAGATTGTCACTGCTGAGTTACAGGTCATATTCACACCATTAGGTTTATGATGAAGGCCACTCAATTTGAGTTTTATATTTTAAAAACATTTTTCTGGTATCAAAGCAGATTCAGCTTTGATGATTTATTATTAATAGCAGATAACCCGGTCTGTTATTAAATGTTTTTTACATCGGGAGGAGAGCAGTTGGGGAATAGAACCGGATTGCGCTTGAGTAAACATTTTTTTTTAAATTTCTATCTCTAGTCATATGCGCCTGTATTGGCATGGGTACGCAACACAGATTACATGTGAAAGAGATTTTGTATTATTTTTTATTTAATAAAAAAGGAGCCAAATGATGAAATTTTTTTTTAGAAGTGCTTTAATAATCTTTGCTTTATTTGCCATGGGAATCAGCCAGCTTGCAACGGCTGAAACACTGCGGGTTGCTTTTAGTTGTGATTATAAACCTTTTAATTACCGAACCGCCAGTGGTGAACTGGAAGGCTATGATGTTGACGTTGCCAAAGGTGTTCTGAAGATTATAGGTGCCGATATGGAACCTGTATGTCAAAAATGGGATGGGATGATTCCCTCTTTATTGGCCAACAAGTTTGATTTGATCATTGCATCAATGTCCATTACCAATGAACGACTTAAAAAGATGGCCTTTTCAAAGCCTTATCGTTTCTCTATTGGGCGTTTGATCGGTCGTAAGAAAGCAAATCTTCAGCTATTTGATTTCAGGAATAGGCCAATTGCGGATAGATTTGACGGTTTAAAAGTCGGTCTGGAACGTGCTACAACCTATGCAAAATGGTTTGCACAAGAATTACCTAATGTAAAAGTTGTCTACTACGACACTAATCCGGCTTTATACCTGGATTTAGAGAATGGTCGTACTGATTTGATCATGACTAACCCAATGAAAGCTCACATCAAACTCTTAGCAAAAGATAACGGCAAAAAATTTGAGTTTGTCAGCCCGGCGATTGATGATGTTGATATTTTTGGTATTGGTTGTGGCATTGGCCTCCGCAAAGGACAAGATAAATTGCTTCAAAGGCTGAATAAAGCTATGGTACAATTGATAAATGATGGTTCTCTTGAAAAGTATGCCTATAAATATTTCCCTTTTCCTCTCCATTTGGACGAGTGGGGTCAGTAATTTCTTAGAATCAACTATGACGGGGTCAGCAATTGGTCTCGTTCATCAATTTCTCTACTTTTTTCGAATTAAAGGTCGATTCGAAAGCTCTCCCATTCACAATCAACCGGAGTGAATAACGATGAGTGTGTTAGATGGATGGTGGGACGATTATTTTTGGGGTTCAGTGGTAGTCCTTCAGGTCTTCCTGGTTGCCTTGGTAATGATGGTTCTGCTTGGATTAATAGGATCCGCCGCTAAACTTTCAAACAACCGCGTCGCTCAAAAAATTGCAAACGCCTATACGATTATTTTTCGGGGAACCCCCGAAATATTAGTTCTGCTTTTATTTTATTTTGGCTCAGGGATTACCTTAACCTATTTTGTAAAATTGTTTGATCCGACAGTGAAATTTGTCGATATACCGCCTTTTTGGGCGGGTTCTATCGCAATTGCATTAATTGTTGGTTCTTATGCCACCGAAACCTTTCGCGGTGCCTTTCTTGGCGTTGATCCTGCTCAGATAGAAGCCGCGCGAGCCTTAGGTATCTCTAACTTCAAAACATTCATCTATGTCAGAATTCCTGAAATGTGGCGGTTGGCACTACCACCTTTTGGCAATCACATGCTGTCGTTGATCAAAGATACCGCAATTATTTCAATTATAGGCTTGAATGAAACAGTCTATGTTGCGGAGCAGGCAACGGGGACTACAGCTGAACCTTTCATTATGTTTATGGTCGTGGGTTGTATCTATCTTGCCTTCTCGTCCGTGATTACATTAACTGTGATGGTACTCGAAAAGTATGCCAACCGACATTTAAGGAGTGCCTGATGAGTTTTGATTTTATGTTAATCTTTAACAGTATTCCCCGAATATTGACCGGCATCGGCACAACGTTTCAATTGCTTTTTTTATCAGCCTTTTGTGCTTTGATTCTCGCGGTTATATTACTATTGATGCGGATCAGCGGAAAGTGGTATCTGGTCATTCCAAATATGATTTACGTATACGTCTTTCGGGGGACGCCCATTTTGGTTCAGATATTTATAATTTACCACGGTTTTCCCCAGTTTGAATTTATTCGCAACAGTATTTTTTGGCCTATCTTTCGGGAGCCATTTGGTTGTGCCGTTGTTGCTCTCGCACTGAATGACAGTGCTTATGTATCAGAAATCCTGAGGGGAGGGGTACTCGGAGTCAGTAAAGAGTTACATGAGGCAGGAGCCGCCCTGGGAATGAAAGCGCACCAACGGTTCATTCATATCACAGCACCTATTGGGATTCGGCTGGTTATACCTGCTTATAGCAATGATTTTATCAGCATGTGTAAAGCGACTGCTTTGGCAAGTACGATCACTTTATTAGATATGATGGGAGTTGCTCGTACCATTGTTGCAGAAACATTCGCGCCCTACGAGATCTTTATCTCCGTGGCTATTATTTATCTCATCCTAACATGGGTTTATCAGAAGTGCTTTGGCCTTCTGGAAAAACGCATGAGCCGACACGTAAAACAATAAGGAAATAAATGACTGATGACACACAACAGCCCATCATACAACTGGAAGCGGTAAACAAATTCTTTGGAGACTTTCAAGCGTTATGTAATATAAATTTAAAAGTCAACAAAGGAGAAAAAATCGTGGTATGTGGTCCCTCCGGATCAGGAAAGTCGACCATGATCCGATGCATCAATCGCCTGGAGGAACATGATAGTGGTAAAATTATTGTTTCGGGGCGTGAATTAACCGGTGATGAAAAGGATATTGATGCCGTCCGCAGTGAAGTGGGTATGGTCTTTCAAAGCTTCGCTTTGTTTCCCCATATGACTGTTATTAAAAACCTGATGTTAGCCCAACGACAGGTTCGGAAAACTAAAAAAGCTGAGGCTCATGCCATCGCGATGCAATATCTGAAACGGGTAAAAATTCCGGAACAAGCTGACAAGTACCCCATTCAACTTTCCGGTGGCCAACAACAACGCGTCGCGATCGCGCGCGCGCTCTGTATGAGTCCTGAGATTATGTTATTTGATGAACCTACCTCAGCTTTGGATCCTGAAATGATCAACGAAGTTTTGGAAGTCATGACCGATCTGGCTAATGAAGGCATGACCATGATCTGTGTTACCCATGAAATGGGGTTTGCCAGATCAGTGGCAGATAGTGTTGTTTTCATGGATTGCGGTGAAATCGTTGAAACGGCAAAACCTGAAGATTTCTTTGAAAATCCGAAAAGTGAACGGACAAAACTCTTCCTTAGCCAGATACTATAAGCAATCGCCAAAGTGCGAGTAACCACTAATCATAATAGCTAAATCCTGATAATAAAGGTAACTTTTCTTATGAAAGAAACACATATTAAAGCTTTTGCTGAAAGCGCTGAATTGATGGCAATTGCCGCTGGGAAATACATTCGTGAAAATATGCAGCAATCATTTAATACAGAGTTTAAAGGAGATGGTAGTCCTGTTACCGATATTGATAAAGGGACAGAGGATTGTATCCGTGAAATAATCACAGAAAAATATCCTGATCATGGTATTCTGGGTGAAGAACGCGAAGATGTGCGTGCCGACGCTGAATTTAAATGGCTTATCGACCCGATAGACGGGACACTTCCGTTTATTACCGGGATTCCGGTTTTCGGCACTTTACTGGCCCTGGTGCATGGAGATACACCGATTATCGGTGTTATCGATATGCCCATGACAGGAGATCGTTGGATTGGAAGACGCGGTCTGGAAACGTTGAAAAACGGAAATCCTGTGCATACCCGCCCATGCGCCGATTTAGCTTCAGCTTATATGTCTACCAGTAATCCGGATTTTTACAGTGAAGAAGAATTAAGCTATCTGAATAATATGAGAGCAGCTACTAAACTTGCTGTTTATGGGGGTAGTTGCATGGCTTATGCGCAGTTAGCCAGCGGTCGTATTGATGTGGGAATGGATGTTCAGTTTGATATCCATGATTATATCCCTCTTGTACCTGTCATCCAAGGTGCAGGTGGCATGATCACCGATTGGAATGGAAATCCGTTAAACTGTGAATCCGCAGATAAGTTTGTGGCAGCCGGTGACAAATGCGTCCATGAACAGGCGATTAGTATTCTAAACTCATAAATACACAGGAATAAATAATCTCTGGAAAAATTTTTCCATTAAAAATACTATTTGAAGGAGTGGAAAATAAACTATGTTACAATATGTCAGCACCAAAGGTGGTATTCCACCCGTTGATTTTGAAACAGCAGTTTTACAGGGTTTTGCTGGTGATGGTGGCTTATTTGTTCCGGAAATGATTCCGCAAATACCTGCTGGCCAATTACAAGAATGGTCTAAGTGTTCTTTTAATGAGTTGGCATTTGAAATTCTATCTTTATTTATTGACCGAAACATTATCCCTGGAAAAGATTTACAATCATTGATTGAAAAAAGTATGCAACCGTTCAATCATCCGGATATTATTCCGGTAGTTCCATTAAGTAACGACACAAATCAATTTGTCATGGAGCTGTTTCATGGTCCGACATTGTCTTTTAAAGATGTGGCTATGGGATTTTTGGTCAACACCATCGATTATTTTTTAGATCGTAAAGGTGAGAAAGTATCACTATTGGTTGCCACTACCGGAGATACGGGACCGGCTGCTGCACAGGCATCAGTTGGGAAAAAAACCATCGACTGCTGGGTACTGTTTCCCAGAGAATTTATTTCGGATGAACAAGCACGTCAAATGACCACTCTTGAAACTCCTAACGTGCATGCTGTTTGTGTTGAAAATTGCCCGGATGGTGGTGATAACTTAGATGTTGTAATTGCGCAACTCTTTAAAAACAAAGAGTTAGTAGACAAACTGCATCTTTCCAGTGTCAATTCAATCAATTGGTGCCGGGTGATGTTCCAGGCAATTCACTACTTCTATGGCTATTTTCGTGCGGTGGGAACAATAGGTGATCCAATTGTATTTTCAATACCCACAGGCGCTTTCGGAAATTTATTTGGTGGCTACTTAGCCCGTGAAATGGGTTTGCCTGTTGAATCATTCATCTGTGCCAATAACAGTAATGGTGTCATTCATCGGGTTCATCAAACCAGTCAATTTACCAGAGAAAATCTAAAGCAAACTGTATCAACCGCCATAGACATTGCTCTTCCATATAATTATTGGCGATTTCTGTATTTTACTTCCGGTCAAAAACCTGAAACGATTCAACAGTGGATGAGTCAATATGAAAAACAAGGGGAAATCAGATTTGATGACTCAATGATGGAGAAGATCAGACAAGGATTTCTTTCGGCTGCTATTTCAGACGATGAAACCTTATCCACGATACTGACAACCTATCAAAACCATAATGGATATCTACTTGATCCACATGCAGCAGTCGCAGTTGCAGCCGCAAATAAGTTCCGATCAGACTTTAATGATCGCCTTAAAATAGTTAGTCTGGCGACAGCACATCCAGCAAAGTTTCCTGAAATTATTCGCCGGGCTTTAAAATTAAATGAGTCTCCACTACCTCCTTCAGGAATCCATGATTCACTCGAAAGGGTTAAAGAAAGATTTCAAAATGTTAGGATTTGTGATTGTTCAGTGCTAGCATCAGCTCTGGAGCAAGGAATGCTCTCAGTGATGACATAGAACAGGTAACTTTGAATTATATCTTATCCTAAAAATCATGAGATAGATACCATTCGAAAATGAGGCTCTTTCCAACGGGTTTTAGGGTCAAATAAGTCAGCACATTACATAGAAGTGATACAGCTTTCTGATAACTAAAATAACGGAGAATCAAACCGATAGAAAACTGAATAAAAATCCGTACCCAAAGGAGACGGTATTGACTTAGCCCCAGAGGGGCATATTACATTCTTGGGCTCAAACGAATTAGATGCAATTCTAGCTATCATTCATTAACCTGTGATGACTTTCATCTGGTTATTATTTTATAAATCGAACCACGGAATATACAGAAAACACGGAAGGATTTTGTGTTTCTATGATTGAATTTCAATATCTTTGTTTTTTTCCGTGTATTCAATGTAGTCCGTGGTTAAAAACTCCCGCGGGACAGATCCTCGATGTACACCCAATTTTTAAGGAGTTATATTATCTAACCAATCGGCAGAGCCTTTGATCTCTGACCATCCTCAGAGAGGATGGTTTTAGCAACAAAATAAATATCATCATTGCGACTAACCAATGGATCTAAAGCATTGATGGTGATCAGCGTGAAACACCTAATGAAGTAGTTTTTATTTCATCGTACAGATAAATTTTAAATTACAGTAAGCTAACCAATATTATAGGAGTCTTTAAAAATGAGTATTGATATTAATGACATCAGAAGTCAATTCCCGGCTTTAGAAAAAACTGTTAATGGATTTCCAGTAGCCTATCTGGATGGTCCCGGGGGCACACAAGTACCTCAACGCGTCATTGATGCGGTATCCAGACATTTAATTCATTTTAACGCCAATATCCATGGTGTATTTGAATCAAGTGTTGAAAATGATAAAATACTTCAGAATGCGAGAGTCGCCTTTGCTGATTTTTTTGGTTGTCAATGGGAAGAGGTCTCATTTTGTCACAACTCTACGACCATCAATTTCAAACTTTCTCAAGCAATCGCAAGGGACTTGAAACCCGGTGATGAAATTCTCATCACGGATATTGATCATGAGGCAAATAGAGGTCCCTGGCAAATTCTTGAAGAAAAAGGTTTTGTCGTAAAAAGTATCGAAATCGATAAAACACAATATATTATCGATATGGAAGACTTCAAGAAAAAATTATCTGCTAAAACCAAAGTGGTCGCAATCAACTATGCTTCTAATGCTGTAGGTTCCATAGCTGATGTTAAAGAAATGATTAAAATGGCACATAATGTCGGGGCTGTAACCATTGTTGATGCTGTTCATTTTGCGCTACATGGTGCCCTTGATGTTGTAAACATTGATACTGATTACCTTTTTTGCTCCGCTTATAAGTTCTTCGGACCACATGTTGGAGTACTATATGCAAAAAAAGATCAAATGACACAACTACGCACACTAAAAGTACAGGAACAGGAAGATTGTCCACCCTATAAATTTGAAACAGGTACCTTGAATCACGAAGGGATTGCTGGGGCAGCAGAAGCTATTGAATTCATCAGTGATATCGGTTTAAAAACCGGTGACCAATTTTCAAAAATAACCGACGGTCTTCAAGGTCGCAGGAAAAATATTGTGGCTGGCATGATGTACATGGAAGCGTATGAACGTCCCTTGGCAGAAAACTTTAAGAAGGAACTAAGTAAAATTGCCAAAGTTAAAGCCTATTGTCCTCCTGAAGATTATCCACAAACCTCAACTGTATCTTTTACGGTTGAAGGAGTGCACCCAAATAAAGTAGCAAC
>Ga0233431_1003169_pt1 | contig 20471 bp, 18 predicted proteins | sample SI_118_April2016_FD_179867 | JGI IMG/M metagenome (GOLD analysis project Ga0233431, IMG submission 179867) | Seawater microbial communities from Saanich Inlet, British Columbia, Canada - SI_118_April2016_200_MG | ecosystem: Environmental > Aquatic > Marine > Inlet | place: Canada: British... | reverse complement strand
TGCCTTGTTACTGCAAGTTCAGAAGTAATATCAGGATGATTTTCTAACATAGGGAAAAAGTGTTGATCATCAAAAACAGTTGTTGCAATTCCAAGTTCTCTTGCACTTTCGTACATTACAGAAGTTAGTGTTGTGTCACCAGCGGCAATGTGTGATCCCCACGTTGTGTCTATCAGACCACCGTTGTCTCTTCCACCAGGAGGACGAATTTGAAGATAAAGATAACCTTCGCTGTCAACTATTAATCCTTTTGCATGACAGTCTTTGATTTCTACAGGATCTCCTGCAAAGAATTGTTCTTGCATTGCTCGATGTGCTTCTTCCTTATCCATATTTGGCAAGTCATAGCCACCCATTGCATGTTTAATTTTAATATCAACCATAATATTCACCACACTATTTGTGTTTAATCTCAATCACCCCCTTTTAGGAAAATTATTCTTCACTTAATTCTGGATAGTCAAACCGCCTTTTGCATCTAGGACAACTTACAGGCTCTTCTTTGCGAGCCATCCATTCGTATCCACAATAACCACAGGCTTGTTCCATCGTAGTAATAGTAATAAATGTACTCATATGAATATATATGGCATACATTTGTTATTTAATGCATATTGTGTATATTTTAGCGAAATCTTTAAATAGAGCGCTTAATTATTAACAAATCATGGATAGAAGGAAGCTAATTCAACACGGAATGTCTAGCCTGACAATCGCATTACCTTCAAAATGGCTAAAGGAGCGAGCACTGAAGAAAGGAGATAGTGTTCAAGTAGTAGATGAAGGAAACAAGTTAATTGTTAGCACAGATGAACCATTGAAAATAGAAAATGTTTCTGTTGATGTTAGTAACCTAGATCGAACTTCTACATTGTTGCACATACAGAGTTTGTACAGATATGGCTACAATGAAATTGAAATTAAATTCAAAAAACAAAAGACAATACATTACAGAAGGGAAAAAGAGGTGAACTTTTCAGCCGTTGTACATGAGATTGTAAATCGGTTGATTGGTGCAGAAGTGGTAGAGCAAACGGAAGATAGAATTTTAATAAAGTATCTAACAAAAGAAGCAGGTCAAGACTTTAAAATTGTATTAAGAAGAGCATTTCTTCTGTTAAAAGAGGCGTCTGCAACTTTGTTGGATGGAGTAAAGAGCGACGACAGAACAAAGATAGAGATTATAGAAGACATGCACGATAATGTGAACAAGTTTGTTAACTATTCATTAAGATTACTTAATAAATATGGTTATCCTGATGTGAAGAAAACTTGTTTTTATTATCATGTTATTGCTTCAATAGATAAAATCATGGACATAATGAAATACAGCGCAAGAATGATTTTGAACGAAGATACAAAGTTCAGCAAAATAAGTCTCGAGGTTTGGGAAAACATTAATAAATCAGTAGAAATGTACTACGAAATGTTCTATAAGTACGATCAGAACTTAATTAACGAAATAGAGAGAAATAGACAGAGAGTTAAATCTCAAATAAGTGCTGCAATGAAGAAGGTTTCTCGAGAAGAGATAAGACATATGTCAAATATGAAACAAATGTTAGAATTGTTACTAGATCTAGCAGATGCAAGAATGGGGCTAGAATATTAAGATGGATATGTTAATCTGGATTTTAATTGTTAGCGTAATGGGGCCCGTTATTGGTTCTTTAATCGGAGTTATAAAAAAACCTAGCGAGAGATTTATGCTCGATATGTTGGCGTTCGCCGCAGGTGTTATGTTAGCCATATCATTCTTGGAATTAATCCCACAAAGTCTAGAGATGGGCACAGTTTGGAGTTGCGCAATTGGGATTATTATTGGGTCTATAGTGATGTATATAGTTGATAAAACTGCACCACACATCCATCCTTGTATGTGCGTTAATGAGCAAGGAAGTAAACTTAAAAAAACAGCAGTCTATCTTTTAATTGGAATATTTATTCATAATCTTCCAGAAGGGATGGCAATTGCTACAGGAACAATATCCGGCATGGATTCCGCATTGGTGGTGGCATTAGCAATCGCAATTCACAACATTCCAGAAGGTATATGTACTAGTGCACCATTTTACTTTTGTTCTAAAAAAAGACTTAAATCATTTTTAATTTCAGCATCTACTGCAATACCAATATTGGCAGGGTTTTTTATTGGTAAAGCGTTGTATACTGTTCTTTCTCCTATAATCATTAGTGGAGTAGTTGCTGCAACAGCAGGAGTAATGATTTACATTTCTGGAGATGAACTAATACCAACTTCTTGTAATAAAAGCAATAAACCCTGGAGCCATAGTACTATATTCTCATTGATTGCAGGAGTATTGTTTGTTGTTGTATTAGGTTCTTTGTAGAATTAGTTTCTAGGTACTAGCAAGTATCCATCTCTTTTCTTTAAATCTTCTCGACGTACTAAGTCATAACCTGGAAATTCTAAAGGCACTCCTCTGTCGAACATTAAAGCAAATGCACCTCTTCCAGAAAGAAATGGTTTCATACTATCTAAGAAATCAATAACAGGATTATCAGGAACATCACCCTCATCTCGATCCCAAACGCATTCTCTAGAATAAGGAGGGTCAGTCATAATTAAATCAATTGAACCAAATTTTAAAACCTTGGCATTAGGATTAAAAACGTCTGCTTTGAATACTTTTTGTTCTGTTGGCTGCACACCAGGTTGATATTCATCTCTATAAAGTTCCGCACACTTTATACGATGCCTTAATGCCCGTTCACTTTTAGGATCGCCTTGAGTTTCTAGCATATGGATACGATAGTTAATCCATTCAGGAGCAGTAATCATGTTTAAGTTATGACCCGTGACTGCAACCCCCGTATCAGTTATATCAGATGCCAAAATTGTATCAATTGAGTCAGAGAATATTGCCTGCAAAGTGCAAGCGGAAATACCGTTACCACACATAGGATCATAAACTGTATCAAGTTCAGTTCCAAAATGTTTAAGCACAATATCAAATAAGACTTTAGTTGCTCTAGGAGAAAATCTAGGGATATTTCTATTGCTAAATAAAAATATTCCAGGTGACAATAGCTCATAAATTCTGTTCTTATCCATTTTCCCCATACACTGACCTAACCACCCATTTATAAATTTAACTACATTCAGATTCTGAAGTAATCGAATTCAGTACTTGAATCTGCGACTGTATTCGTTATGACTAAACCATTCTAGAATTATACTCACTATTACTACTTCTGTTTGTTCTATTGTGTAGATCAATCTCCAACTGTTCGGCAAGTCATATTTCCAAAGGTTCGAGACTTGATAATTCTTAATGTAAACTCTTGGCCAAAGTTTTTGAGGTATCTTTATTCCACAATGAGGGTTTTGTTTTAGATCATCAATTGCTCGATCTATAAACTTGTAAAGTTGTTTGTCTTCAAACTTTCCTTGCTTTAGGTGCTCAAACCCGACCTTTAGTTTGTTAGAAATAAATGTTACAGAAGAATTTATCTCACAACCAGACCTTCTCGAATTAATCGTTCTATTCTTTCCGGATTCCAAGTCCAAAATACGATTCCGTCTCTTGGATCGATCATTATTTTTCCCGATTCTTCTAGATAATCTATAATTACTTGAAACGTTTGGTACATCATCTTTTTTGGTAGTCTTTTCCATAGTTGATATTTGCCAAATTCTTGTGTGTGTTTCTTGATAGTTTCCTCTACCATGCGTACCGACTCAAGTGTTGGACTGTGTATGATCTTCCTTTGTTTCATCTTATATGGATATATATAAGACATAATATTTAAATTTTTTGGCATTTTGAGCTAGATAAAGCTTTTATTGACGTTCTCGGAAAAAAGTTAGTTGGTAAAGAAGATAATTTAATTTAGGAAGGATGATTTTTAGATAGAAGATATGTAGCCACAGTATTACGAATCTATGATAAATAAGTTATTTAAATAGAGAGAAGAAGTTAGATAATATGAAGCTTTCAGATTACAACTATAAACTACCAAAAGAGCTAATAGCTCAACAACCTGTTAGACCCAGACATAGTTCTAAGATGTTGGTTGTTAATGATAAAATTGAGCACAAGAAATTCTCAGACATTGTAAATTATCTACATAAAGGAGATGTTCTGGTAGTAAATGAAACAAAAGTTTTGCCTGCAAGAATAATTGGTAAGAAGGAAGGTACTGGTGGCAAGGTAGATTTGTTGTTGAGTTTTCCAAGAGATGAATATTATGAATGTAAGATAAAGTGCACTAATGCACAGCCAGGACACAAGTTAGTTTTCCCCCATGAATTGAATGGAGAAATAATTAACAAAGAAGGAGAAATGTATCATGTTAAGTTTAACAAAGATGTTGCAAAGTATATGCAAAAGTACGGAACTCTACCGACGCCTCCTTATGTTAAAGAAAAACTAAAGAGAGAAGACCATTATCAAACATCCTATGCAAAGAAAAAAGGATCATTGGCCGCGCCAACTGCAGGGCTGCATTTTTCTAAGAAAGTTTTAGATGAAATCAAGATAAAAGGAGTTAAAGTAGCTAAAGTTTGTTTGCATGTTAGTTTTGGAACGTTTAATCCTATTAAGGAAGATGATTTTAGAAAACATCAAATGGACCCAGAGTATTTTACTGTCGATAAGAAGACTTGCAGCATAATAAATAATAGAAAAGGACGATTGGTTGTTGTGGGTACAACAAGTTTAAAGACTTTAGAATCTTCAGATTATGTTAAAGGACAAATCCAACCAAGCAGTGGATGGTCTAAACTATTTGTGTATCCAGGACATAAGTTTAAGTGTAAAGCAGAAGTTCTAGTTACTAATTTTCATCTTCCAAAATCTACGTTGTTGTTATTTATTAGCGCATTTGCTGGAAAAAAAAGAGTTTTTAATGCGTATAAAAAAGCAGTCAAAAAACGTTATAGGTTCTTTTCATTTGGAGATGCCATGCTGCTTTTTAGAGAATAAAGGCAACCACAGTATTGTTGACGATATAGTTCGTGTTCTTTACTTAACTCAATACTTTTCTTAAAGCCATCCTGTTTCTTGAAATTAGCCTCTAAATGTTCAACCCCTGCTTTTTCAGCTTGACGTTTTTCAGTTGCGTTAATCAGTTTAGCATCTTTATGAGGACTAATAGTTAAAGTATTAGAAATGATGTGATATCCGTTTTCTTTTGCAAACTTCGCAGTGTGTTTCATTCTTGCGTTGAAACAAATAGTACAACGTTCACCACCCTCTGGGTCTTTATCGTGACCTTTGATTAGCTCAAACCAGTACTCAGGATCATATTTGCCTTCAATAAATGGAACGTTTGCTTTTTTTGCAAACTTTTGTGCAGCTTCTAGTCTTTGCGTATACTCTGGTCTAGGTTGAATATTAGGATTGTAGAAGAATGCAGTAACATCAAAATCTTCTTTCAGGGTGTTAATTACGTGTGTCGAGCAAGGTCCGCAACAAACAAGCAAAAGTAGCTTTTTTTTCATACTCTAGAACTTCTGGTGTTAATTTAAATTCCTTTTGTATAAGCTTTATATATTATTAAACGAAACTTAATTAAATAGCGTAGAGAATGCTTGTTCTATGGTAAAAGGCGCATATCTGTTGGTTATGAAACTTAAGGCAAACACTAGGATAAAGATAGGCGCTAAAGGTCTCATTGCATTCAAGAAGGGATACTATATTTATGTTGGTTCAGCCATGCAGAACTTGGATAAACGACTCGCCAGACACCATTCTAAGAAAAAAACCATTAGGTGGCACGTAGATTATTTCTTGAGAAAAGCAGAGATTGTAGATACAATATCTCTTGAATCTAATAAAAGAATTGAATGTCAATTGAGTGCCAGAGTAGGTAATCTTTGCGATGACAGGGTAAAAGGATTTGGTTGCTCTGATTGTAAATGTCATAGTCATTTATACTACTTTAAGAAAAAACCGTTTGATTGTAAATGAAGCAAGAAGAAGTTTCTAAAGTCATTAGCATTCTAAAAAAAGAGTATAAGAATTTTAGAGAACCAATTGTTACTGAAATTTCTATGACCGGAAAACCTTTTTTGGTTTTGATTTCTACAGTGTTGAGTTTGCGTACTAAAGACGAAACAACAGCCAAAGCATCGTATAGATTATTTGATTTGGCAGATACTCCTGAAAAGATGGTTAAGTTGTCTTTAGCCAAGATTGAGAAAACAATATATCCTGTTGGATTCTACAAAACTAAAGCTAAAAGTATAATTGAAATTTGTAAAAAGTTGATTTCAGAATATGATAGTAAAGTTCCTTCTGATATCGATAAGTTGTTAGAGTTTAAAGGTGTTGGTCGTAAAACGGCAAATCTGGTTATGACTTTAGGCTTTGGTAAATTAGGTATATGCGTTGATGTGCATGTTCACAGGATTAGTAATCGTTTGGGTTATATTAAAACAAGAAATCCAGAAGAGACCGAGTTTGCATTGCGAGATAAGTTGCCAAAAAAATATTGGATTGTGTACAATGATTTACTTGTTGCCTATGGTCAAAATTTGTGTACTCCAGTTAGTCCTCATTGTTCTAAGTGTAAGGTAAACCCCTATTGTAAGAGAATTGGTGTCGAGAAAAGTCGTTAACTAAGCTGCACGAGGTAGTTCAGTAGGAACTTTAAACTCTTTCTGCCTGCCTTGAAAACGTTGAATATCATTAAGCAGTTGCCGAGATGCATCTTCTATCAAAGTCATATTTAAAATACCTTTCATTTCAACTATTCTAAGATCTAATCCAAAAGAATGCAGTGGTTGTCCTGCACCATCAGTATTCTGAATAGTTATTGATTTTTTAGAGTCTAAATCTTCTATAGAACCATGTAAAAAACCTTTGTATTCACTCAGAAATTTTGATATCCTGTTGTAGATGTATTTTTTTCCAATGGTTTTTGCTAAGATTGCATTTATTTCTGCATCCATAATAATGTTTATCCTCATAGTAACGCCATCGTAGCTCACAAATCTCAAGAATCCGGAGTTCATTACGCCAGCCGTGGAAGTTGCACTCCAGACAGAAAACTCCTTGTTTTCTAAACCTCTAATCAATTTCTCTTTCACAATCCCATTCGGCAGAGCATCTACATTAGATCTTAGTGTTTTTAGTATCTCAGCCCATTCAGCTTTACCGTTTGCAGATTTATAATATTTAGAATCGGCAGAGATTCTCGATAGTATTTCAAACATGATTTCACCATTACTTTTTGTAGTGGCATCTTTTGCAGGTACAAGAAATATTGATGATCCTTTTTCTTCCCAAGGATCAACATGAACTTTGTCATGTTCATCTAAGAATCCAATACCTGCAGAGTTGTCAGCAAGACCTGATAAAGAGAACAAAACTAATTGTTTAATTGTGGTGAAGTTATCAGTTCCCGCATTGAATATATCAAAATGAATCTGCCCATAGTCGTGGTTTGTTACTATTGTGGCCAGCATATTTAGGTCGCGCTTTCCTTCACTTTCAATATCTATGCCAGTTTCATCTACAACCCCAAACAAGATCTTAATTAACTCGTTATCTCTCATTAAATGAGCACCTATGAGTTTGTGAGCCTTTTTGTTGTTGTTGCCGTATGCATCTTGGTTAGCGAATGCAATTGCATTTTGCCTATCATAAGTTGCGGCGTCGTGCAAGCCCATCATTAACCATGCCTTAAAACCTTCAAATTTATCAAATACGTCTGTTTTTTCATGATTTAAAACAGGCATAACTAGTTTCATCATTTGCGTGTATTTTAGATAATTGTTATACCCGTGGACAGAAACTGTGTTTCCCCCTTCGAAACCAGACTCTCGACCAGTATATATCAGTTCATTTTCTGAATTAAAACGTGCTCTTGCTTCGGAATATATTGCAAGTTTTAGCACGTGCATCATAAGCTGATGTGCCAAATAAGCTCTTTTGATAAAATTTAGGTACTTAGGATTTTTTACTCCCGCTTTTTTCTCTGCGACAACTGCTTCTTGGAGCGCTTCCAGTTCATCGTATCCTTTTTTCATAAAACGTAATATTTGTTCATGATCCGCCGCAGTAATATCCCCTTCTCTAAGTTCCCTTTTAAGAATATCTTCTACGATCTTGAGTGATTTTGTTCTCCCCGACTTGTAATTCATAAAACTTAATGCATCTAACGGATGGAGAAAATGTTGTTGTGAAATTGAGTTCAACATTTTGTTAAAACTCTCGTGTTTAAATGTGTGAAAAGTTAAGAATTGAACTACTCTGTGGTTGAAATCTTTTAAACTTGAAACATAACTATAAGTTCCAGTGTGATCTCTAAAGACTACACACGTGTCTCCTCTATTAAAAAATTGGTTGTTTCTAAATACTTGTTCTATTTCAGAATCTGAAGCTGTGCTAGACATTTTCAATTCATAGGGTAACTGTGATTTAAGCTTCTTGTAACGTGCATCTTTCTGCAAGAGGATGAATAACTTTAGAAGTGATTGTATTCGTTCTTCCTCATCAAAAGTTAAGGGAGATTGTTGTGTTAGTTGTTCTGCTTGTTGTTTATCCACAAAGAAGAACTGATAAGTTCCAACAGTGATTACGCGTTCACCTTGTTGAATAGATTGCCAAAGATTCCTTCGGACTACAAACTCCTTAACTAAATGATGTTCAATATCGTACATCTCTGTGCTTAACTGATCTATAATGCTATCTACGTAGTTTATTTTATTCAAAATCTCAACCATGATTTTGAAGAAATCATCGAGCGGTTTGCTAAGTTGATCTATGTACATTTTTAGGTGGCTTCTCTGTTCAATATTATTAGACACGGCCACTAATACATTTATGATAAATGAATTTAGATGTACTGCTTTCTTTGTTAGTCTCTCGCATCCATCTAATACAGACTGGTCAACATCATATTTCCTGAGTTGATCTAGGAATTGATCTATTAGACTTCTTCGCGAAGGTATGATTTCGCGTTTAATAACTACAGGACATAGCTTTTTCAGTAATGCCACCAGCTCTTGAGCTTTTTTCTTAATCGACGCAGAATCATCCACACCCTCAATATACCATTTTCCTAAAGATAAATCAAAGAAATGTGCATCAGCAATTTTCTGAAGAACTACATTAACTTCATCAAGTATGGCTCTTAGATCTGGCTTAAAGTGTTTCTCATTTAACGATCTACAAAGTTTCATGTCAGACATCAGTATGGCATGTCTTCGTTCATCAAGAGCCATAACTGGGTGCGAAGTCATAGTAAAATAAGCGGGCCTACTGTTTTTAAATATTATCATTAAATGCCATTAAAGTAGGTAATTATCTAAAGTAATCAAAGAACTGTTTCCCCATCCCGAATCTTGCTCTAAAGAAAAGTTGATCTCTTAGTGCAAAAGGAAAGTGTAAATGTGTACTGTAAACTTGTTGAACAAGAGATAAAGTTGCAGGTGCTTCTTCAGGATGTGTGCCATTAAGTAGCTCAGTTGCGTCCGCAGTTAGTATAAGTAGATCAGTTAATTGAGGATTAGGAGATTTTCTCCGATATTCAAAATCACAAGTGTATACTGGACCTCGATCAGGGTATACTCTATCTAGTCTAAAGAAATTTTTCATATAAGGATCTCCGTGAGTGTGTCCTAGGTTGTGAATTCCATTAAGTTGGTATAGTGCGTGTCCAAATAAATCTAGTTTATCATCTTTGTGAATTCTAGGATCCATAAAAACTTCAACCAAATCAGAGAATTCTAGAGTTACCATGTCAAGAGTTAACGCAGAATCATCATGTGAAATTAATTCGGGCGTGTTTAATCCTGCAGCTCTTAGTTCAGGAATGATTTCTTTTTCTCTTAGGTATCTTGTAGTAGCAGAAGCATAAGGTTTTCGCTCTAGGAAACCCCAAAGCATTGTTACAGAAAAGTTTCTATAGGTTTTTCTAACTCGTTCAGGAGTTATGTCCACACTGTTTGTTCGCAGCCACCGCCCAACGTTTGCCAACTTCACAATGTTTAGATATTTGAATATTTTATAATGGTTTTCCTTCGTAGAAATCCCACACTAACGCCGTTAAAACACCAGAATTCTGCCAAATCAAAGGCTTTAAATAAGGGTTTTTGAGAGTGTAATATATGACTGAGTCGGAACGAATCAAGTATAAAAAGAAACCTAATAGCGAAAGCAGTGTAAAAAGGATTCTGAATCCATTAGTTGAAAAATGGTTTTATTCAAGATTTAAAGAATTTTCATTACCGCAGTTGTACGGTATACTTGAAATTCATAGCAGAAATAATGTTTTGATAAGTGCGCCAACAGGTGCGACAAAAACTTTAACAGGTTTTATGGCAATATTAAATGAGTTAGTTGATTCATCTGTTAAAGAAATTCTAGAAGATAAGGTGTATTGTGTTTATGTTTCTCCATTGAAAGCGTTGAATAATGACATTAAGCTAAACTTGATAGAACCATTAGAGCAGATGGAGGAAATTCATGGAAGTAAACTAGGGATAAGAGTTTCTGTAAGAACGGGAGATACCACAACTAAGGAAAGAACAGCTATGTTGAAGAATCCTCCACACATATTGATAACAACTCCAGAGTCTTTAGGAATATTACTCGCATCTCCAAAATTTAGAGAGCATTTGCGCGGAGTACAATGGTTTATCGCAGATGAGATTCATGCATTGGCAGAAAACAAAAGAGGAGTACATCTAAATCTCAGTATGGAACGATTAGCTCATCTAAGCGAACATATGGCGAGAGTAGGTTTGTCCGCAACAGTTGCGCCGTTAGATGAAGTGGCAAAATATTTAGTTGGAGCTAAAAGAGAGTGTAAAATCGTCGATGTTCAGTTCATAAAGCAAATGGATTTACAAGTTATAAGTGCAGTTCCGGATTTGATAAATATAAGTCATGAAGATATGCATACAGCACTGTATGAGAGAATGCATGAGCTGATTAGCAAACACAAAACTACTTTGGTTTTCACAAATACTAGAGCAGCAACAGAGAGAGTAGTAGATCATTTGAAGTATAAGTTTCCCAAAGATTATTATGAAAATATTGGCGCGCACCACGGAAGTTTAAGCGCAGATCATAGAACAAAGTTAGAACAATCATTAAGAGATGGAAAGTTAAAGGTGGTTGTTTGTTCTACCTCACTAGAGTTAGGAATAGATATAGGTTTTATTGATTTGGTTATTTGTTTAGGTTCTCCTAAATCGGTTGCGAGAGCGTTGCAAAGAATTGGAAGATCAGGACATCAACTTCATTCAGTTACTAAAGGCAGAATAATTGTAATGGATAGAGATGATCTAATAGAATGTTCTGTTTTGTTGAAGGCAGCAGTAGAAAAAAAGATTGATAGAATACATTTGCCAAAGAACGCATTAGATGTTTTGGCTCAACACATTTATGGAATGGCTATCGAAGAAGTATGGGAAGAGAAAAAGTTGTTTAAGGTTATTAAGAAAAGTTATTGTTATTCTAACTTAAGTTTAAAAGATTTTAATGAGGTTTTATCGTATTTAGCAGGAGAGTTTACTTCACTAGAAGATCGTCATGTGTATGCCAAGATCTGGAGAAATGAGGGAAAGTTAGGTAAGCGAGGCAGGCTGGCCAGAGTGATCTACATGACTAACATAGGCACAATTCCTGATAGAACTGGAATAATAGTTAAAATGGGCACAATACCCGTAGGAACGTTAGATGAAGGGTTTTTGGAAAGGCTGAGACCAGGAGATGTGTTTATTTTAGGTGGAAATACTTATACGTTTAGACATGCAAAAGGAATGGTTGCATTTGTACAAGCATCAGCTAACCGCCCACCCACAGTTCCGTCATGGGTTTCAGAGATGTTGCCATTAAGTTTTGATTTGTCTATGCAGATAGGAAAATTTAGAAGATTTATTGAAGATAAATTCAAGAAACATGTTAGTAAAAAAGAGATCTTAAAATTTATTAACGAATATTTGTATGTAGATAAGAATTCAGCATTAGCAATATATGCATATTTCTTTGAGCAATATGGATATTTAGGAGAAATTCCAAATGATAAAAAGATTATCTTAGAACATTATACTGATGAAGAAGGAAAAAGAAAAGTTGTGTTTCATTCTTTGTTCGGTAGAAGAGTCAATGATGTTTTGTCTAGAGCGGTTGCATATTCTATTTCTCGAAGTCAGCATAAGGATGTAGAGATTGGATTGAATGATAATGGTTTTTATATTGGTATCGGCAAAGGAGTTCAGGTTAGTAAAGCTATGAAACTGATTAAGTCTAAAGAGTTAAGAAAAGTAATGGAAAACGCTATAGAAGATTCAGAAGTTCTTCGTCGACGATTCAGACATTGCGCAGGTAGAGCTTTAATGATTCTTAGAAACTATATGGGCCGAAAGAAAAGGGTTGGAAGGCAGCAAGTTAGTTCATTAATACTATTAAGCGCAGTTAAAAGAATCTCATCGGACTTTTCTATATTGCGTGAAGCGCGTCGTGAAGTTTTAGAAGATCAAATGGATATTGAAAATGCAACCGAAGTTATGAAAAATATAGAGGAAGGAAAGATAAAATTAGTAGAGGTTGACACTCAGATTCCATCCCCGTTTGCGTTCAAAATCGCGTTGCAGGGTGTAATGGATATTGTTAAAATGGAAGACAGGATGGAGTTTTTGCAAAGAATGCATCAAATGGTTTTGGCGAAGATTCTTCTTAATAAAAATAATAAGAAAAGTAAAAGCTATGTAGATATTGATGAATTTTCTTATCAAAAATTCTGGAATGAAGAGAAAGTAAAGTTAGAGCAAGAGAAAGAAGATGAGGCAGATGAGTTAAAGCATATATTGTTCGATGTGAGCAAAAAGATTAATCTAGATGCAAAGATTGTTTATGATGTCAAGAATTTAATTGAGGGAGATGTTAAGTTCAAACAGAGTTTTGTTGACTGGCTAGATGGTTTGTTGGAGCCCCCTATAAATGATGCTTGGCCGGTAAAGTTGATTAACTTTCTATCACAAGCCAGAGAAAGGATTAAATAGTGCTCTTTCTTTAAGTCTTATTGAGGTGAAATTATGGCTAAAAAATCTTTTGCAAAACTTGACCCAAAGGCTTTTGGTCTTTCTTGTGGTATAATTGGAGCGGTAATGTTGTTTTTAATGACTTTATTTGCAGTATTTGGAGTTGACTATGGACTAGCATTCTTGAAAATGGTAGAATCAGTCTATCCAGGATATGCAATATCAGGTCTGGGCGTTATTGTTGGAGCAGTATATGGCTTCTTAGACGGCTTTATTGGCGGCTATATCTTTGCATGGCTTTACAATAAGTTAGCATAACTTTTTATTTCATTTCTTTTTCTATTGTTTTATGGAAGTAGTTTCTAACATAAAAGTATTGGATTTGTGTTTGTACTTAGAGGATGAGAAGATCCTAGTAATATCTGATGTACATATGGGGTATGAAGAAGCTTTGAATAAAGGCGGAGTGTTGATACCAAGACACCAGTTTAGAGAAACAATGGAGAGGTTGAAGAAAACTTTGACTTTCGTGAAACCGGAGATGATAATTCTTAATGGAGATGTGAAGCACGAGTTTGGCACAATATCTGAGACAGAGTGGAGACATACAATTAAGTTGATAGATTATTTGGCAAAACATTGTAAAAAGCTTGTTTTGTTGAGAGGAAATCACGATAAAAGTTTAGGCCCTATTGCAAAGAAGAGAAATATCGAAGTGATGGATGAGTTCTTAGTTGGAGATGTTTTGATAACTCATGGAGACCACGTTCCAGAAATATCTTCATTTAAAGACGTGAAAACAATAGTCATAGGTCATGAACATCCGGCCGTTTCTGTTGCGGACTATCCAAGAGTCGAGAAGTTTAAGTGTTTTTTAGTAGGTAAGTGGAAACGAAAAAACTTAGTGGTTATGCCGTCGTATAATCTGGTTACTGAAGGAACAGATGTGGTTTCCGATCGATTGTTGAGTCCTTTCTTAGATGGAAATCTTGATAAGTTTAGAGTCGTGATAGTGAGTGATTCGGTTTATGACTTTGGAACTTTGAAGAATGTAAAGAAGTTATGCTAATCTTATTCTTGTATTCTTCATCTTTGCGAACTCCCGTATTCCTTTCTCAGAAAGTAAAAAACTAAGACCACTTTTTTTTCGTCCACCCCAAGGGCATTGATCAACGCTACCTCCGAGTTTATTTATACCAACAGTGAAGCAATCAATCTGTTTTGCAAGTTCTGCTCCTTTGTCGATGTCAGAAGTCCAAATAGAACAAGTTAACCCTGAATCGTAAGAGTTTATAGTATTAAGGACATCTTCAACAGCATCATATCCCGTCAAAAATACTAAAGGCGCAAAATACTCATCATTCAATTTTGAGACTACATCTAGATCCGCATCAATTATTGTCGGAGTAAGGACATTTGATGATATCTCTCCGCCGAAAACTAGTCTTTCTTCGTTTTCCAAAATTAGTTTTTTTACCGCTTTGATTTGTTTTTTATCTTTAATCGGACCAATTTTGGTGTTAGTATCTAAAGGATCCCCGCATTTAATTGCTGACACCTTGTCGAGTAGTTTTTTTGTAAACTCGTTCTTTAGTGTCTTAGGCAAAAAGACTTTTCTGACAGCATTGCAGGCTTGTCCTGAGTTTTTAGTAAAGCCCCATACAAGATTTGAAACTGAATCATCGATATCTGCGTCGCTTAATACAACCATACAATCATTTCCACCAAGCTCCAGTATAAGTTTTCGTAGCGAGTTCGCAGAACCTTTGTATATTTCTCTTCCAGATGTGTAGCATCCAGTGAATGAGATCATATCCACATCACTATCTACAATTGCTTTTCCTTGTTCGACTCCTCCTGAAATTAAAGCAAAAATATCTTTCCCAATATCTGCAGCTCTCATCACTTCGGTAATGATTTTCCCACATAAAGGCGAGAGCTCAGAGGCTTTAAACAGAATTGTATTTCCAGCAAGCAGTGCAGGTACAATACTCCATAATGGGATGTTGAGAGGATAATTCCAACCAGAGATAACTGCCACAACCCCTAAAGGTTCGTAGCTCAAATAATTAGTGGTCTTTCCATCTAATTTGCAGACTTCATCTTTTAGCGCATTTTCCGCAACATTAAGAAAATAATTTGTTCTAGAGATAACCATATCGACTGAGATGAGTGATTCAGTTATTGGTCTACCAATCTCGCGAGTTATTAAATTTGCAATTTCTTGTTTCTTAATAGTTAGAGCATCATTTATTTTAGCTACCACTTTAATTCTTTCCTTCAGAGATTTATTAGACCAGGAATTAAAACCTGATTTCAGAACTTGTATCTTTTGATTAATTGACTCTTTAGAATCACAAATAACAGAACCTAGCTCCTCATCAGTAAAGGGATTAAAAGACACTATTGTTTGTATATTAGTCTTCATCTTTAATTAATACACTCTATCAAGGAACTCTTCTAGCTTAGTGGCTTCTGCAATTACAGATACATCACCACCATCAACCATTACAACTTCAGGTTTAAGGTAAACAAAGTTTTCAGACATTGTTAGCGTGTAACAACCAGAATTTATTATTGCCACGTAATCATTTTCGTCAAGTTCATATGTTTCAACGTTTCTTGTAATTAATCCAGAGGTTGATCCAATACCGTCGCCCACATTAACTGTCTCTAATTCTTCTTTTTCTCTACAAGATATAGGATGGAATCTATTATGTCTAGTAGGTATTAGAACATTTGTACCCGCATCTACTAAAACCCACGTGTTTCCAACAGATATTTTCTTAGTTACTACCTTTGTTAATATTACAAATGCGTCATTTACCATGTACCTTCCAGGCTCCACAATTAATTCCCCATCAAAACCGTTATCTGCTAAAGATTTAGCAATGCTTTCTGCAAAGTTGTTCATTGAATGTCCATCTGCTCGAATCTTGAAGTGCGAATTGAACCCCCCCCCTATGTCAATAAATTTAATCTCAAGTCCTTTGTTCTTCAGCACGTTGCTAAATTTACATAATTCTTCTGCAACTTTTGCGTGATTTGTAGGAGAAGTTTCATTTGCCAACATGTGGCAATTAATTCCAATTAGTTTTACGTTTTTTAGCATTAATATCTCGTCCGCCAACCTTTCAGCCTCACCAGACTTCACATCAATTCCCAACTTTTCTCCCCTGTTTACAAATAAACTGTTAGATTCTATGTCTGGATGTACTCTGAGTCCGATTTTGACTATCTTGCTTTTGTCTTGAGCTATTTTGTCTATCCTTTTAATCTCAGATAATGAATCACAGTTAATGCATTTAATATCATTATCAATAACTAAATTAAGCTCCTCATCTGATTTTGCACAGCCATTAAATACTATGTCTTCGTTTTTAAAACCGTATTTCATACAAAGAGCATATTCCATATCCGATAAGATTTCTACTTTAAGTCCTGCGTTTTTTATTTCATTACACACTTCACTAAGATAAGATGCTTTTAATGCATAGTGTATGCACGTATTTGGATAATGTTTTTGAAATGCATCTCTCATTGCAGAAATGTTTCGTCGCAATGTGTTTTTTAGGAAAAGTATTGTTGGCGTTTTACGATTATTTAGTAAAGAAGTATAACTAACCTTGTCAAGTCTCAGTTCCCCCCCCGAGTAACTGACTTCATCTAGAAACTCTATAAATGCTTTCATTCTTTGAAAAGGTCGTCAGGATTTATTCTCATATCTGAAATGATTTTTGCAGAGAATGTTGGTTGGAATAAAGCACTCTCAGGTATAGTTTTGTGTGCAATTACTTTGCTTCCCCCTGCAATCATCTCCGAATATGATATGTTATCGTTATGAACTAAATTGAATGTGTCTTTTGTAAAGCTAATTATTCCAGGAATCTCTTCAGTGGGCGCAGGTTCATTGTTCACAGTACCAGCAAACACAAATAGAAGCAAGCCCCAGTATCCGGGTTTGTTCTGATTGCCAGGAACACCAGGCGATATAAACTCCGCAATGTAAGCAGGAGATTCATTAAAAGCAAGTTCTTTTTTCTCACCCGACTCGCTTACAAAAATAGTTTTAGGAAATGGTATTAAAGATATATCTTGTCCAACTTCTTCTTTAACTTCTCGGATTGCGGCTTCTTTAGGTGATTCTCCATCTTCTACCTTGCCACCTACACCACTAAAACCAATCTTCAGTCCGTTTTCATCTTTCCAATACTTTTCTTTATTCAATGAAAATATAAATGAATCATGAAATTTTAGAACGGTCGTAGCACCCATTATTATGGGAATATCAGGGTGTTTCTCTTGGAATTTACTAAGTAGCTCTTTGTGCATGTGAGTCAGAGTTGGTAGAAGATTTATAAATTTTCTTCTTTTAAAACCGGCAATTCTTCGGAACAAATGTACGAAATATCACGAATTAAGCAGTCTAAGCGCATAATTCCGCAAGTGTTCCGGATAGACTCAAGAAAAGTTTATAAAAGGAAGCTGATTTGTTCTTTATTGGGGAGTGAATAATTTGCACCATAATGAAGTAGTTGATCAGTTTTTGGGATACTTTTCAGATAGAGGGCATCATCCACTTAGTGATGCATCTTTGATACCTCCAGAAGGAGATACTTCTGGATTATTTGTTAATTCTGGTATGCATGTGATTAAACCATATTTTTATGGTTCAAGAGAGCCCCCAGCATCACGTCTTTGTTCAGTTCAGAAGTGTATTAGAACAAACGATATAGATGATGTTGGAACTAATAGAAGGACATTAACTTTCTTTGCAATGTTGGGTAGTTGGTCCATAGGAGATTATGGCAGAGAAGAAGCAATGCCTTTTGCGCATGATCTTCTTACGAACGGATTTGGCTTAGAACCTGACAAATTATGGGTTACTTATTTCGGAGGAGATGATAAAGTTCCAGAGGATTTAGAAACAAAGCTTCAATGGGAAAAAGTTGGTTTGCCCGAAGATAGAATTATTGGACTAGGAGCAGAGGATAATTTCTGGTCAGCGGGTGCAACAGGTCTTTGTGGACCTTGTACTGAAGTTTATTATGATAGAGGAGAAGAATATGGTTGTGATGATGTGGCTTGTAAACCTGGCTGCGATTGTGATAGATATTTAGAAATATGGAACGCGGGAGTGTTTATGCAGTATGATAGACAAGAAGATGGTAGTCTAAAGGACTTACCTATGAAAAGTATTGATACTGGTGCGGGTTTAGAGAGAATTGCAATGCTCCTTCAAGGAGTTTCTTCAGCTTATGATACAACTTTGTTTGCACCGATTGTAGCAAGTATTGAAAGTGCAGCGGGTGGAAGATCTGATGCTATTAATTCAGGAAATAAAAGTGTAAGGATAATTGCAGATCATGTTAGAGCTGCTTCAGCACTTATAGCAGAAGGATTGATGCCATCCAATACTGACAGAGGATATATACTTAGAAGGCTATTGAGACGATCTGTTAATCATGCAAGCATGTTAGGTATTGATAAAGATGGATTGGCCAGCATTGTTTCTGCAACAACTGCGCAACTAGGTGAAGATTATGATCATATCCGAGATAGATCAGATCATATTAAGGATGTTGCAACAAGAGAATATAAGGCATTTGCAAGAACATTAAGAAAAGGACAAAGAGAACTTGAAAAGGCGCTCGGGGCTCTTAAGGGTAGTGGTGCATTAGATCCTGCAGTCGCATTTAGACTTTTTGATACACATGGTTTTCCTGTTGAACTCACTGCAGAAATATGTGAAGAGAGAGGAGTATTAGTTGATATGAGCGCATTTGATGCTTTGATGGAAGCACACAGAGAAAGATCAAGAGCCAGTGCTGCAGGAAGATTTAGATCTGGTTTGGCAGACCAATCTGTAATGTCTACAAGATATCATACTGCGACTCATTTGTTACACCAAGCATTGAGAGATGTGTTAGGAGATACAGTTGAGCAAAAAGGAAGCAACATAAATCCTGAAAGATTAAGATTTGACTTTTCATATGAACGTGCATTGACAAGAGCTGAGATTGAAAGTGTTGAAGAAATTGTTAATGCCAGAATAGATGATGGATTAGAAGTTATTTGTCAAGAAATGGACACTCAAGCAGCGATAGATGCTGGAGCTATTGGTTTGTTTGGCGACAAATATGGCAAGACAGTTTCAGTTTATTCTGTTGGTAGTTATTCTAAAGAGCTTTGCCAAGGCCCTCACGTTTCAAATACGTCAGAGTTGGGTCTTTTTAAAATAAAGAAAGAGCAAAGTTCTAGTGCGGGAGTAAGAAGAATTAAAGCGGTTTTGAAAGACGGCGATACTCCACCAAAATAAAAAACCGAATTATATTACACGGAGGTTCGGAAAATATGCGAAAAGAACTTAGTCGTGCCCCTATCGTTACATTTAGACGAGACGGAGAGACTGCATTGTACAATCCATTAAATCACGAAATTGTGTTTAATAGATCTCTTGATCAGATATCTGCAGATGATCCGTTGTTTACTAGAGATGTTTCTTTTGAAAAGCCAGAGCTTGGTAAGGTTAGGGTTGAGCTAACTTTACAATGTAATGCAGCCTGTAGTTATTGTGTTGTCTTTGAAAATGATGTACCGAGAATTGGACAACGTATGGATATTGAAACTGCAGAATCTATAACTCGTTTTTTCAATGATAAAGTCAAGGGCGGAACACTTATGTTATTAGGAGGAGAACCTCTAACGGCATGGGATATAACAAAACATTTGTTTGAATCATGTGATGCATCTGAAAGAACTATGTTTACAAATGCAACTTTAATGACCGAAGAGCGTGCAAAGACTTTAGCAGATCTTGATGTTTTAGTTCTGGTTTCATTAGATGGAATGGAAAGACATAATGTAAATCGTATTTATCGTGGAGGAAAACCTATTTTTGCAGATACTGTAGAGGGATTAAGAACATTACAAGATGCGGGAGCAAAAGTTGCAATTTCAACCGTGGTTACCAACGATAATGTTTCAGATTTATCACAAATTGTAAGATATTATGCGGATGAGTTAGGTGTTAGATCTGTAGGTTTGACTACCCCCCACCATGTTGCAGGAATAGACTTTGATCTTGATGTAGAAAGATACACAAGAGAAATGATTGCAATATTTGATTATGCTTTAAGAGAGGGCGCATATGTAGATCAAATTGCAAAAAGAGTGGGTCCGATTGCTCGTCAAAAGTTTAAAGAAAAAGGTTGTAAAATCCATGGTGAACAAGTTACATTTTATCCAGACGGTAGTAAGTCTCTCTGCATTAAATTAGATAATATTCCTGATCTTTCTGGAAAACCACCTGAACATTATTATAGTAGATTGCCAATATTTGACACATCATGCCACAGTTGTTATGCATTAGGTGTTTGTGGCGGGGGATGTTATTTGGATGCGTTTTTTGATCCAACCGGAAGAGATCAAAGAGATTGTACGTTTTATCCGAAAATGGTTGAACATATCGTGTGGGATATGAGGTCAATTGCAGACGCTTCAGGAAGAG
>Ga0233431_1003168_pt1 | contig 20479 bp, 17 predicted proteins | sample SI_118_April2016_FD_179867 | JGI IMG/M metagenome (GOLD analysis project Ga0233431, IMG submission 179867) | Seawater microbial communities from Saanich Inlet, British Columbia, Canada - SI_118_April2016_200_MG | ecosystem: Environmental > Aquatic > Marine > Inlet | place: Canada: British... | reverse complement strand
GCGTCGCTGGTTTTTCCATCAGACAGGTCGCTGGGGAGAAGGAAGTTTCAAAAAACGACCGCTAACATAAAACATGGCAACCGGGTTAGCAAGACTCCTGTGCCCTGCGGAACTGAACAGTTACTAAAAATGAACAGTTATACACCTACAGAAGAAATAAATTCCCGCTGGAAGAGATATAAATGGCTTCTCCAAAAACACCTTCCTGAAGCTGAAGGAGCATTTGTCTTTTCTCGGTTAAATATATTTTACTTCACTGGCACATTTGCCAATGGCATCTTTTGGCTCCCGATTGAAGGGGAGCCCATTCTATTTTGTAGGCGTGGAGCAGAACGGGCAGAAATTGAGACTCCATAAAAAAAATATCGTACCATTCAGTTCTTATGGAGACATAGAGAACACTTTTAACGATTTCGCCATTAATCTGCCCTCCCAAATTGCGGCAGAGATGAATGGTTTGCCATGGGCGCTTTCAAGGAGTCTTATCAAGCATCTGCCCAATATTGAGTTTCTTCCTTGCGATAAGCTGATTGCACTGACTCGTGCCAAGAAGTCTGAGTGGGAACTGCACATCCTGCGTGAAGCAGGCCAAAAGCATAATAAATGTTTAACTCAGCTATTACCGCCTTTTCTCCACGAGGGGATTAATGAACTGCAAATAGCTCATAGAGTTTCCGACTTGTTTTTCTCTGAAGGTCACAATGGGATATTGAGAATGGAGACATTCGGAGAAGAGCTTTTTTTTGGTCACATCGCAATAGGCGACAGTGGCAACTATCCAAGTGCTTTTAATGGTCCAAATGGCTTAAGAGGAGCCCATCCAGCAGCGCCCTTCATGGGTTCAGAGAAAATCCGATGGGATTCCGGCACTCCCCTGTTAATAGACAATGGTTTTACTATCGCAGGTTACCAAACAGATAAGACCCAAACCTATTGGCTTGGCGGCAAAGAAAGCATTCCAGAACCTGTGCAAAGCGCCCACAATTTCTGCGTTGAAATGCAAAACATGGTCGCCGAGAAATTACGCCCGGGAGCCATACCCAGTCAGTTGTGGAACCAATGTGTAGATCTTGCCGCTCAATCACCTTGGGATGATGGGTTTATGGGGCTGGGCAAAAACAAGGTGGGTTTTCTTGGCCATGGCATTGGCCTGGCCGTTGACGAATATCCAGTAGTAGCCAAGGGTTTTGACTTGCCACTGGAAGAAGGGATGACACTTGCCATTGAACCAAAAATCGGAATCCCCGGTACTGGCATGATTGGGACCGAGAATACTTTCGAAGTAACCCCAAATGGCGGACAATCATTAACTGGCAATAACTGCGGAATTATAACAGTGTAGAAACAAGTCGTATTGCGAGAAAGAAGATCTTGTAACGATGAAATTTGAAAAGCTCACCCTCCGACAAATCATCGCACGACCGGTTGTCCTCAAATTGGAACGCCCTGTTGTCGCCCGAATTGCCACCATTGAAGATTGGCCGCTCATATTGATTGATCTTCATACCGAGGAAGGCGTCACGGGTCGAAGTTATCTTGAACCCTATATCGTAAAATCCATGCGGTATCTGGTACCTGCTCTTACCGATCTGAGTGATCTTCTTCGGGGGAAGCAGGTTTCACCGGTTGAGTTTCCCCAGAGGCAATAATCAATTTGACGTGCATGCATATTGCGCCTATATTGCAGGCATGAAAAATAGGCAAATACAATATACTATCAGAAAAATCCCTCCTCACGTCGATATGGAACTGAGGGAACGAGCGGATAAAGAGAGAAAAAGCCTGAACGAAGTCGCCCTACAGGCGCTCGAACGGGGATTGGACCTCGCCGATCAACCTATCCGCCACCACGATTTAGATGACTTAATCGGCACCTGGGTAGAGGACCCTGAATTCGACCGAGCGATAGAAGAAATGGACCAGGTCGATACCGAACTATGGCAATAAGGATCGCTATCGATACCAATCGCTACCGCGACTTCTGTGCCAGCAACCCTGTGGCTGTCGATCGGTTACAGACTGCCGAACAGATTTTTCTGCCCTTTATCGTCCTGGCGGAATTGCGCGCTGGATTTCTGTGCGGAACCAAAACGCGGCAAAATGAAAGTATCCTGAGTCGATTTCTCAATCGGCAGCGTGTAACCGTTCTCTATCCCACCGAGATGACAACGCACCAATACGCTCAACTCTTCTTCCAGTTGCGTCGCCAGGGAACCCCTATTCCCACCAATGATATCTGGATAGCGGCACTTGTAGTGGAGCACAATCTGACGTTGTTTTCCCGAGATAACCACTTCGATCATCTACCGCAAATTTCTCGGCTCGACTAACCCCGAAGCCAGTACCACAAAATTCCCCCCCGCCAGACTACTCCTCTAGCGAGGATGTATGAGAAATGGTCCAATTGAGACCAGAAGTGCCCGTGTAATCGCGGATTGAAAGTAGGGGTTGATATGGGAAGTAAAAAAATGTTTACAACGGCACCCTCACCTGAAAGCCTGGGAATCCCTTCACAGGCAATCCTGAATTTCCTGCAGCGGATCGACTCCGAGCGAATCTGCATGCACGGGTTCCTGCTGGTGCGTCGCAATAGAATTGCGGCTGAGGGATACTGGACCCCGTGGTCGGCTGACCGCAAACACCGGATGTATTCGGTCAGCAAAAGCTTCGTCTCGTTGGCGGTCGGGATGATGATCGACGAAGGCAGGCTCAGCCTCGACGACCGGGTCGCCGAATACTTCCCGGACAAACTGCCGGAAAAGCTTCATCCGTGGCTTACCGTCTCGACCGTCCAGAACCTCCTGATGATGTCGACCGCCCATTCGAGTACCTCCTATACACGCGACGATCCCGACTGGGTGTGGACCTTTTTCAACCGGCCCCCCTCGCATCCTCCCGGAACGATCTTCTCGTACGACACTGCGGCAACCGTCGTGCTCACGGCCATCGTCGAGCGGCTCACGGGCATGCCCTTTCTGGATTACATGCGCCCGCGTTTCCTGGACCGAATCGGATTCTCCGCTGATGCCTGGTGCATCCGCACGCCCGAAGGTGTATCGTGGGGAGGTTCGGGAGTCATCTGTACACTTCGCGATCTGGCCAGAGTCGCACTCGCCTGCATGAACGGTGGCATGTGGGGCCGAGAAAGGGTCCTCCCGGAGGAGTACGTGCACGCCGCGACCTCCAGGCAAATCGACAACACCATCCAGGGAAACTGCGGGTATGGATATCAGATCTGGCGCGACAAAGAGAACGGATTCTCCTTCCGCGGAATGGGCAGTCAGTACGCCATCTGTTTTCCCGACAGGGAGTTTCTGTTCACCTGCATCGCCGACACACAGGGCGCACCGGCGGGCAGCGCCATTCCTGCCGTGATGCGGGAGGAACTCTATCCCCACCTTTCAGGCTCGCCGCTTCCGGAGAACTGCGATACCCACGCGGAACTCTCCGATAAGATCGAGCGGCTCGCAGTCCTGCCAATCCCTGGGAACCCTGACGCGCGGGCGACTTCGGAAGTCGATGGAGTCTGGTATGCTTTGGAAGACAACCCGATGGGGATCACGCGGATGCGCCTGTCCTTCAAAGGGGATCAGGGCACATGGGAGTACACCAATGGTCAGGGCAACAATGTGCTGCGGTTCGGTATCGGGCGCATGCTGTCCGGCAAGTTTCCTCAACGCAACTACTTCGGCGAACAGATCGGCTCGGTCCCGGGCATCGAATACGATTGCCTGGCCTCGGCCGCGTGGATCGACGAGCAGACGCTCAACATGGAGGTCTACATAACGGATATATACCTGGGAGGGCTTCGGATATCTTTCGCCTTCAAGGGAGAAGAGATCGGCGTCTTTATGACGAAACAAGCCGAGTGGTTCCTGGACGAATACAATGGATTCGCCGGAGGAAAGCGCCTCTAATACAGCATCGAAAGTATCCGTTTCAGGAAGGAGGAGCGGGTTGGCCACATTGGGATGCCGTGCGACATGGTTGCATCTCCCCGATCGACATCGGCTAATGGACCTGGGTATCCGCGCTCAGGGCTGTTCGTACAGACTCGAAGAGAATGCTTTCCAGTCGCTCTCCGAGCCCACAAAGTAGATCGTGCCGTCTCCGGGTAGCAGGGTCGTGAGCTTGATACTCTGATAGTCGTACCCGCGCCCGCTGCGCAGATCGAACAGCTTGTCGTCCGGTTCGAGAAATTGGGGGAAATATCCCAGCTCGATGCCCACTCGCTGAATCGCCGCACAGTCGTGGTTAACCGCGATGAGGAAGCGTCGGCCGGTTTGACGGTGCGTAAATGTCTGGCCGCTGACAGGCGTGTTCTCCCAGTAGACGATGCTCTGATGGGGCGGAGCGACATCCAGCTGTAAAAGCAACGGCATCAGCGGCCGAATCTGCCGCCCCACCTCCCCGGCCATGCGGAATTGTTCCGTTTCTTCTCCGTACCGGCCCCGCAGACCTTCGATGAATTCCCCCCTCTGCGGCGGCGAGGAAGCACCGCGATAGAAGAAGTAGAAAAACCCCTTGGCCCCTTCCTGGATGGATGTCCATACCTGCCAGCGAATCTCCTCGGGCGTCGGATAGCGCCAGGACAGTTGCTCGCGCCCGTCGCCGTGGCCCACCAGACGCATCCCCTGACCCATGAGCCAGTAAACACCCCCCACCGAATCTGCTGCCTCGCGAAACCGCTGGCAGGTGCGCGTCAGCAGAGACCTGAAACCCATCGGTTCATACGGCCCGTTCAGCCCATCGGCGAAAAAGACATACACGTCGCGCGTCAGCCCCTTCGGCTTGACGATCTGCGCGTTCAGCCATGCAGTCGCATCCTTGTTGTCCATGGTGATCATCGGATGATCTGGATCCCACTCGGCCATCTTTCCAGTCAACTCGGCGATCGCCTCGTAGAACCACGGGACCGGCTCGTTCTCCTCGGTCAGGCTCCACGCCAGCAGAGCGGGATCGTCCCTATACCGGACGGCCATATCCCGATAGAAAGGCTCCACACGCCGGGCAAAATCCTCCCTGTCCGCAAACCACGCCGCCCGCACAAAACCGGGCGGTCCTCCCCCCTGCGGGACAATGCGAATCCCGTGCTTTTGGCCCGCTTCCAGCCACAGCGGCAGATTCTCCCATCGCAAATTATTCGGCCAGGCGCAGTTCATGCCGTGAGCGGCCAGATCCGCGCACACCCGGTCGATACTCGCACGCAGCTCCTCCTTTCCCAGATCCGGCAGGTATTCCGGGCTGTTGCCGCCCAGATACACGCCGTAGGGAAAGAACGCGCGCAGAGGATTGTCGCCTGTGCCTTCCTCTGCTCCGCTGGCGACACCCAGACCGGCAACGAGCAGAAATGCAATACATAGGGTACTCATCATATTCCTTTCGTGGAGAGCCAGAACAGCACTTTCAAGTCTCCGGCATCGGACTGCGCGCCATCATCCCCCTGCAAAGAGGTCGAAATCCTCTACCGCGAAGAATAATCGTCATTCGTTCAGCAGAGTGGTCTGAGCCGTTCGGCCAGACCGCGTCCCATGTCTATCATGGCATTGTCGGCCGGATGGATCAGATCGCCGGTCAGTCCGCCCATATCGGTGAGAATCTCCGGGCCTTCCACCAGGTGCAGATTCGGATGTCCCGCCCTGGTCACGGCGTCTCGCAAAATCTGCCGCATGCGGGCGGAGCCGATGACCGTCTTATCCTCTGCCCAGGGGCTGCCCAGATCGTCGAAGTACGGCCACAGGGTAATGCATGCCACCGGGCGGCTGGTATCCGCCCCGGCGACGCGATCCACCATGTATTCCAGGCGACGGGTATACTCGTCCGGATCGAAGCCGCGCATGTTTACCGACAGCGCCAGCGAGGCAATGCTCCAGTCCTCGCGTTCGGCCATGTAGTCGGCCATTTCATTCTCGGCGTGACAGGAGCCGGCGAGTCCCAGATTGATCAAATCCGCCCCCAGGGCCCAGGCGGCCTGGGCCGCGTAGCACAGATGCGGCGCAGTGGCCGAATACTCGTGAGTAATGCTGGTGCCGTAGGTCAGCAGGCGAATGTCCGGCAGCTGCTCGGGCTGCGGCGGGCGGATGTTGTCGCCCTCCACCGACAGCAGCCGCACGCGCCCACCTCCGAGCATGACGCGGAAGACCATGGGGTCGAAGGGCATGTCGGCGAAGTGCGATTTTTCCGCCAGATCGATATTGGGAGGCCGCGTCACATCGATAGTAACCGGTTCGGTCCCCACGCGGTGAACTTCCCCGGTGCCGAAACGACCGTGGAACACGCTGACCTGCGTGTCTCCGTCGCCGGCGAGGGTGATCCTCGCCTCATTGGCATCGGCGACGAAACGCACCTCTGCACAGCCGGGCGAAAGCGCCTGCCCCTGGGCACCTTCGTTGAGCTTGAGACGAACCTCATCCGGCAAACGCTGCAGCCACACACCGTCGTCGGCCGGGGTGATCTGTTCGATATTGTGCAGTTCGATGTTCTCGTACAGCATGTATCACTTCCTTCCCTTATTTATTTTCGCTTGGGCGGTAAACCAAAAGGAGAATTAGCCGCTTTCTCAGACGACCGTCAATCGGCGCTCCTATCTCCTCGTGGGAATGACTATGGCCGCCCCCAACCTCTGCACCGGGATCCTCGGTCCAGACCCAGACCCATCGACCATCATCCGCGCCACCCGCCCAGCCGACGAGTCGGTCCGCTGCGAGTGAACCGACGACAAACCAGTCCTGCAAATCAACGGCCCCGGAATAGAGAAGCAGTCCTTGTCGCGAAAATGCTGCTCAGACCGGAACGCCAATAGCGCGATCCGGCTTATCCCGGTTCTCCTCATTTCTGATCCCCATTTCAGATTTCTGATGCAGCTCGACGTCTACCCAACCCCGACGCAGGCGAGAGTCAGTCGCGCTAAGATGCGTGAAAACAGCATATTGCGCATTTTTCCCGAAAACCCGATCTTGAGCGGTACAGTATTTGCGACGATGGTCGGCAGATACGCCAGCGGGTGCTGCCGAATGGGATTAGCAGCACGGACCGCAGGCAGACTATCCAGGCAAGTCGAAGGAGTTGGGAAATTATGAAGCACATCTGCACACTGATCTCGATAGCGCTTATAGCTCTTGTCGGATGCGGCGGCAGCGATTCCGTATCGTCCGACCACGATGCCACTGCCGAGTACGCATCCCGCAGCGTTGCCGGCGCCATCGGGCACAGCTGGGTGTTGAAGTCGTTTGTCAGCGACGACGACGTCGTCGATGTGATCGAGGGAGCGGAGGCCACCCTCGAGTTCGGAACCGATGGCCGCATCGTCGGCACGACCGGCTGCAATCACTATGGCGGTTCATATACGGAGGTCGATTCGTCGAATCTATCGATCAGCGCGGTGGCAGCCACCGAAATGGCCTGCATGGGCGACGGCATCATGGACCAGGAGTCGCGCTTTCTGCGCAGTCTGACGTCGGTCAGCTCGATGGAACTCCGCGATGGGGAATTGCAGCTCTACCTGGAGCAGGCATCGGAGTACCTGGTGTTTGTGGCCGCCGCAGACGACTCATCTCAGGACTGCACGTCCCATCCAGACAGCGCAGTTACAGACAGCACGGTGCACAACCCGCCTGATACGCCCGATGTCCGAGAAGACACGGTTTGCGTCGATCCCGGCACCGAGCCCGAACTCCTCCCGACCGATCTGCGGCTGACCGCCAGCGACTCCGGTGACACGATCGATCTGGACCGCCCCGGTACCATCGTGGAGATCGCGCTGGAATCGAACCCATCGACGGGGTACAGCTGGCAGATCATCGACAGCGACTCGACTACGCTGATGCTCGTCCGGGAACTGTTCGAGCCAGGGGAGGAGGGGCAGGCAGGAGCTCCGGGAATCCAGCGGCTCTTTTTTGAGGCTCGGGCTCCGGGCACCACCCACCTGAAGCTCGGGTACATGCGCGTGTGGGAGAGCCTGCCACCGCTTCAGACCTTTGACATCGGATTTATCGTCAACGGCGGTATCGTGCCACTGCCGATTCCGCCGCTGGGAATCCGCATCGGGACCTCGTTTGGCGAATGCCTGGGCTACTGCTGGAAGGAAGTCATCCTGGACGAAGAGGCCATCGTCGTGATCGCTCGCGGCTGGGATACTGAAGCGTATCCCGAGAAAATCTACGCAGAAAAGATGAAGTCCGAGCTGTGGGTACAGCTGCAGACCGCAGCCGATTTCTCAACGCTGGAGCGGATGGACGAGGTGTACGGCTGTCCCGACTGCGCCGATGGCGGGGCCGAATGGGTGACTATGAACCTGTCCGGACGAATCGAGACGGTCAAGTTTGAATACGGCGCCAAACTGAAGCCACTGGCCGAACTACTCGAACTGCTGCGCGCCGTGCGCGACGACGTCATCGAGAGATCGGGACTGTAGGGAATTTTTGCTACCGTTCTGCTCTACGGATGTCCGGATGTTTGCGGGATTTCTCTGAGGTAAATCGCCGAACATCCGGACATCTATTCCGCAATCCAGCATGAGACGTTCGCTGAGATTCCTTCGGATTCAACAGGGCAATTCCCAGAAGGTCCCGGTGATGCCGGTGATACCGTGTGCATTCTTCGCATAGCTAGTAGTAAATATCCGCCCATCCTCCATTTCCAAAGACGAAGTATACCCTTGATTCCCATCCGGCGTCTTACGCAAAAGCCAGGCGGTGTTGCCCCAGTTCGCCCCCTTGTCTTCACTGAGTGAAGCATAGATGCCGTACGGCTCAAACCGCCGGCCATAGGTCAACAGCAAGCGTCCGTCCCGCAGCGTCAGCAAGCGCGGACACGCTCCGGACCGCACCGATGTGGGCCTGGGCGTACTCCACGTTTTGCCGTTGTCCAGCGACTCATTCTGCCAGAAGATTCCCCGCGGGTATTGGCCCTTATCGGCAAACCGCAGCATGCCCAGCAAATGTCCCGGTCCTAATTCCAGCACCACCGGCTCGTGATAGTGGCGCGTCTGCGGCCGTCCCCGCGCCATAATAATCGCGTCGGACCAGCTGGCCCCGCCGTCTTCCGAACGATACACCACCGCCGACGACATCTTGGTACGACCGATAGAGCCATATGCCGGAATCATCAACGTGCCGTCCGAGAGCCGCACCGGCGGCGCACAGGCCTGCATCCCGTCGCCGACCAGGATACTGTTTTCCAGCCGCCAGGTTAAACCGAAATTATCACTCCAACTCCACAGCGCCCCCAGATTTATAAACGGATATTCGATTTCGTGCTCGTGCGGAAAGCCGCTGCGTTCCTCTTCGCGATTCGGCACCACTTCATGCGCCGCGAGTGCCCCGCCCACCTTCCCCTTCCCCAAATAAACCAGCCCCAACTCCTGCCCCCCGCCTGCCGCCATCTGTCCCGCATTTTCCGTATCCCACGTCTGCCCACCATCGTACGAGCGAATCACCGTAATGACGGAACGCGGATGCGTGTGCCGCACAACTTCCTGCCTTGGTGCCTGCCGAAAGGCGATCAGCAGCTCATCTCCTTCGAGCCGAACCACGTGGGGAAACGCCGAATAAGAAAAGCGATCGTAGAAGATCTGCGTTTGCCGCGCCTTAGGGACCGGCTGCGGCGAAAAACCCATGATCTCTTCGTTATTTTTTTTTGCCATATTCATTCCATTACTGGTAATGAGGTTTGGACGATCTACATCGTCGAGAGAGGTTCTGATAAACCTCCTGGAGGATGACTCTCAGGTACCCCGTACAGGGATACCTGCATCACTATCAGAAATACCCGCATTCCTCTACCGGCCCGTGAGAGACTGCCAGTTCCACACTGATCAGTTCACCGCCGGCCGCAGTCTCCAGCCGCAGCACATTGCCCCCGGGACGCAGGTCGCTACCGCGCAACGCAAAACCCACCACGCCATCCCCCTGCTCCAGGGAGCGCCCTGCCCCGTACTCGGAGGCGAAGGCCAGTCCGTCCATCCTGTCCAGCAAACGACCATTCCACTCGCATGCGAGATCGTTTGCTCCGCGCGTGCCCACAAACAGCAGTGGCGTCGGCTCGGGGGGCATGGCTTCGGCCAGCGCGACCTCCAGGAACAGCTCCGCTCCGGCAGTCAGCTCTGCAGGTAGAGTGGGATCCGGATCCACCTCCCGATAGCCGCTGCGAATGCCCACATCGTAGAGCTTGTTGCGGCGCTCCAGCGATTCCGGACTGCCCAACTCGTGGAGCAAGATGCGGCTGGGACCCGTTGCGACCTTTCCCTGCGGCACTTCCTCCTGGGTAAAGAAGAAATTGAACAGGCAGAGACCGTCCGCACCATCCCTGTAGCAATTGGCCGCCCGTGCCCGGAATCCTCCGTGGCTGAGTGGCCCCCAGCGAGCGTTCGACATCAAACCCGCATAGATGGGCAAGTGATCATCACCCAATTCGTTGCGGAACGCAGCCACTGGGACAGAAGGGAGATCGTGCAGAAAGGGCGTCACGGTGATGAAGTCGACCAGTCGCTCCCGTGCGTACGTCACCGGGTCAAAGCCCAGATGACGCGCTCCCTTCATCTCCACGGGAAGGCGCACCCCCAACTCCAGCCGCCTCCCGCGCCGCTCCCCTGCGGCGTCGGCGATCTGCCGAGCCCGACGCACAAACTCGGTCATCAGAGGCGTGCACTGTGGGCCCTGGCCGTCTGCGAAGTAGACCGGAAAGCGCATGAAATCCAGCTCGACCGCATCGGCGTCGAAGTTGGCGCAGATCTCTTCGAACAGCTGTAGCTTGTACTCCCGCACGGCGGCATGGGAGAAATCGTGGGCGCCCTTTGTATGCCAGCCCGAAGGGGCCGCAGTTCCCAGATGGTACTCGGCGTGCTCCAACCAGAAGTCCCCCTGCCCCAGGGGGAAGCAGATGGAGGGATCGGTGAAGTGGAGGTCGTTCATGCGCATGGAAATACCCGCCTCCATACCTCGGGCGTGCGCACGCAGAACACACTGCTCCACGATGTCAGTATCGCATTCGCCGAGAGCGACAGCGTGCTCACCGTACAGCTCGCAGTTGTCGGCGCCGTGGGGATGTGAGCCGTCACCGGCTGGTGTTTGGGGTCCCAGGCAGCCAATCGTGCGCTCGTGCCGGCTGGCGTAGTACGGCATGGAAGAGCCCGAGCAGATGAAAAACGAGGTGACTCCCGTGTCTGCTACCTGATCCACGTAGGCATGCACATCCGCCACGCTGAGCCGGCGCCCGCCATGCAAGTGGTTGGAGAGAAGGAAGGTCCCGTCGTTGTTGAAAATGAAGCGTGCCTTCCGCATGCAGACTCCTCTGGCCGTCAAGGCTATTAGCTGTCAAAGATGCTGGTTTAGTTGCGATTCACCTGAGCAAAATCGCGAGATCTTCTGAGTAACGAGGCGACAACGAAAGGCAGTTTCGGGAGGCGAACAACAGATGGCGCTGTTTGTCGGACAGATATATAAATGATGCTCCCCAACTACGCGGAAACCTCCGGCTCACAGACCGTGCCGCGTCCGTTCGATCAACTCGTCCTGGTAAACCTCCTGGAGCGAGACGAAGCGGTCGCAGAAGCCCCAGACGCGCACGATCAGGTCGCGATACTGGTCCGGATCCTCCTTGGCCGCCCGCAGCATATCGCTGCTGACCACGTTGATCTGCAGCTGCGGCCCCCGCAGCTTGAGCCACGTGCGCAGAAGAAATCCGAATTTCTTCAGCCCCACATCGCCGCGCAGACTGCCCGGATCGAACACCATGGTCAGCGACGAGTTCCACTGAATGATCCGCGGATCGATCTTGGTGACCGACCTCATCACCGCAGTCGGGCCGTTCTTCTCGGTGCCGTTGGCCGGAGCGAGCGTGGGCGACATCGGCTGCCCGTTGTTGCGCCCGTCCGGAGTAGCCCCCATACCGTGCCCGGCCGCCACGTGATGCGCCTGATGAATGCCGCTTAAAAAGCGCGAGCCATCGGGCATCCGCTGTTTCCAGATCTCTTCGGCGGCAAAGCGAAACATCTCCGCGCCCGGCAGATCGGCTGCATCGTCGTCGTTCCCCCACTTGGGCGCCTCCCGCAGCTTGTGCTGCAGCGCTTCGTACCCCTCCCAGTTCGCCTCGCACGCCCGGATCACCTCGGCCAGCGTGGCGGCGCTCTCCTCGAAGACCACCTTGCGCAGCGCCGCCAGCGAGTTGATCATCACCACCGGCTGGGCGAGCATCACCCCCTTGTCGCGAATCGCCAATCCGCCGTTGGCCAGGTCCAGCCCGGTCTCTATGCAGTCGTCCATCGAAACAGAGAGCAACGGACACGGCAACCCGGGCCTGGTCCGCAAACGCTCGCTGTACTGGCTGCAGACGTCCGCAGCAGCATCGGCGACGAGCTTCCTGTAAATCTCCAGAAAACCCTCCCAGTCGCAATCAGCAGGCGCTGCCTTCATCCCCTCCATCAGCAGGTTGGCCATACCCAGACTGCCAGCCAGATAGAAGTCCGACTTGCCGTCGATCATTACATCCTGGCAGGCGTCGATGGAATAATCCCGCGCGTCGTCCGGGCAGATCCCCGCCCCCTGCAGAGAGGGGACGAACACGTCGTCGTTGTACACCGCAATCTGCGACCTCCCCTCCCGCCAGAGCCGACACACCTCGTCGACCAGATCAGCCGGGCTGTCGTCGTGCAGCCGCACCGCCGGCTGGGGATCCGGCATGTTGAGACGATCGAGCGCGCTGAGTACCGCCCAGGTCACCCGGTTGGTGCCGTCGTCGCCGTCGCGAGTCAGACCCGAGAGCATCACCTGATTGTTGATCAGCGACGTCCCCTTCCACAACTCGTTCTGATCGTTGCACTTGACGATAAAACAGTCGATCAACTCCTGTGCGCGCTCCTGTTCAGCCGGATCGTCCGGCCAGAACGGCGCCAGCACCTGATCGATCCGGCCCATCGACACCAGACAGCCGACCTCCAGCACGATCAGCGACCACGAAGTCCAGTAGAGCTGCAGCGCTTCGTGCAGATCGCGCGGCGCCCCGCTGACCAGGTGGCGGCAGACGTCGGCTATCTTCGCCAGCTCACCGCACCGAACCGGATCGTCCGTCCCCTCAGCCAGCTCGTCCGCCTGCGCCGCGTACCGTTCCAGCAACAAGCCAGCGGCATCGCAGGCGATGGCGAAGCTGCTGAGATACTCGCATTTGACCGGGTCCGCCTGTGCCGCCATGTTTCTTCGACACCGAGTGGCCAGTTCGCCGAGGCCGCAATCGACGAGCTTGCCGAATCCGGGCACGTTGTGACTGGTAGACCTGCCCCGATCGATACTTTCGAGCTCCGCTTCATCGCGGATGAAGTCCGGCAAGGGCGTCGACCAGATGCTGCCGTTGCCATCTTCAGGAGGCAGTAGCGTCCGCAGACCGACCACCAGCTCGTCCGGTCCGATATCGATCGGCATGCGCTCACAGGCCATGCGCAGCGCGTGGGCGCGGCGCTCGGCCAGCGAGCAGTTCATGTCGCCCACCGACCAATCGACCGGACGGGGAACGCGCTGTCCGGCGTGTTCGTAGAGATTCATCCGCTCGCGCAGGCGCTCGACGCGAGTCGTGGTGGAAAGCTCTGCAGCCACTGTCATAGAAATCGTTCCATAAGTTGAAATCGTTGCTGGAGGACGTCGTTTTGTCCGTAGCGCGAACCGCCACGGAATCCGACGCCCGTATTCCCTTTTCATCGGCGTTCAATCGCCAAAGTAAGTAAATCCAGATCCAAAGGCAATCCGCTCCAGTGCCTCCGAACGGAATGCCGGATAAACCGCCGACGAGGGTTCCATCACGGCGCCCCGATTCGGCTCCTGTTCACATCTCGATCCCCTTCCTCAGTCGCTTGCACGGAAACTTTGAATTGCCTATACATACGCAGGTCACCCCGTTTTCGTTGGATGCGCTGCCACAACGGTAACCGGCACGCCATCGGCTATCTGCCCGCTATTCTGACACTCAAACCGCGAGACCGCTAAAATGACAGACACACGGGGACGAGGACCGTCCGGAAAATGGAACTTCAAATTCGACGAGTTCATCGTCGGCGCCTGGTGGGGCCCCAGTCCGAGCGACGCCGAAATGCAGGTCTATAGCAAAGCCGGCTTCAACACGGTGATGGTAGGGCGCTACATGGCTATGGCAGACTACGGCAATCTGGAAAAACTGGAGCGCGACCTGGAGGCCGCACAAAGACACGGTCTCGGCGCCTTCATCGACATGTACACCACCGACGAGCGCCCGTGGGGCGGCATCGAGGGCAACCTGCACGCAAAAGCTCCGCTGCCCAACTGGTGGCGCGAGCGCGGCGGCACCGGCGAGTTTCAGGTGAGCGCCAACTTCGCCCAGTTCAGGTGGCTCTACGACCGCTTCGGCAGCCATCCGGCAACCATCGGCTTCCTGCTGGCCGACGATCAGTCCGTGCTCACGCCGGATCTCGTCGAGATGACGGCATTCCTGCGGGACCACACACCGCAACTCATGCCCTGGATCTGTCAGAACGCCTTCAGACCCGACGCCCTGGCCGAACACGACAACCCGATCTCCAGCTTCCAGACCTATCCCACGCTATATCAGCGCGAAAAAGATGCTCCCGCCCAGATGCAGGTGCAGTGCGACTCTTACAACATCATCTCCAAGGCCTGCCTGGAACACGACCTCGTCATGTGGCCCATGCTGGACATATGCGGCGACTGCAGCGACTCGCTGGTCCGTTTCCAGGTGTACGCTTCGGCGGCGTACGGATCGGACGGCATCTGGTATTTCACCTACAAGACCGGCCTCACCCAGGCGACTCGCTGTAACGAGGGATACATCATGGAGACAGAAGCCGAGGTGCGCGCCGACCTGCTCCCGGAGTACGCCGCCGCAAAAGAGGCCAACAACCGCGTCCTGGCCTGGGGTCCGCGCCTTCTCGGATCGGTGCGGGAGTGCACGGTGAACACCGGCTATCCGGTCGAAGACGGGCTAACGCCGGGAGATCCAGGCTCGCGCATCACCCACATGGACGACGATCTGCTGGTCGGATTCCTGACCAGACCGGGTGCGCCCCTTCTGGCTCTGATCGTGGATAAACGCGTCTCCAAGGAGCATGGCGCTCTGGGACCGCGCCCGGTCCGGATCGAATTCGATCAATCGATCTCCAGCATCGCGCCGCTGGAAGGATCCGAAGCCGTGGCCGCGGTAGTCGAGGGAAAATCTCTGAACATGACGCTGCCCGCCGGCGGAGGACAGCTGTTCGAACTCAACTGCACATGATCGACGGTGCGTTCATCCGGCGATTGATGCCAGACTGCGGAATGGATGTCCGGATGTTTGCGGGATTTCTCTGAGGAAAACCGTCGAACATCCGGGACATCCGGACATCCGAAGATTGAAAGAATATGAACAGAACGCGCGAAGATCGAATCCCATCGAATCGTCGATGATTCACCGAGAGAAACTGAACCGACCCACCTGTTCGATTTCGCCGGGATCGTACGGACGGCCGTCTTCGTGGAAGGTGTCGTGCTGCCAGATATCCGGGATTGGATCCCCCGCCTGCGAGCCCCAGTGCATATAGGTCTGCGTGCGCCCGGCCACCAGCCCCCAGTGATACCAGCCGATCCGATTCTCGGCAAAAATGGGAAGGATCGATTCAAACGTGTTGCCGGTCTGCCGGTGCAGCCACTCGGTGCAGATCAAGGGCCTCCCGTAAGCGGCGCACTGATCGACCTTCTCCCGCACCCCCTCGGGCGGGTCGTAGGCGTGGAAGGAGATGATATCGGAGAGTTCGGCGATCCGCTTCGACATGGGACTATCGAAATCGGTCCACAGTCCCGTAGTAATCGGCTGCTCCGGTCCGGCGGATCGCGCCCAGGAGAAGGATGCCTCCACCAACGGCAGGCTCTCCTCGCCCAGCTGACTGTTCCCCGGTTCGTTGTACAGATCCCAGAGGAGGACGCGCCCATCTCCGGCAAAGCGGCTGACGATGCCGGTCACGTATTTTTCCAAATCCGGCCAGACCGATCTGTCCGCCACCCTCTGCAAACCGGGACTGGGCACCCAGCCGCTGTTGTGAACTCCCGGCACGGGATCGTCCTGCCGCCCTAGGTAAGGTTCGCGGTCGGCAAAAGCACAGTCGCAAAAGAGAATCGGAGTGGTGCCGATGCCGTGTTTCGCCGCGATCGACAGAAACTGATCGATGCGCCGCTCGAGACCGTCGGGCGATTCCGCCCATACGAGATACTGGAGGAAAACCCGCACGCTGTTGTAACCGGCGTGCGCCGCCCAGGCCAGCTCCCGGTCGATACTCTCCGGATCGAAGGTCTCCTCCTGCCACATCTCCGCGGAATTGACCGCCGTTCCGGGCAGGTAGTTGCAGCCGCGAATCGGATCTGGTTTTTTGTACCAATCCCGAGTTTTCTCCGGCGTCCAGATTGCCATATGGAATTCCCTTGCACCTCGTTCAAAGATGAGCAGCCACATGACCAGAGATCAGCAGACCGCGCATGTGCGCGAACTGGCGCGCGCCCTCGCCGAAATCGCCAACAGCCCCGCAATGGAGCGCCTCCACGACTGGGTCAATTTAGCCAGGGAGGTATCCGAACGGCTCAGCAACGGTTAGATTGTTTCAACAACGCTTCCTTTACCTTGTCCGGGGTAAAGGGAATGTGCCGCAAACGAACTCCAACCGCGTCATACACGGCATTTGCGATGGCCGCTGAAACCGGTCCCATGGCACCCTCTCCAACCCCCATATACGGTTGATCGGATCGATTGATCAATTCGATGTCTATTGCAGGAGCGTCGCGAAATCGGAGAATGGGATATGAGCGCCAGTCCAGGCTGGTGATACCCTGCTCGTCGTAATTCACCTGCTCCCTCAGAGTCCAGCTGGCCGCCTGAAGAAGCGCGCCTTCCAGCTGATTGGCAACGCCGTCGGGATTGACGATCTGCCCGGCGTCACATGCGATAATTCCCTTTTCCAGAAAGATCTTCCCTGCGGAGCGATTGACCCTCAGTTCCACAATGGTCGCCACATAGCTGGCATTGTTTTTATACCGCAGAAAACCGAGTCCGGTGCCTCTGTCGAGATCGGTGCCTCTAGCGGCTCCCCAATCGGCCATTTGGGCGGCCTTTTCAATGACCGCCCGGGCGCGTTCGTCCGTTAAGTGACGAAGGTGAAATTCGACCGGATCGGTATCGGCCACCCGGGCGAGCTCATCCATGAACGATTCAATCGCAAATATATTCGCATACGCCCCCAGCCCTCTTTGCGATGACGTCCGCAACGGACTGCCGGATAACAGATGATTTACAATTCGCTTCCTGGGCAGATTGTATAGCGGATCGGCATTGCGAGAACTGCCGAGCCCGGGGGCTTTCTGCGGTGGCGAACTCAGCGGCTTAAACGGTTTTTCGAGATGCCAGGAGGCCAACAGACCGGACCCCCCTTCGCGATCGGAACGCGGCCGACCGGATGCCCGGCTGGACCAGATATCGTAGTTCCAATCGACAATATCCCCCTCTTCATTCAAACTGGCCTGCGCATCCATGATCATGGCCGGTCCGTACGGCTCCCATGCATTTTCATCATCCCGCATCCATTTGACCGAAACCGGATATCCCGGATTCGCCCGGGCCAGAAGCGCCGCATCCAGCGCCGCGTCATCCGCTCCGTTGTGTCCATAACATCCCGGTCCGTCCATGTGAATCACCCGCACATCGTCACTTTCCATACCCAAAACGTGAGCAACAGCCGACCGCAGGGGGAACGGTCCCTGATTGTGGGACCAGACGGTCAATTTGCCATTCATAAATTGAGCGACTGCTGCGGAAGGCCCCAGGGACGCATGCATGTGATAGGGTCGATAGTAGGAGGCCTTTACTGTTTTTGCCGCATTCGCCGGCAAGTCGATCTCCGGTGGTGGATCTTCCACCGTCCTCCCGTCAACTATCAGATAGGCGTCATGAGGTTGAGATCTCATGGAATCGAAAAGCGATCCCTGGGAAGGTAAGTCGGAATCGGATTCCCATTCGGCGGTTTGCTGTAGTTTTCGCATGGCCTGAACAGCCTGCTCTTCCCGCTCGGCAATAACCGCCAGGAAGTTTCCATCCCGAACCAGCTTAATAACGCCCTGAATCTCCCGAAGGGCCTCTTCGTCGATCGCAACGAGTTTCGACTGATAATTCGGAGGGCGAACGACGCGGCCGTGGACCATGCCTTCCAAATTCAAGTCGTGAATAAAACACGGTTCACCCACCACCTTCGCCACCAGATCAGATCGATACAGCGGTTTTCCCACGATCTGGTAGTCATCCGGACTTTTCAGGTATCCTTCTTCCATTACATCGACATCAAAGGATTTGCCTCCGAAAAGCTCCCAATAGGTAATGAATTTTCCGGTAATCGCATCGGTTATGGTGCCGTCCTCCAGGGTCAGGTTCGCCATTGGAGTATTCAGCGCTTCAGCCGCTCTGGAAAGGAGGATCTGTTTGACCTCTGCGCTCGCATGGCGAATCGCATTTCCCGAAGTTTCCATTGACATGCTACCCGCCGTATATCCCTCATTGGGAGTTTGAGCGGTATCGCCGGAAACCACGAGAATGCGATCGATATTCACCTCCAGCTCTTCGGCTGCAATCATGGCCAGGGATGTTTTTATGTGCTGCCCCAACTCCACTTTACCGGTGAAAACAGTGATGGTTTCATCCCTATTAATGCGAATCCACGAGTCGAGATCCGGAGTAAACGCCAGCGCGCCTGATAATGGGTCGGTCCTGTTTTCTTCAGCAGAACCTGCGACAGGCGTATCCGGTTTGCGTTGAAACTCCTTTTTCCAGGAAGATGGATCTTCAGAGATCTCAGCCGCCCGCTTGATAGCCCTCCGCATGCGGTCGTACACTCCGCATCGACACAGGTTGTCGGACATCTCCGCTTTGATCTCTTCATCCGTAGGATGCGGGTTTCGATCCAAAAGGACTTTTGCGGAAATAATCATGCCCGGCACGCAAAACCCACACTGAACCGCCTGCTCTTCGATAAATGCCTGCTGCAGCGGATGCAGATTCCCACGGGTGCCCAACCCCTCAACTGTTGTGATTTCGCGCCCCTGAACCGACCTCACCGACAATCGGCAGGAAGGTACCGCCTGTCCGTCGATAATAACTTTACAGGCCCCGCACTGTTCGAGCCCGCAGGCAAACTTGGCCGCCATCAGCCCCAAATCGTTCCGCAATGCATAGATAAGAGGGGTATCCGGATCGATATTGAGGTGGTGAGTCCGACCATTTACGTTTAAAACTGCTTCCTGTGACATCTGTCGATACTCCTCGGTATCCCAATCTCAATGCGTATCACCTTCCCCTGCTTCTCCGGCGAAAACCGCCGATACCACGGCAGGTCCGGGAAAGTGAGCTAGTTGGTCGTCATGGCTCTGAGGGCTCGCACGGCGCCGTCGCGGATGTCCTTGCGATGCGTCTCTCCGGTATTGATCTGGTCGATTATCTCCCTTAGCACTGGAGCCGAGGAGTTTCCACGCTTCGTGGAGAAGGATCACGCTGAAGGCCCACGAATGGTAGCCGCGCTCGAAGGCGGTAGTGAGCACGCCTTCGGGGATGTAGATGGTGCGCCGGGTGCGGCCGGTGTGAAAGGACTGGTGACAGCGCGGTCCCCGGTAGACCAGCAGGTCTCGGTCCTTGACCATGGTGACGCTGATGCCGCGCTCAAAGATGGCGTCCAGGAGATATTCGGGAATGAGGCGGATGGCGCCGTAGAAGTAGTGGACCAGGTCGTGGCCGGCGTGGAAGCGCGGCAGACGCTCGTCCTCTTTCATCAGGATACCGGCGCGCAGCCGGGTCTGCTGGCCGAAGATAACGGTCTTTTCGGCGCAGCGGATGACGGCGTTGACGTCAGCGTGGGAGATCTCCCCTTCGCGCAGGCCGCTGTTGGAGCGGGCATCGGGGTTACCGAGGAACTCTTCATTCAGGCGATCGATCTCGGCGAGGTAGTACCGCGAGAGGAGCCGGCGCGAATCGCGCTGGCCTTCCTCCAGCTCTCGCTCGATGCGACCGGGTGTGGGCTCAGGCATGGGTCACGAAAATTCCCGCTCCCACCGCTCCTCGATCCCCGCCCTCCAGCTGTCTGCCAGCCCCTTCAGTTCCTCAGTCAACTCCACTTCCTCCTCCTTCAAGTTCACCTTCTCCCCTATGTCCTCCTCCAGGTTCGACAGATGCACCTCGTCCTCCGACGGGAAATTGATCGTGAAAATCGGCGAAATCTACGTTTGAGCTAACCAACGGAAATACTCCGTGTTGAGGCTCAAGATAGGATGTGGGGGAATGGGGAGCAAGGTGAGAGAAGACGATATTATCCAGAACCGGAAGTATGTAGATCACCCGATTCTGGGTCTAATTTGAGTGGAGGATGATAAAGGAAAACTTTTGTTGCGGCTTTGTCATCGACCAGCCCTTGAGTACCTTCTTTGCCAAAGTTCATGTGCCGTTA
>Ga0233431_1003165_pt1 | contig 20486 bp, 26 predicted proteins | sample SI_118_April2016_FD_179867 | JGI IMG/M metagenome (GOLD analysis project Ga0233431, IMG submission 179867) | Seawater microbial communities from Saanich Inlet, British Columbia, Canada - SI_118_April2016_200_MG | ecosystem: Environmental > Aquatic > Marine > Inlet | place: Canada: British... | reverse complement strand
GGAAGACTACTTGTATTAACAAAGAAAAGAAATCCACATTATAAAAGAAAAACTAGAAAAAAAAGTGCGATAGCAATAATTAAATAAAGAAAACTACTATTTGTAGCATGGCAACCGACTACTTAGACGAGATGATGCAAAAAGCTAAGGAAACAAAAAAGACTACTTATGCTCAAGGTATGAGCGAAGGTGTAAAACAAGCAAGTACTCCTGTTCAAGAACCACCAAAACAACAAACCTCGCAACCACAAACACCACAACCCGAGTTACAACAACCAGAAACACAACAAGAAATACATTTATCAGAAACTATTAACGAAACTCCGAAACCTATGCCAATAGCTACGCAGGTTAAAACAAATCCGATCGATGCAAGCGAATTAAAAGTAAAGGGGTATCAACCAAAACCAGTTGAAATGAAGAGCACGCTAAAAGACGAGATTCTTGGAAACAAACCCGAGGACAAAGAAGAAGAATTAGCACAGACCATAAAAAAAGACGATTTAAAAGATTTTAATGCGAATATAGTTGACAAAAACTTGAAAATGGAAATTGAACCAACAAAAGAAAAAACACAAGTAGAAAAAGAATTGGATACGCAAAGAAAAGTTGAGTTAAAAAAATATGGTAAAACAACTATCTACGAAATTCCTGGCAAACCAATGAAATATTATTTTGTTCCAACAACTAGACCAACGGCTGCAGAAAGAAGAATAATAAATACATTAAAAGAAGCGACTACTCGACTTGTAAGTATTACTTCGTTTAAAATAAAAAATGCTGAAGAAAAAAGAATTATTTACAAACAAAAAATTCTAGACATTATCAAAAATAATCCTTCTTTAAAAATCCCTAATTCACGATTTTCTTTTTATGCAGACGCAGTTGTGCGCGAAATGGTTGGCTATGGTTTGATCGATGAGTTGATCAAAGATGATTTACTCGAAGAAATAATGGTTGTCGGCCCTAAACACCCAGTTTATGTTTTTCATCGAGAATACGAAATGATGCAAACAAACATAGAATTTTTTTCAGAACAAGAAATAGAAGATCTAATAAACAAAATTGCAAGAGAAGTCGGGCGACGAGTAGATGTTTCTGCACCATTACTTGATGCACGACTTGACGATGGAAGCCGTGTAAACGCCACTATTCCTCCAGCAAGTATTAGTGGAGGAACATTAACTATTCGAAAATTTCGAGAAGATCCTTATTCAATGATTGACTTAATTAGAATGAACACATTATCAAGCGAAGCTGCAGCCTTTTTGTGGTTGTGTGTTGACGGTGCAGGAGCAAAACCCGCTAATATGTTAATTTCGGGCGGAACTGGTTCGGGAAAAACAACTTTGTTAAATGTACTAGCCGCATTTATTCCTGAACGAGAAAGGATAGTTACTATTGAAGACACTGCCGAACTAAATTTACCACTTAAACACTGGATTAGACTTGAAGCAAAACCTCCGGGCCTTGAAGGAACCGGAGAACTAAGAATGGATATTCTTACAAAGAACTCTCTGAGAATGCGCCCCGATAGAATAATTGTTGGAGAAGTAAGACACGAAGAAGCATTTACTTTATTTACTGCGATTAATACTGGGCATGATGGTTGTGTAGGAACTGTGCACGCAAATTCGCCACAAGAAACTATTATTCGCGTAACAAACCCCCCCATGAATGTTCCATTGATAATGCTAGCGGGACTTGACTTTATTATCGTAGAACATAGATACCATGACCGAAAAAAAGGAACTATTAGACGCGTAAGTGAGATCGCTGAAGTATATGGTGCACTAGAAGGAAAACCAAAAACACAAACGGTTTTCCAAAGAGACCCTGCTAACGACACTCTAGAAAGAACGTTAATGGGAAGTGGATTCTTAAAAGAATTAGAAAAATATGCTGGAGTTGGACGCGAACAATTAGAAGCAGAACTCACACTTAGAAAAAACTTTTTGGATAACTTAGTTTCAGAAAATATTCGCGATTTAAAAACGGTGAGTGCTCGCGCAAAACAATTTTTAGATGCAAAAGAACGAATTGGTGGATAAAAATGGAAAAATTCGAGATCGATGAAAAAGAAGTTACACAAATTGTAGAAACGATGAAAAACAAGTATCGTGAACAAGGAATTAACTTTGAAGAAGTGGATACAAATCTAAAAGAATTGCGTGGATTAATTTCTAATGACGCATACACAAAAATTGATTTAGAAACAGAAGAAGACTTAGATAATTTTAGTTCAGATTTTGCAAGAAAAATTGGTGCATTTTATTTAAAACTAAGAAAAATATTAAAACCCATACAAAAGTTTTTGAAAAACTTGCCTATTGGAAGCGAAATCGGTTTTTACTTGTATTCTGCAAATATGCAATACTCGACTAGCCAATACTTGGCTTTGGCATCTGCAGGAGGTTTTATAGCAGCATTAATCGCACTTATCGTAACCGCTATAATCGGATTAACAATGCCAAACTTATTACTCAAAATTGTGCTACCTATACTATTCGCATTTATTGCATGGATAGTAGCCACATTATTAATCTTGTTTATCCCAAAACAAAAAGCGGTTTCCCGGGGAAATGGTTGTTCTGTCGAACTACCGTTTGCACTAAGACACATGGCTACTGAATTAAAAGCAGGGATTGGATTATACAAAACAATTCAAACTATTGCAGTAAACGACTATGGCACGTTAAGCGAAGAGTTTGCAAGAACTATTAACGAAATAGAAGAAGGTTCTGATACAAGAATTGCTTTGAAACACTTAGCACTACGAACACAAAGCAGACCGCTAAAGAAAACAATTAACCATCTTTTAAGAGCAATGCGAATCGGAGGAAACCTATCTAACACACTAAATGACATTGCAGAAGATGTTAGCGAAGACATTAAAAATAATATAACAATTTTTTCACAAAACATGAATTTCTTTGCAGTAATATTTATTTTTGCAGGAATTGTTTTACCCGTAGCAATAATGATTTTGGGAGCAATAAGAAATTCACCTATTGCTGCAACCGGACAAGAATTATTCCAAAACATTCCTTTAACTCCGCCCGTGTTATTTATTTTTTTCTTGGTAGTAATGCCATTAATATTTGCAATGTTAATAGGGATAGTGTATAAATCACAACCACAGGTGTAAAAATGGATTTTATGAAAGAATATAATGCTTGGCTCAAATTCAGCAAAATGAAATTTAACGCGGCTACTTGGATACCTATTTCAGTTGTTTTAGGAGTTGCAACCGGGGCGATACTATTTTTCATTCTAAACTTTTTGTTACAAATTGTTACAATAATTCCTCTTGCTTTTGGTGCCGCAGTGGGCATTATGTTGCTTGGATTCCCATACATGCAAAAAGAAAAGATAGTCGATTCGATTGAAAGAGATTTTAGTGATGCACTAAAACAAATGGCTGACACCCTAAAAGCAGGGGATACTTATGCAAGTGCTCTACGAGAAATCGTTAACTCTGATTATGGAAGGCTATCAGAAGAAATGAAAATTGCACTTAGAAGACTAGAAGAAGGAGAAAACGTTGAAACTGCTTTGCGAGGATTTGCAGAGAGAGTTGATTCTCGATTAATAAAAAGAACAATTGTAATTATTTTGGATTCAATAAAAACCGGTTCTAGTTTATCTGATTTGCTAGAAGATATTTCGGATGATGTACGTGAATTATATCGGATAAAAGAACAAAGAAAAGCTAATACCACCATGCAGTTTATGTTTATGATTGCTGCCGGTGGCTTTATTGCACCAATGATTTTTGGCGAAGTTACCGCAGTAATGAGTATGTTTTCAAGTCTAACTTTTGAAGCAATCACTGCGTCTAATCAAGCTACACAACAAATGGGTGTATTCATTGAACTACTAATACAAGCATATGTATTCGTAGCAATAGTTGGAACAGGATTAATGATGTCACTCATTAGAGAAGGAAAACTCAACAAAAGCATTATATACATCCCACTATTATTACTAGCAGGATACACGATGTATTACGCAGCAACATTTGCTGTAGGATTCTTAATTGCAGGGGCGATTTAATGGAAGAAAAAGCACAAGTAAATATTTCAGTTTTATTACTAATAGTTGCAGCAATCGTTATTGTTACAACCGTAGCACTATTTGTTAAAAATGCTGCAGATACTGCTGGAGACACCGTAATTGACACCATTGAGAATACAAACCCTTAAAAATAACAAAAAACTATTATAGATAAATTTGTAGAACTAAAAGGAGGGATACAATGGAAGAAAGAGCACAAGGAGCATTAGAATACTTATTGATTATCGGTGCGGCAATTATCGTTGTAGCAGTAGCTGTTTACGCAGTAATGTCCGTTGCAAGTGGATCAAATACATATATGGACGATGCAAACGCTGCAATAGCTAGAGACCTAAAAGATTTGAATTCATTAATTGAAAACTAGTTTAGTTATTTGAACTCCTTTCTTAGGAGTTCATCTTACTTTTTTTAACCTTACTTTCTAAAAAAGTTTAAATACTTTGAATTAGTAATAATTTCATGTTTAAAAGAAATGAAAGCGGACAAGGTGCGCTAGAATACTTACTCTTAATAGTTGCTGCGATGTTTGTTGTTGCAGCAGTAATATTTTTCATGAGTACTGCAGGAGACACCGCACAAAGTACCGGAACTATACAATTATATAACAATTTATGTGTTGTTCTTGATTCTAATACCCCAGATTGTGCTTGTTATAATAGCAATGCAAAAGGATATTTTCCATCCGCAGCTGAAGCAGAAACGTATTGTTGCGTAACTAACACAGTGTCTTATTTGAAAACCCAATGGGGTTGCCAACCATGATGGAAGAACGCGCACAAGTTTCTTTTGAATACTTATTAACCGCCGTGTTTGGAATACTGCTTGCAATTGGCGCTGCCGCAGTTGTAGAAGTAATTCGTCAACTTGCTCTTGAAGCACAAGCAGATATACTTACTACACGAGCACGCGTTATTGAAGAAATCATGCAATAATTGTGTCGATTGACAATCGCATTATTTTTAAAGCTCCTTAACTTAATCTTATAGATAAACATGATTTTTTATATAACAATAATCATTTCAATTATCGGTTTGATAATTGCAACTTACACTGATCTAAAAAGTAGAATAGTAAAAAACAAATTAAACTTTTCACTAGCTATAATTGGTTTGATAATTTATGGTATTCAAAGTATACTCCACTTAGATATTACTCCTTTTTTGTATTCTTTGTTTGGATTATTTTTTGGATTTTTCTTTGGTTGGCTACTATGGAAAGCAGGCGTTTTTGCAGGCGGAGACGTAAAACTATTTATGGCACTTGGTGCACTAAATCCGTTTACTCCTGCGTTATTAAAACTTGGAATATTTACAAATTCTTCATTACCAATACTACCAATCACGTTATTTATTTACTCACTATTTGCTTTCTTCCCATACGGAATAATTATTTTATTATATAAATTAAAAAAGAACAAAGCACAAAGAAAAATTATTTTTGCTGACATTAAGCAAAAAACAAAACGCGGGATAGAAATTTCTTTTTTCATTGCAGCACTACACATAATTCTTGGAGTAATCATTCCAATTGAATTAATTATAGTAGAAATAATTACTATACTTGTTTTAGGCGTGTTATGGAATTTTTTAAGAAAGAAAAAGGTTTTTGCGACGACTCTTGCGATAATAATTGCTTTGCTAATAAATCCAATACTTTTTATTCAAACACTTATTGGAACGCTTGTAGTAGTAGTTGGTTTGTATGGAATTGTTAGACTATTATTGTCAATGAAACCCTTGTTATCAACAAAAATAAAAGTTGCCGATTTAGAAGAAGGGATGATTCCAGGAAATAGTTTGGTTTGGAAAGGCAAAAAAGTTGTTGAAGTTGAAGGACTCACAATATCAAATATAATTGCTGCTACGCGCGCAGGAAAATTAAAAGATTTATTTAAAAGAAAAAATGAAATCATTTCTGCAATGAAAGCACGCGGACTAAGTGATGAAGAATTAAAGATTGTAAAGACGTTATCAAAAAAAGGTTTAATTGGAAAAGAAATTTATGTGAAAGACTCGATTCCTTTCGTGCCCACAATCCTTATTAGCTACCTACTATGTTTAATATTTGGAGATGCACTACTATACGTGTTCATTTTAATTTAGGTGTGAAGGATGAAGAATAGAGGACAAGTAATACTAGAATTTATATTCATTATTTTAATAGTTGTAATATATATTTTTACAGTTACAAAACCATTCATTGACAATAGCCAAAACACTATTACTGACATTGAAGCTTTAACAAGAACTAATAATGAGACCGAGAAGTTAGTTGATTCAATAAATAAACTTTATTTGCTTGGAAACGGTTCGCGAGAAACCCTCGACTTATTCGTCCCAATACAAGGCAAAATTATTTGTAACGACGTCGACAATAATATCGGTTTTACTGTAGACCTTACTAACAGTATAAACCAAGAACACTCTTTGTGCCCTAATAACGTTTGTACAAAAAGTTTTGAGTTAAATGACGATATCGATTTAGACTGTTTAATGCCTGAAGTAAATAATCGTGCCACAGTTGTTGTTTCAAAAGAAAATAATATTATTATCGTAGGTGGATAAGGTGAAGGGCCAAATCGCTTTTGAAAGCTTATTTTTATTTCTTGTTATAATATCAGTAGTTAGTTTTATCTCACTATTATACATGCAAACACATTCCGATACACTTCTTTATTCCGAACTAAGAACCGAACTTGTAAAACAAGCAAATAGTTTTGATGGCGTAGTTATAATAGAAGGAATTGACTTTTCAAATAGCACAAATATACTACATATTACTACTTCTCCAGAAACTCTTATTGGAGATAATTTTGACAAAGTAGCCATACAAGAGATAATTACTAGTCACTCAGGGCTAGAAAGTACACAAATTCTTTTGAATACTGAAACTTCGTCATAAAACGAAAAACAGATTACTCTTTTTTAAATTTTTTCCTAAATGAAAGTATGAACGAAAAACAAATTAGTCAAATATGCTTAGTAATTATTATTGTTGGAATCATTCTTTTTGTTATAACCTATGAAAATGAGTTTTGCGAAAAAACCATTTCTGAGCTAATTACAAACGAAGGAAACAAAGGCATTATTTTTGGCCGAGTACAACGCGTAATCAAGAATGACGGCATGGCTTTATTTGTTATAACTGATGGAAACGAAGCCACCGTTTATTATCCAAAATTCCTCAAAATTACAAAAAATGATTTCTTAGTTGTGTATGCTACGAGTCAGACATATAATGGAAAAATAGAACTCGTTGCACACAGGATTGAGAAAAGATGATCTTGTTGTTTTTACTCGGAGGGATACTAACCGGAACAATTACGGGACTTATTCCTGGGTTGCACTCAAATAATGTTGCGATTATTATGGCTCCGATTAGTCTTTTTGGAGAAAATGCTCTCGTGTTTGTTTTATCAATGATAATCACACAAAGCTTTGTTGATTTTATCCCTGCAATATTTTTTGCTGCACCCGAAACAAGTACTTTTGAAGGAGTTCTACCCGGACACAGAATGTTTTTACAAGGAAAAGGATTCGAAGCAATTACTCTAACTGTTTTTGGAGGCGTAATTGCAGTACCAATTGGCATACTTTGTTTACCTATATTCAATTTATTTTTAGAAATCAACAAAGACAGGTTTCTTGTCATAATCCCTATTGTATTGATTATAACAATAATCATTTTAGCATTTAGTGAAAAAAGTAAAGAAAAAGTTTTGTTGACACTCTTTATATTATTTGCAACGGCAACACAAGGATATTTTTTTACTGAGCAAATATTTCCTCTGATTGCAGGTTATTTTGGAGTTGCAACTATAATACACTCAGTGAAAAATCCTCCTGCAAAGAAAGTACAAGAAACAACTGTACAGGTTAAAACTAATTATGTCATTGACGCGTTGCAAGGCATTTTGGGAGGAGCAATTGTTTCGATTATACCCGGCATTGGAAGCAATGTTGCAGCAGCAATAATCAAAACTTTCAAACAAAAGATAAAACCGAAAAATTATCTTGTGCTAGTTGGCAGCATTAACACAAGCAATTTGTTTTTTTCATTTCCTGTGCTCTTTATACTAAATAAGGCAAGGAATGGCGGAATGATTTTACTAAATGAAAAAATATTTTTTACTTCTCAAAGTTTTTTTCTTGGAATCGTTATAATGTTTTTATCTTGTGGTTTTGGAGCAATAATAACTTTAGTAATTGCAAAAAAAGTTTCTTCTTTTCACATAGACTCTAAAAAAATTGGCATTTTAGTAATTATCTTCCTTATCACAAGTATTTTTGCATTCAATGGCGTTATTGGTTTAGTTGCTTTGTTCTTCTCAACTGCCACAGGATTGTTTGTAACCGTACATAAGATAAAACGAAGCTCTTGTTTGGGTGCACTAATCATTCCGGCACTATTTTATTATTTATTCATTCTAATCTAGTCATGTGGCATGTAAAAAACAGTGTTATTGAAGATTTGATCGAATCTTCTAAGAAAGTTTACCCAAAAGAGTTTCTTTGTTTTCTTGGAGGCGATAGAGAAAGTGAAGAAATTACTGAAATTGTTTTTCTACCAACAATTAGTGGTGAAACCTCTGCTAGCATAAATGTCTTATCAATGCCTTTTGACGACACAATAATTGGCAGTTTTCATTCTCACCCGCATGGCAGTGCATTTCCCAGTACCGCAGATAAAAAGTTTTTTCATAAATACCCTATTAACATTATTTTGTCACTTGGATTCAAAACCACGGTGTGTGCCTTTAATAATGATGGAAATGAAATAACTCTTGATATTATTGATAATTAATAAAAACACAATATTAAAAAAGAAGCAAAACAATATTCAATCATGCAAAGAAAAGCTCGAGGGCAAATAAGTCTTGACTTAATATTGATTCTTATTGTAGCTGTAATTGCAATTACTACTATGAGTGTTTTTGTTGGTAACTTCCAACAAGCCGCTGAAGAAGTAGCTTTGGAAAATCAATTAGATCAAATCTCTTTTGAACTAGCAGATTTTGTTACAGCAAGCCAAGTTATGGATTTGACTGTCTTTGAAGTAAAAACAAAAATTCCTGAGATTAGTTACAAAGGAAAAAAATATTTACCAATAGTTGAAATCCAAGGAAATGAAATTGTGGTTTTTGTAGATTTTTTGGATTTAGAAAAAAGAACTGCTTTTTCAAGATTAATAACACAAGAAGTTAAATTAGATAACACTGACGCATACTTAGTTTTGGAGAATTAAATGAGGTGATATTATGGAGCGCGGACAAATTTTTTCACTGGATTTTATACTAGCTGTTGTTTTGTTAGTATTGTTTTTAGGCACAATCATTAATGCAACAAATATGCAACAATATACTTCAAAGGTAGAACTCTTAGATCAAGAATTAAATAGCTCAATTGAAACTGCTGCGATTACTCTATTAAATGGAAAATATTCTTGCGAATATGCTAATACAAAACTAGCGAGTTCAATTGATTTGGTTTTGTTAACCTCTGCCAGCGCAACCGAAGTAAAATCTTATCTTGGTTTAGAAGATAAACTAATATTTTTAGAAATTGATGGCACGCCTATTTTTGATGAAACTACTGGAAGCGAACAAATGTATGTATTTGATTTTAATGTACTAACTTGTGATTCGCCGATTGACATACAAACCCTCGTTTTTTGCAGTATGGTTAGTTGTGACCTCGATAAAACAATGTCTTTTGGGGTGAGTAGATGAGAGGATTTATTTTTTCTATTGAAGCACTCGCTGCAATAACTATACTTTTAGTTGCATTACTAATGTTAAGTCAACCCAGCATTACACCCGAACAAAATAGCTATTTTATAATAAAAAATCAGAATAGTAGAGCAATCGCATTTTATACTAGTGATTTTCCCGCAACAATAGACACAGGCATGAAGTACTGCGGAGAAATTGTTTATACTCCGCTTGGAACCAACTTGGAAAAAACATCAATTTGTGAGGGACACTCATGAATAGAAAAGGATTTGCGACTTTTCTTGTCGCACTATGTATTTTTGCAGTTGCAATAGTATTGCTTAGTGCAGGAAATACCAATTACAATAATAGCACACAAAAAGAAGTTTTCTCAGAAACCAATCTTTTCTTAACAAACTATACTGTGTTGTTAAACCGCCAGGCACAAAGTTGTGATTGGATTGAACTTGCTACTTGTGTGAAAACAAAATCGGATGCAATTTTGGATGAGCTATTATACCAAAACATATTGCAATGCAACTCGCGACCGGTTTTTACTATAACAGGAACTAGCCCAACAGGATTCCTACTCAGTGGCACATTATCCTGTTCATACGAAATTAATGTTGACGGCGAACTTATTTTTAGTAATGAATTTAGTAAAGAGATATCTGTTGAGAAATCTGGCGCACCTTAGCTATTTATAGGTTTCTTTAGAAATTATTTTTATGAAAAAGGAAAGAATTGCAGTTATCAATTACGATAATTGTAACTTTGAGAAATGCGGAAATTACTTATGCGAAAAGGTTTGCCCCGTTAACCGAAACGGCAAAGAATGCATTAAACATGAGACTGGAGAAAAACCAGTCATTTCAGAAGAACTATGCATTGGGTGTGAGATTTGTCAGAATCGATGTCCTTTTGAAGCAATAAGCATTGTAAACGTTGCAATGAAATTAGAAAACCCAATTCATTCTTTTGGACAAAATGCTTTTCGATTATATGGTTTACCCATTCCAAGACAAAATACGACCCTGGGTTTTGTTGGAAGAAACGGTATTGGAAAAACAACTCTAATCAAAATACTGGCAGGGACAACAATCCCTAATTTTGGAGAAGCCGAAGGTAAAAAAGAAACTGTACTTGCGTATTACAAAGGAAAAGAAGCATTTGATTATTTTACAAAAGTTTATTCAGGATTTAAAGTAGCGGTTAAACCACAAAACATCGAAGTAATAAAAGCAACTGGAAAAGTTGTAAAACTATTAAAGGCGGTAGATGAACGAAACGCATTTGATGAAGTCGTAGAAGAATTACAACTCGAAAAATTACTTGATCGCGAAATCGAAAAGCTCTCTGGAGGAGAATTCCAGAAAATCGCTATTGCTGCAACCGGTCTTAAGGCCGCAGATCTTTATTTCTTTGATGAACCAACTTCTTTTTTGGATATTCGTGAAAGACTACGTGTTGCCAGGTTCATTAGAAAAATAGCTGAAAAGAAATCAGTTGTAGTAGTAGAACACGACATGATATTACTTGACTACTTAAGTGACTACATTAATTTGATTTATGGAAAACCAAGTGTTTATGGATTTGTATCTCAAATCAAAACAACAAAAGAAGGAATTAATTCTTATCTAGAAGGTTATTCAAAAGAAGAAAACTTCAGATTTCGCGACTACCCGATAGACTTTTTTTCATCAAACAAAAGTATTGACGAAGCAAAAGAAAAATTAGTTGAATGGCCAAAATTAGAAGTAACACTTGGAAAATTCAAACTCGATGTAGAAGAAAAAACCCTTAACGAAAATGAGGTTGTTGGAATTGTCGGTCCAAATGGGATAGGAAAAACAACTTTTATGCGAGTTCTTGCTGGCGAACTAAAACCAGATAATACACAGTTAAAACAAAAAGCAAAGATCTCTTACAAACCACAATATATATCATATACTGGGGAAAGTACTGTTGAAGAATTATTCAAAGACATTAATCTAGAAGAAATAAAAAACACTTTGATAAAACCACTTGAAATTGATATGCTAATGGAGAAAAAAGCAAAAAATCTTTCTGGTGGAGAATTACAAAGAGTATCAATTGCACTTTGCTTGGCCAAAGACGCAGAGATTTATTTGCTCGATGAACCTAGTGCATATCTAGACGTTGAACAACGACTTATTATTGGAAAAACAATTAGAAACCATGTTGCAACAAAAAAATGTTCTTCAATAATAATTGATCACGATTTAACATTCATTGATTATGTGAGTGATAAAATAATGGTCTTTAAAGGAGAGAGCGCAATTCACGGAAATGCGACGGGCCCCTTTGCTGTTGAAGATGGAATGAATACCTTACTTGCATATTTAGAGATTACAGTTAGAAGAGACCCAGAAACAAAAAGACCACGGATAAATAAATTTGATTCGGTTTTAGATAGAGAACAAAAACAAAAAGGAAATTATTATATTTAAATACAAATGTTTATTCAAAAAGTGCTTTCTTAGACGCGGGGGTCAGACTTTCTTTTTCAATTTCGTGTTTCTCAAAGAAATCATGTTTCTTGTGGTCTTCACTCAAAGACAAATCTCCATCAACCTTGCAATAAAAAACCGTTAAACAAATTTTCTCTTCTTCCCCACGAGAATCACTTAGGAAACAAACTTCTTTTTTTAGTTCTAGTTCAGAACAATAACAACCAGTTTCTTCAAAAACTTCTCTTTGAATTGCTTCTTCCAGTGTTTCTTCATCTTCAACTGTTCCGCCAGGTAATTGCCATTTCCCGAGATAATGCGTATTCTTATCGCTTCTTTTGAGTAGTAATACTTTTCCGTCAGTATCATGAATTATTGCTTCTACTACACAAACTATCCTAATCACCTATTAAGATTAAGTTATGCCACATAGTTTATTTAAACGTGTTTAATGAATAGTTTTTCATGAAAATCCTAAAAATTGACAACAAATTGAACGAAATAACCGTTCTAACAGAGAGTCTTGACGACTTATGGCATCTTGAAAAAGTAGTAGATACTGGCGACATTGTTTTTGGAAAAACAGATAGAAAGATAAAACCCTCAAAAGAAGGAGAAAAAACCATTCGACAAACAATTTTTGTTGAACTTAACGTTGAAAATGCGTCTTTTCAAGAGTTTAGTGAAAATCTTAAGATTGGCGGGGTTATTATTGGTGGAAAACCGACAGAATTTATTGAATTAAAAGCACATCAAAGTATTGATGTAGGTATCGGAGACAAAGTCAAATTTAGAAAAAAGCAATTGAAGCAATGGCAAATTGAGAGATTAAAAAAAGCCGAAAAAGAAAGTGCTTCGGCTAAGTTACTAGTTGTTTTAATGGATGACGAGAGTGCAGAACTTGCATTTATTAATCAATTTTCTATTGATAAGAAAGCTAAGATTGTTTCTGGAAAACAAGGCAAACGATTTGAAGAAAAGAAAAGCGATTACTTTGAAAAGATTATTGGAAAAATCGTCTTATTAAAACCAAACAAGATTTTGTTAGCTGGTCCAGGATTTACAAAAGACAATTTCAAAAAATCTTTAGAAGAGAAATCATTAAAGACTCCGATTTTTGTCGAAGTAGTTAATTCAATTGGCGAAACTGGTTTTCGAGAACTAATTTCACAAGGCAAACTAGACAAAGTGGAAAAAGAAATTCAATTAACTAAAGAAGCACAATTAATTGAAGAGTTAGTTGAATCTCTACCAAAAAACAAAGCAGAGTATGGGATAAACGAAGTTAGCGAAGCTATTACTAATGGTTTAGTTGCAAAGGTTATTGTTAGTGAAACTTTTTTAATGCAAAACAGAGAAAAAATAGAAAACGTGATGGATCTTGCAGAGAAAATGAAGTGTGAAATTCACATAATCTCTTCAAAAAATCCACAAGAAAAAACAATCTACAATTTTGGCGGGATCACTGCGATACTACATTATAGAAAAAAGTAAATCACAACATTATTTGATTTTTAGTTCGAACCACTCAACTTTTTTTCTTTCAATTAGGTTTTTTACTTTTTTTTGTACTTCACTCAAACCAGATTTGTTTGTTTTGAATTCAACAAAAACAACTTTATCATCTTCAAAAGAGATTCCATCAATTGGTTTACCAATAAAACGAAAGTTTTGTGAATTAAAAGGAAAGTCTTTGCTAAACGGAATCCATTGCTCGGTTAGCTGGCCATACTTAACGCTTTGAGATCTTTTTAAGAACTGGATTGAAGCTAACTCGTCTTTTAGCGAAAATACTTTTGAGAGAAGCACAATCGCAACAATAATTAGAATAATTACTAGAACTAACAAAATTAATTCGAACATAGCAGTAGTAGGTACTTGTTCTTATTAAATTTTTTTAGAAACGAATGGTTCTTCAACCCTATAACCTAAGTTTTTTTTGTAGTATTCTCTAACACCAATTCCCGAAATGACCGCTAACTTATTCGCATCAAATTTGTCTTTTGCAATTTTTTGGGCTTCTTCCATCAACAATTTTCCATAGCCTTTGTGTTGTTGTGACAACAAACTCTTCTTGCCTCCCAGTGGAAGCGACTTTCCATATACATGCAATTCTCTTACTAGCGCGGTTTTATCAGTAATTTGTTTTAAGAACGGATTACCGGGTTTTCGCAAACGTAAAAAACCATATAAGTGATTTTTTGTTTCAAAAGAAATGAATGCTTCTTCTCCACCTGAAGCTCTATAGAAAATAGTCTTTAGTTTTGGCTTATTTTTATCCTCTTTTTTCCGATCATTTAAACCAATTTCTCTACAACGAATACAATTACACTTTGTTTTTCTATCATCCAATTCTTTTTGGACCATTTGGCGTAAATTTGTTTTTTTGATTCCTGCACTAATAACATTACTTGGAATATCTCTATTTACTCTCATTATGCGCACCCATTTAGGAACAGACTCCTTTACATTTGCAAGTAATTTAACTGCCTTTTTTTCACTTAGCGGAGTAAACTCTCCTTTTTTCCATTCCTGGTAAAGCTTAGTTCCTTTTATCACCAAACAAGGATAAAACTTAACCATGTCTGGTTTAAAATCGGGATTAGTAAAAACTTTTTTGAAATTTGTAAGGTCTTTTCTATAATTGCTTCCTGGTAGCCCTGGCATTAAGTGATATAGAACTTTAAAAGAAGAGTCTTTTAAGCGTGCAGTCGAATCTACTACATCACTAACTGTGTGACCTCGTTTTATTCTTTTATAAATCGCATCATCAATATTTTGTACACCAAGTTCTACTCTTGTCCCACCAAGGCGAAGCATTTGTACAATATCTTTTTTTGTACAATAATCTGGGCGTGTTTCAAATGTTGTTCCAACAACTCTTCGCTTAGAAGTTTCTGCCGCTTTCTTTGCTTTTGAAAAAGACGAGTATCTTTTTCCAATCACTCCTTCCAAGGCACGCTTTACAATTTTTTCTTGTTCTTTTTTTGCTAACACAGTAAAAGAACTTCCTTGAAAAATCAATTCGATTTTCTCTGCATTATTTCCTGTTGCATCTAGTTGTTCTATTCGATTTTGTGCAATTTTATAAGGATCGAAATTAAGCCGTTGTCCCCTCATAGCTGAAGGCTCAAAACCCGTATATGATTTTGGAGCAGTTTTATCTGAGAATGAAGAAGGACAATAAATGCATCTCCCTGGGCAATCAAATGGAGGAAGCATTATTGCAATAACTTGTACTCCTGAAAGACTTCTAGTTGGTTTAATTGAAAGCAACCTGATTATTTTTTTAGAAGGATTTTTTATTTGCTTTAAAACAAATGGCCGCGTAGGAACTTCGTTTAGTTTGTGTTCCTTGCACCAGTAAAATTGTCGTTGGTCAAGTTCTCTTAGAGTACTTATTTTTCCTTTTCTAATATCCTTTGCGATTGATTTCGCATAAGCCACTCTCTTCTCTAAAGAATCCATTATACCACAAAAAAATAATTATTCAAAGTACTTTACCCAAAGAACAAAGTTAGTACTCCAGTTAGATAATAACTTGGAGTTAGAGAAAAAGAATAAAACGGGAATCCATTAAATACTGTACTAAATTTTCCTCCAAACGTTGGTTTAGTATCCGCTAGCAAAGAAAATTCTTTTTGGTTATTACCAAAAGTAATTGTCGTATTAAATGCTCGTTCTCCAGAAACCCTTGGAGAAATAATAAGTGTTTCTTTTACAATAGATTTTTTTGGAACAACTACTTTTTTGTAGTACTCAACTGGTGAATTGATTTCTGATAACCAATACCAAGGCAGGCTTGGTTTTATAAAAAACTCTATATTTCCGTGTGAATTATTAATCAAAGAAAATTCAAATATCGCATCAGAATTAACTATTGTTGTGGCTGAATAATTATTTAGTGCAACATCTAATAGTTCTTCTTCTACAACAAAATAAATATTTACTCTTTCTTCATCATATTCTCCTTTTAAAATAAAATCTAGGTCATAAGATTCTAGTGGAGTCTCTTTTGAAGCACTTACAAAAATCTTAATTGCTTCTAAATAATCTTCAACACGAACATCAAAATACGCAGGTAGCGTGCTAGTTACTTCTAGTGAATCAAATTTGCCTAATTCTTTTGAAATAATTAACTCTAGTGTGCTACCAGGAACGATCGAACCCGTAAAATCACCAAAAACAATTTCTTTTGAAATAGGATCCACTAATCGCGCACTAAACGCTGTTGAAGCTAATAATAACAGTATTAGCAGAGTCAAAATAATAAATGCTTTTTTAAACATTGCAAATCAAATTACTTGGGTTAGGAATAAAATAAAAAGGTATTTCTATGGATAAAGCAGAATCAAGATTTAAAATGCTAAAAAAGCATCACAATGCCACTTTTACAAAGGCAAAAAAAGACGGAAAAATGGACTTAGAATTCATTTCGATCTGCGATTTTATCAAACCACTAGACGATTTCTTTACAAGTAGTTGTTGTGCAGGAAGAATAACTCTTGTAGGACTTGATGCTCGCGAAAGCAAGAAAGAAAGTGCTTTTCACCGAAAATGGCATCGAAAAGTAACTCTTGCTGAAGTAAAAGAAGGAATTGAGAAGTATAATGGAGAAGTTCTTTGGTTTAAACAAGAACCACTAATATTCCACTTGGTTGCAAATAATTTAGCGAATGCTAGAAGAGTTTTGGCCGCAAGTGGGCGAGCCGGAGCAAAAAGAAGCGGAATCAATGTTGCAAAAGAAGGAAAATTCTTAGTAGAAATGCTTGGCGCACACAATATTAATTTGCCTGTACGCGAAAAAGGTAAAACTATGATTGACGATGCAATGCTAAAGTATATCGTAAAAAAAGCTAATGCTAAATTTGTTAAAAATCAAAAAGCTTTGAAGAAATTGGGACAAGAACTAAAAAAAGAATTAAAGAAAAAGAATTAATTATACTTGTTGATCGTTACTTTGTTCTGTTGGTTCTTGCGCAGTCCCATAAATCAAAGACATAACCTTCTGGGAATCATAGTAATAACTTTGAATAAATTCCAAAACTTCTCTTGGTTTTCTAATTTGGTTTTTTAGCAACCATTCAAGAACAATTTGTCTTGTTTCTATTTCTTTTTTCACTTCATTTTTTGTCATAGAACTTTGCTCTGCAAATTCTTCTAGTAAGTGGCTTGGTAAATCTGTTTTTACTAATCGATTAGAATTTAATTCAAATACATTAGCAAGCAAAACTTTTCGCTCCATACTAGTTACTTCAGCTATTTGAGAAACTTTTCTACTAACTCCTGTATCTTTGGAATACTTTCTTTGCATTACAACAACTAGATCAACTAAAGGAAGCATACTTTGAGGAACCGCTAAAGGTTTTTCTTTTAGTTTTGTCATTGCATCTCTTGCAGAATTTGCGTGTATTGTTCCAAGACAACCATTGTGACCATTATCCATTGCAGTAAACAAAGTAACTGCTTCTTCTCCTCTAACTTCTCCTACCACAATCCTATCGGGTCGCATTCGTAGAGAGTTTTTTAGCAATGCATCCATTGCAACTTCTTCACCCTTTGTGTGCTTTGCTTCAAGAGCAATCCAATTCTCTCTATCGAGCAATGAAAGTTCTAGCGTATCCTCAATTGAAACGATTCTTTCGTTTAAGCGAATAAAATTTGATAAAACATTTAACAACGTAGTTTTTCCGCTTGCAGTCGAACCAACTACTAGAATATTTTTGGCATTAATCGCAAACCCATCAGTCATCATCCAAAGAAAAGCTGCTGCTTCACTAGTAATCGTTTGCTTTTCAATTAGATCAAGCATTGTCATTGGAATAGACGAAAATTTTCTTATTGTTAACGAAGTTCCTTTTGGAGAAACATTTTTCATTGTTGCATTCACGCGACTACCGTCAGGTAAACGTGCATCAAGCAACGGATTTTTGTAATCAAAACTTGTTCCAATAGAAAAAGCAATTCTTTGCAAGATATTAGTGAATACTTTTTCATCAAGAACTATATTAGTTTTACAAACACCGTATGTTCTATGGAAAACAAACACTGCGTCGAGACCATTAACCATTAATTCTTCAAAATCATCTTCTAGAGAAAAAAATGCTAGTTGTTTTAGACCAATTGAAGAATGCAAAACTTTTTCTGCAAACAATGCTTTGTTCTCAATGAACTGTATAGGTGCAACTAAGTTAATTAGTGATTCTAGCAATTGAACAAACACTTTTCTTTGCGGCATTTTTTCAAGTAAACCATTTAATTCTACAACTGTAATAATCTCTTCCCTAAACTTTTCTTCAAAATCCTCAGGAAAAGAATCGGTTTTTAATTGTGAGAAAGGAGCTTTTCTTTGAATAATTTTTTCTAACAGTTTGGCAAATACTTCTTCTTGATCAGATAAAAGCACTTGCTTTACATCATAAAAATTGTGCGTGAGCCCTTTATGTATTTCTCCAAGCTCGGTATCGGCTAATTTCTCAAGTTTGATGTCCGTAAACTTCATGCAAATCAATTTATATAAAAAGTACTATAATAAGCTTATTATGAAGCAAAAAAATACTAAAAAGGGAAAGAGTAACTCACAAAAGAAAAAAGATATTTATTCAAAAGTTTTAGATCGAGTTACCCCGACAAAACAAGATTTACTCGAAGAAAAAGAATTATTTTTAGAAATCAAAAAGCAAGTTGAAGAACTTGAAGGCAAACACTCTCATCTTGAGTGGTGCGGTTCAAGTGCACGCGGAACTCATTTGAAGGGAGATCGAGATCTTGATTTGTTTGTAATGTTTGATGAAAAACTAAGCGATAGCTCTCTTGAAGAAGAAGGTTTACGAATAGGAAAAGAAATTTTTAACGGCCACATATGGGAGATGGCATATTCACAACATCCGTATATTCGCGGGATTATTCGTGGTTTTGATGTTGAAGTTGTTCCAAGCTATATAGTAAAAACTGGTGCTGAGAAAAAAAGTGCTGTTGATAGAACACCATTTCACAATAAATATATTAAGAAAAAGCTTAATTTGCACAAAAGACAAGAAGCACGTTTGCTAAAACAATTCTTGAAAGGAATTGGTTCGTATGGTGCAGATTTGAAAAATTGTTCTTTGCCAGGTTATGGTGTTGAACTAATGATTGTTTATTATGGTGGATTTGAAGGTGCTTTGAAAGGCATTAGTAAATGGAAAAACGGCGAAATAATACATTTTAATTCGAAAAAAACGATTAAGCGTTTTGATGAAGCACTTGTGTTAATCGATCCGGTTGATCCAGAACGAAACGTTGCTTCTGCATTATCTACTGAACAATTTGATCGAATGAAATTAGCTAGTAAATTGTTTTTAGCAAAACCAGATATGAAATTCTTTTTCCCTTCTAAGAGAAAGGTTTGGAGTAAGGATCGGGTTCGCAAAATGCTTGCCAAAAAAGAAGTGATTGCGGTTAAAGCTACTTTTCCACAAAAGATTTTATCAGATATTGTTTGGGGGCAGTTACGAAGGTTTTTGAGAAAGCTTTCTACTCGACTACGCGAAAACGATTTTGAGGTTTTACGCGAAACCATTTGGAGTGATGAACAAGACATATATTATATTTTTGAACTTGAGAGTTTAGAATTACAAAAAGCAAAGAAAGTTTTAGGGCCGAAAGTTAAAGATGAAGAAAATGTTGAAAGGTTTTTAGCTAATAAGAAAAAAGTTCTTTCAGGCCCCCGAATTGAAAAGGGGCGCGTTATTATTGAAATTGAAAGAAAAGAAATTTCTGCTAAAAAAGTTTTGCAAGCGTTTTTGAAAGGAACTAAAAAAGGTGAAAGAGCCGCTATTAGGAAAAGCTTGAAACGCCCAAAAGTTTTAAGCGAAAAAGATCTATTAAAAATCTACAAAGGAGAATTCGCAGAATTCTTTACACATTATTTAGAAGGAAAAGAAAACTTTGAATGACATTATCCTCTTCGTTTCGGTGTTGGTTTAGGTGCGTAGGTGCCTTTCTTTGTTGGTACAAGATCTGCAGATTCATAAGCTTTGGCAACAACGCGTCTTTGTCTCGGCAAATCTTTTTTATTTGTCGTCAGGGGATAACGTTTTGGTAATATTCCAGAAATTGGCAACTTGTGTTTTCTAGCAATTGCCACAAAAGCTTGCGCTAAAAATCCTCTCCAATTTTCACCCAATTCATTTGTTAAACGCGAATATTGTGTCGCATGCACTCTTTTTCGCTTAGCAAATTCTTTT
>Ga0233431_1003164_pt1 | contig 20506 bp, 2 predicted proteins | sample SI_118_April2016_FD_179867 | JGI IMG/M metagenome (GOLD analysis project Ga0233431, IMG submission 179867) | Seawater microbial communities from Saanich Inlet, British Columbia, Canada - SI_118_April2016_200_MG | ecosystem: Environmental > Aquatic > Marine > Inlet | place: Canada: British... | reverse complement strand
GCAGCCCCTCCATCTCCTGCTGTTTCTCTAAATAACTTTAACACCCCATAATCGCTCGCTAATAATTGTCCATTTGTTGTTGTAATATCTAATATATCGTCAGGACTTGTTGTTCCAATTCCTACATCTCCACCTGTAATTTCTAAGGTATCTTGGACTCTAAATTCATATGGTACAACATATGTGGTATTGCTTGCAGAACCTGGGTCAGTAGCTGTAGCCATTCCATCTGACCAAGAACCTGTACCAACATCTACAGAATACCATCCCTCTCCAAGATAAGTACCAGTATATGCATAAACATCATAAGCAGAAGCACTACATCCTTGTGCATTTGAAACTAATTTAATTTCAGAAATAAAATTATTATTCTGCCCATATCTTGTTGCAAAAGCAGAAGCACAAAAACCATTTGCATCCACACTATTTCCATTACTTGTCCTAATATATAAATCCACATATGCGTTTTGTGCATTATCTGCATTATATCCTGAACCCCCATGCATTCTTATTAAAGCATTGTTACCTTGTTGTGCTAAGGTTAATGTTCCTAATTTAATCCATCCAGCTGAACCACCTATTTTACCATCAAATTCATGATTTTCAACTGCACCAAAATTATGGATTTCATTTGTATAAAGAGTTCCAGTAACATTTGCATCACCAAGGACATTTAATGTATTTGTAGGTGTTGTAGTTCCAATACCCACATTACCAGTTCCATTCTCTATAATCATTCTTACATCTGTAGAATCCCAATTAGTTATGGTATTTCCAGCTGTTCCAGAAGTAGTAGAATGAAATTGAATATCTCCCCCCCACATACGAATTGCAGAAGCTTCACTTGTGGTGGCATATTTCCAACCACCATCATAATAAGCATTTTCAGATAAAAGAAGTTGAGAACCGATAACATTCTGCATAATAAAACTATTACCAATTTGTAATGTTTTTGCAGAACTATCTGAGGCATTAGGACTACTAGTTCCGATGCCGACGTTTCCGATTTCTTCAATAGTTACTACAGTCCGTTCTACACCATCTCTAGATGAAACAAACCTAAAATCTCCTGTACTTGCAGATTCACGTCCAATATCCCACCAACTGTTTTGAGAAGCAGTTCCCATTAGTCTTAATTGCCCATACCCACTATCTGCTCCCTGAACAGTTAATTTTCTTACTGGACTTGTTGTGCCAATTCCGACATTTCCTGTATCTCTTGCTATTGTAAGTTTATCTGTAGGTGCTCCGGAACCTGTTGCAATATTGAATGTATTTGTAGAACCATTATAATATAGATAAGCTCCATTCTGTGTAGGAGTTGCATCAGCTCCCTCGCTCATATAAATACCACTACTTACTGCAGCTGTATTAGAATTAAGAATAATGTTAGCTCCTGTTGTATCTAATATATGTAATTTCTCATCAGGACTTGTTGTTCCAATACCAACATTACCACCTTGTACCAAAGTCATTACAGGTGTTGAAACACTAGGATATAATCCAAAAGTCATTCTTGATCCATCTGTTCCTGTTCCAGAAATATCCGTATTATATTCAGATAATATTTCACCCATTATAGACCCAGAACCTCTAAACTTTATTCTCCCCCCATTATAACCTGAACCTACATCTGAACCAATAGTCATATTAGCAGTAGCAGTTGAATGAGAAACATCCAATTTATCATCAGGACTTGCTGTTCCAATTCCAAAATTAGCATCTAAAAAATAATTATCAAAACCACTTTGAGTAGGATCTGTAGTTAAATGTACCTTAGCTGTTCCATTTTCATACATTGTAAAAGCAGCACTATTTGCAGAACCTGTATCCCCCATGTAAATATTATTACTTCCATAATCATCTGTAATTAAAATCTTAGGACTTGAACCTGAAACAACTAATTCTTCACCAGGAGTTGAATTTCCAATTCCAATATTCCCTGCAAAATAACTATCCCCTGTGTTTGCAGAATAAATAGCATAATTATTTCCTGTGCTTGGAGTTCCAGCATTAATTCTTAAACCATAGGCATCATTATCTGAACCAGCATTATTAGTGATTGTTATATCAACACCAACAGGAGAACCTGTATGGCTTGTTGTATCACTTCCAGCAGTATTAACAGATATACTCTCCCCAATAATATCTGCATGAATATCTCTTCCATTACTCATATTCATATTAATATCAGAACCAATTCTTAATCCATGACTATCTGCTGCAGGTGTTTGAATATCATAATCTATTTTAAATCCAGTGTACGCTAAATCTCCTGTTGAAGTGTTTACTAAATTAAGTTGTGAGCCAGGGGTTGTTGTCCCAATTCCTAATCTATCATCATTATAATTCCAATAAAATGCACCTGCATCAAAACTAACATTTCCTCCATCAACATCTAATTTTGTTTCAGGGTCAGTATCTCCAATTCCTACATTTCCATTAAATGCAATTTCTCCAGAATCTCTTTGTTGTTCAACCCTTCTTATTATATATCCTGCAGTATCTGTTTGAATAGTTCCACTATTATAATTAATTAAAGTTATTGACCTAACATACCTCACAGGCCCACCATCACTACCACTATAAGGTGTATGAGTTAAAGGTAAAGTATGATATCCAGTATATTTTGTCCAGGTACTTGTGCTTGGAACTGTTTGACCACTAGCTACAAAATAATCAATACCTGAATTAGTTGCAATTGCTTTTTTATCTTTATCATATCTCATAATTCCAAAATAAAAAAGACCTGCTGTTCCTGCAGCTCCTGTTTCCCTATATGCCCACGCTTCCCCATAAAGTCTATCTCCTGGATTAACTGCAACATAATCTCCATAAATATAATCATAATTTGTTGAACGAATAACTTTACTAAAAGGAACCTCTGCACTATTATTTTCTGCAAAACCCCCTATATTTCTAGACCAACCTGTAGGAGTATTGGGAAATTCTGCCTCAATATATGCTTGAGGATCATATATAACTGGCCCCAAATAATCAAAACTTTCATCAAACCTTATACCATTCATTTCTATTGTCCCTGCAACATCTAATTTAGCACTTGGAGCTGTTGTTCCAATTCCAACTTTTCCACCTGCTTCAAGAGTTAAATATTCACTCCATGCCCCAGTAGCATAATTAGATATTCCTAAATTACCCCCTATTTGACCATCAATCTTCCATTTATCTGCATTATCATCTCCTTGGTCAGGATATAAATAAAAGTTTGCATTCTTTGCTTCATAACCTTTAATAAAAACAGAAGTATCTTGGTCTAAATCTGTTTGAAAAATAGCATTACCTCTAACTTCTAAAGGTACAGAAGGATTACTTGTTCCAATTCCTACGTTTCCTCCTCCAATATTTAATCCACTTGTTGAAGTTTCTAAATAAGAATGTTCAGCACCATTTTTATAAAATATAATCTGTTTAACTGTTGCAGTATCATCTCTATTCAAATATACTTGTCCCCTTTTTAATGATGCACCATTAAAATCTCCTCCAGTTCCATCAGCCGTAACATGAACACCTACTGATGAATTTATTACTCCAACCACATCTAAAGGTGATGTTGGACTTGTTGTTCCAATTCCTACATTACCATCAACAAAAGTTACTGCATCTGTATTAACACCTGCAACTTTATACCTTAATCTAATTTCTCCATCATCAGTATCATGTGCGATAAATTTCATCCCCCCTATAAAATTAGAAGAATTATAAGAATAAAGATAACCTGTAGTATCTCCATCATTAACAGTTCCTGTTCTTGTTAATTGTAAACCACCATATCCATTTGGATCCCTTACATCTATTAATCCATCATAAACTTCTAATTTAGATCCAGGATTTGTTGTTCCAATTCCCACATTATTATTAGTACCATCTATAGTCATAGCATCGGCAGAAGAAGTTGCAAATTTAAAATCATTTGTTGAAGCGTCCCAATATATTTTGGCGTTAACTGTTCCACTATTTTCTTCATCAAAAGAAATAGAAACATCATCACTAACTCCCCCTGAAAGATATAAAACATCATCATTATCTCCATTAATGTGGGTAGTTTTTCTTGGAGCTGTTGTTCCAACACCTAATCTATTATCATTATAATTCCAATAAAATGCTCCTGCATCAAAACTAACATTCCCATTATCTACATCAAACTTGGTTTCAGGAGAAGCATCTCCAACACCTAAACTTCCTCCAATATATGCTTTTGCTCCACTAGCATCATATATAGACCATTCATAACTAGAACCAGCAGTAGCATCAATTTGTTTAATATATAATCCAATAGCTTCTCCATTTACAGCATTAGTATTATTTGCTCCAAGAGTTGCCCCTATTGAAGCTCGATCATTATTTCCAACAGCATACCCCACAACTCCCACCGGAGAACCATCATTTGAAGCAACACCCACAACCCCTGCATTTGAATAAGTATCTCTAAAGAAATTATCTCCTAAAATCATATTAATATTTCTTCCATTAATTCCAGAAATAGCTGCATTTCTCCAAGATGTTGCAGAAACAGTTAAACCATAACTCCCATCCTCAACCTGTAATTTATCAGAAGGATTTGTTGTTCCAATCCCCACATCTCCTCCAGATTCGATTCTCATTCTTTCATCAGCAGTATCTGTCCCACTTGTTATAAATCTAAGAGGATGATTAGTTGATGTTCCTATTTCTAAACCTAAATAAGAAGTTCCAGAAGTTCTAGCACCCCTAACAAATCCCTGTAAATTCCCACTAGAAGTATCTAAAGAATAATTAGTTCCCATCCATGCCTTATTACTTGTTGCATCCCCTACAATTCTAGCTCCTTGCATAGAAGTTCCATCTGTTAAAGAAATGCTTCCAGCATCCACATGAAGTGATTCAGCAGGTGTAGCAGTTCCAATTCCTAAACCAGCCCCATCTAAAGTCATCCTTAAGGATCCCCCTGTATAAAATTGAAATTCATTTCCACTATGATCATATTTTAATCTTCCAATATCGTGATTATCATCTCCAAAAAGAATACTTCCTGTTGAACCTGTTCCACTAAATATAGTCATTCCAGTATTCCCTGAACTTTCTAAAACTAATTCATCACCCCCAACATTAGGGGTTGGACTACTTGCCATATCTGAACTAAATATATGTAATAAAGATTCGGGAGCAGCGATTCCAATACCAATAGAATCTGTTAAAGTAGTTGGAAAAATATTTGTTCCAGCTTTACTCCAAATACTTGAATTACCAATTAAAGAACCATCAACAGTAAGATCACCAAGCATATACCAATCTCCATTATTATTTACCCAACTAACATTTGCACCTGTAGAAGCATTTCTCCACATCTGTAAAGTATCTTGAGCTTCAACAACTGGAGCTAAAACTAAGAAAATCATTCCAATAATTAATAATATATTTTTAGTTTTCATTTTTATCCTTCAATAACTAACATGCCTCCTTCCATGAACATAGAAACATCTTGGTCTGTAGTTGTCACATTAATATCTCCTAAAACATTTAGGTTATGAGTTGGAGTAGTTGTTCCAATTCCCACATTATAAGTGGAATCTAAATTAAACCAAACATCTCCTGTAGCACCTATATGTACTTTTTCAACACCTGCCCTATAAAATGATGCAACCCCTCTTTCAGTATTTGCAGTTAATTTTATAGCATCATTCCCATCATCACTTTCTCTTATTGTAAACCCTTTATCTACTGCAGTTGGAACTATTTCTAAAGTATTTTCAGGAGTTGTTGTTCCAATTCCAACTTGCCCCCCAGTAATAATATTTAAATCATTTGTATTATCTGGACCTCTTAATCTCATTATTCCATCTATTCCAGATACAGAACCAGCAAGTGTTGAACCATCATTTTCAAAGAATTGTAAAAACCCAGAGCCATCTGAAGCTCTACCTTGTATTCTTATACCTAAAGCTCCACTATCTGCTTGAACATGAAGTGGAGATGTAGGAGTAGTTGTTCCAATTCCAACTTTTCCATCTTCTTTTAAAGTCATTGCAGTTAATGCAGTTGCATCTCCCCCAATAGCAGCAGTATTATTTGTTTCAGCATATCTAAATTGAAGTGTTCCAGGAGCAGTAGGGTGAGTATCTGGAGTATGGTGTAACCACCAATTTCTATTTGTTCCAGAAGTTGTAGCATCATTTGTTAAAACTAAACTACTTGCCCAAGATCCAGTATCTAGACTTATTATTTGTAAATGAGAATCTGAAGCTTCAACCTGAATTCCTGCATAAGAATCATAAGCTGCATTTGGAACAGTACTTCCTGAAACATGTAATTCTGCTTGAGGAGTTGTTGTTCCAATTCCTACATCACCACCAGTAGTTAAGGTCATCACATCTGACCCCCCAGTAAATAATCTAAAATCATCACTTGATCTAGAACCTATACTCACAAAATTTCTATCATCATCAGCAAACATTGTACCATATGTTCCTGCAGGTGTTCCCCATTGAACCATATGTGTACCTTCAGCTCCTTCAATATCTAATTTATAATCCGGACTAGTTGTTCCAATTCCCACATCTCCAGAAGTAAGTGCAGTTATTACTTCTGTAGAATCTAAACCAGTACCATGAACTATTTGAAAACTATCACTTTCAGCATCATCTATTCCAACAGACCATTCATCTGAATTAACTTCAAAATTAATGAAGGCATCTCCATCCCCATTAGTACTTGTAAGTTTCAACATTGCATGACTATCACTATCTATAATATCAACTGTTGAAGAAGGACTGCTTGTTCCAATTCCTATATTACTATTATTAGTGTATAGAATATTATCAATATTAACTACTGATCCAACTGCATTTCCTGCAGCTATATCTATTTGACCCGGTAAACTTGAATGTTCATTCCCATAAACTCTTATTCTTCCACCACGACCATCTGAATTTGATCCCCCTCCTGCAACATAAACCATCTCATCATCACTTCCATCACTTGTTCCTGTTTTTATTCCTTTTGTATCTGCAAGAGTTATATCTCCCCCTAAATATAAATCTCTCCATCTTAAACTAGGACTTCCAATATCAAATGTATTATCATAACCTATTGCAGGTAATAAACTTCCATTAATATTTAGATCAGTAACATTTAAACCTGTAATATTATACACATAAAGTTCTTGAGCATATATTTTTCCAGAATCAATTGTGACTCCTCCATCTTGCCATGCTTCTCCAACATACATCGAACCAGTTACATTTGCATCTCCATCAACATTCAAAAGATTTTGGGGTGTTGTTGTTCCAATTCCCACATTACCATTAGGAATAATTACATCTTGGTCTGATTGAACTGTTAAACCCTCTGTTCCACCTGTAATTAAACTTAATTGACTTGCTGCAGATTTTGCAATACCTGTTGTAGAGTCATCCCTATCTGGAACAACAGTAGGATTGCTTGTTGAACCTTCCTCATATAATAAACTTGGGGCTCCACTACCTAAGCCCAAAATACCTGAGGCACCAAAAGAAAAATAAGACCCAGAACTTGTTGCAAAATTCAATACTTTATTTGAAGCCTCATAAAATCCAACATCTCCATCTGCAAAAGTGATTCCAGTAGCTAAACTTCCTGTTCCAGCTATATGTAAATTAGATAAAGGACTTGCTGTTCCAATTCCAACATCTCCATCTGTTTGAATTGCAATTCCATTTTCAGCACTTGAACCCTTAGTAATAAATCCTGTATCTGTAGAAGCATCAGACCACATTCTAAATGTCATTGCACCTGATTCATCCCAAATAGTAACCCCTTCTGCAGAACCATTTCCACTTATTTGTAAAAGTCCAACAGCATTATTTGCAAAATCTCCAATATTTATACTCCCCCCAACAACCTCTAATTGAGCCTCTGGACTTGTTGTTCCAATTCCAACATTTCCACTTCCTTTTATGGTCATTTTATCAGTAGAAGAACCCCTAGTTTGGAATTTAATATCACTATCAGCATTATCTCTTTCATTCTCAATAATTAAATCAGTACCTGAACCTTCATATCTTATATTTCCACTATTAGCACCTGATTGAAGTTCTAATTTAGCCCCCCTTACACCAGATGTTCCCTGATTATTAATTAATAAACCTTTAAAACCATTATTAACAGAATATATTTCTAATTGTTCAGAAGGATTTGTGGTATTAATCCCAACATTTCCCCCATCTTCTACAAAAACTCCATATCCACTATCATCTCCAAGTCTAAGTCCACTTGCATTTGTAGACCAAATATTATTAGATCTTATTCTTCCAACAGAATCTGTAATAGCAGGTAAACCACCTTTACTAATTTCAGCAACATAAGATACCGCAATTGAATCATAAGCTGAAGGATGTCCTGAAGGAGGAGTTGTTGCTGTTTCAGCTACACAATAACGAGTAAGAGTTGTATTTACAGGATCTCCAACAGAAATCCAATAATGATTTAATACACTATCATTTACTCCACTAACATCACATTTAGTTTGAGTCCAAATATAATAATAATCAAAAGAACATCCCTGCCCTTCTACAGCTCCACCCTCAACTTCTTCAAGTGTTGGTAATCTAGCTCCAACAGCTTCAACAGTTGATTTTGCACTTGCATAATTTACTCCATCTGTACATGAAATTAAAGAATCTCTTTCACCAGCAATATTATCATTAATATCATTTTCATCTGGGAATGTCATTCCTAATTCACCGGCTGTTTTTATACTAGGAATTGGAATTCTAGCTTCAAGATAAGCTTTAGCAGTTCTAGAACTTCCAGAAGTTGTTCCAACTCTTGTAGACATAACATCTCCAACAACATCTAATGCATTTAGAGGAGTTGTAGTATTAATTCCTACCAACCCAGTATTTCTTTCAATAGTTAAGGCTGTTAAAACTTGAGTTCCTTTTCCACCTTTAATATAAAAATTATTATCTCCTCCATCCATCATTAATCTAATTCCATTATTAGAAGAAGATCCAAAACTATCTCCTGCTTCCATTAAATCTATTATTGCGTCATTTGCAGTTGCCACATTTTCTAAAATCACATGGGCATTTGTTGTATTTTTAATATGTAAATTAGATTGTGGACTTGTTTCTCCAATTCCAACATTACCTCCACTTTCAATCCTCATATATTCTGAATTTCCATCACTCTTAAACAAAATATCTCCTGTTTCCATATTTCTTATATTTAAATCTACAGAATCCATATAAAACAAAGAACCATCAGAAGCCTGACTTCCAGAAGTTGAAGAGGTCAATTGAAATGTTCCATGAGATTGGAAGAGATAATTAGGACTGTTTGTATTTATTCCAACTCTTCCAGAAGTACTATTTACAAAAAGAGTATTAGATAAATTAACTTCATTTGTATAGGGAACATGAGCTGTTTCAAATAAACTTGTAGGAGTTGTTGTTAAAACACCCACCCTATTATCAGACCCATCTACAAATAAAACCCCACTATCAAAACTAGAATCCCCCTGAACTTCAAAAATTCTAGTTAAAGTTTTTGGACTAGAAGGAACTACAGAAGTAGAATCTGCAATAGTAAATGTTCCTCCAGAAATATCGGCTCTAACAACAGCCTCCCAATAGGTTGAATGATTAACATAAATTCTAACATCTCCTGCCCCAACATCTTCTACTTCAACTGAAAGAACCCCAGACTCATCTCCAAATTGATAATATTTTCCATCAAAATCATTATCATTATTTATTTGACCATAAATAATTGTTTCACTTCCTTCATCCGAAGGATCACTATATCCTGCTTGTCCAACAATACTAATTTTAATACGACCAGATTGAGTATCATCCCATTGTCCAAGATATCTTCTTTGTGCTGTTGCAGAACTTCCTAAATTCCAAGTATAACTTCTTCCTTCACCATCTGTTGTAGTTCCACCTGTTGCTTTAACTACGCCAACATGTAAATCTCCTGTAATATTTGCAGTTCCAATAACATTTAATGGATTTTGAGGGGTTGTTGTTCCAATTCCCACATTACCTCCAGATAAAATATTAAAATGTTCTGTTGCACTTGTTGCAATATTTTCTCCTGTTGCAGAAGTGGTATCATAACCAATAGAAAAACGATTACTTTCTGTTGTTGCCCTATGTTGAATTGCCCAATGTCTACCATCACTTGCACCTTCTTGATTTGTTAAAAATATTCCAGAACCAACAGAACCAGCATTATCAGAAGCTACTTGTAAAAAAGCATCACTAGTACCTTGAATTACTGCATCTCTATGACCTGATATAGATTGATGCAATGAACTAACAACACTTGTCTGAACAACATCTAAGGGAGCTAAAGGGCTAGTGGTTCCAATTCCAACATCACCTCCATTATTAAAAAAAGAAGGTTTATCTGGTCTTCCTTCTATAGATGTAAGCAATTCTGCTGTATCAGACTTATAGAAGAATATAGCAGCTCCAAGATCACCAGCCCCAGATTCATCATTGAATATTTTAAGAACTTCTGCACCAGCTGAATCCTCAATTCCAAGAGCATAAGTATCTGCAACTCCCTTTATTGTTAATTTTTCAGAAGGAGTAGATGTTCCAATTCCTATTTCTCCCCCTGTTTCAAAAGTCATATATTTTGTCCCATCTTCACCAATACTCAATTTATTCCCTGAATCACTATAATTAATTGCCCAAACATCCATAGTTCCTCCAACAAACTTTATTCCTGAATTTCCTCCCCCTATAGAATTAATTCTTATAAATTCATTAAGATCATCATTTCCTCCAACCTGTAATGCTTCAGAAGGACTACTTGTTCCAATTCCTACTCTATCACTACTAGAATCAATAAAAAATGTTGAAGTGTCAAAAGTATAATTACCTGTAGCTGTATCCCCTGTATTAAATAAATAAATATCATCAATACTTGCAGAACCAATATCTGTTAATTGGCTTCCATTACCATAAATCAATCCTGAAAAATTAATATCTCCTCCAACATGTAAAGCAGATGTTGGAATACTATAATTAACACCAACTTTTTGATAAAAAATATGTTCAGGAAGAGCACTAACTAATGTAAGTGATAAAACAATTGCAATAATAACAAATAATATTTTATTTTTCATTTTAAGCTATTGAATCAAAATTACCCCCATCAATTTCATATGTTAAATCTTGTGTAGTGCTACTAACACTTCCTGAAAACCCATCTCCCCCACTATCATAAGTCTTCATTTGAATCAAAACAGAATCACCCCCTCCATGAACTAACTGAGTTTGGAAAATATCATTAGTGGCAAAAGTTCTTTGTTCAGAGGTTACATAACCTGGTTCACCATATCCACCTGCCCCATCTATAATCATCATTTCAGCTCTATAATTAGGTGCAGAATGACTACTCCAATCATTTCCTCCAACCCAGATTTTAACATTTGCAGACCTATGATTTGTAGATAAAGTAAAATTAAGAACAGTGGTCCAACTAGAAGTAAGTGAAACACTTTTTTCACCCCTATTATAATCATTTCCTATTTGAATTTGAGTTTTTGGGCTTGTTGTTCCAATTCCAACATTTTGTGAGCTATCTATTCTAATTGCTTCTGTTGGTGTTGCCCCTGTTCTAAAAGCCATTTCTGCACTTGTTCCCCTTGCATCAATATAACCTAATCCAGAATTTTGAACATTAAAAGAAAGCCCCTCATAATCTGTTGTAGAAAAAGCATCATTTCCAATTGTTAATCCATATGGATTTTGATCATCTTGTGTAATCTTTAAAAGAACTTCATTAGAAGTACCCCCATCTTCTATTTCCATGTTAGCATTAGGACTACTTGTTCCAATTCCTATCTCCCCATCTTGAGTAATTCTCATTCTTTCAGCTAAAGAAGAACCATCATGTGTAGCAAATGCTAAATAAGCTTTATCGTCGGAACCTGTACTAAAATGAGCTGATTCTATTGTTGCAGATATAACTTCTGCTCCTGAACGCTTATTAATAAAAGGAATATAACCTAAAGTTGCACCTGAACCTGTAGTATTACCTAAAAACTCTAATCTACCATAATAATTATTAGTTGCACCTGCACCTATTTTAATAGTTGAAGCAGCTGTATCTAAATCAGCTACATGTAAGTTTTCTTCAGGACTATTTGTTCCAATTCCAACATTCCCACTTTTATCTATAGAAACTAAAGGAGAATCAACATTTGTTGTTCCAATAACAAAATTATCTGTTCCATCATCATGGCCAATTGCATAATTAACTGCTCCTGCATTATAAAATTTTATTTCTGCATCACTACCAGAAGGTGCTTCAAGAGTCATTCTTGCATCACCACTACTTGAGTTAATATGTAATAATTCTAAAGGACCATCTGTTCCAATTCCTACCTTCCCAGAAGTATCTATTGTTAAAGAAGGTGTTGTAAGTGCAGTACTTGGTGCAATCTTAAATTTATCACTATCACTATTATCAACCCCCATCACCCAATTACTTATTCCCTTAACATTAAATAATAATAAGGGGTCATAAGTTGTATCTGCAGCTTCAATTTCTAGAATAGTATTTTCGCCACCATCAGAAATAGTAAATAAATTATCAGGAGCAGTATCATTAATTCCAATATTTCCATCAGGTTGTATTGTTAAAGCAACCCCTCCATTATTGAATTTAAATTTATCACCATCAGAAGTATCTGAATATAATAACCATTGGTCTACTCCACCATCTGCAAATACAAGTTGCCCATCACTTCCACTTGCACCCTCTATTTGTATTCTTGCATGACCTGAAGAAGCTTCAACATGAAGTAATTCATCAGGGCTTGTTGTTCCTATTCCAACTTTACCTGCACTATCTAAATAGAGTGTATTACTTGCGGTATTTGGTTCTATTGTAAATGGTTGCTTTCCATTTGTTTGGTCATAAATAGCAAAATTATCTGTTGTTTGTGTATTAAGATCCCAATCTTGAGCATCATTTATTAACCTCAATGAAGCTGATTTACTTGCCCCTGCTGTAATATTAATTGCAGAATGACCAGTAGTATTTACAATATTTAACAAATTTTGAGGGGTTGTTGTTCCAATTCCAACTTGACCTGCAGAATCAATTGTAAACATATTATCATTTGCATGACTATTTGTAGTTCCAAAATTAAATCTCAAACTTGAATCCCCACTTCCCCCTGTAGTTTGCCTAGCAATACTCCAAACATTTGTATTACTTGCTCCAGCACCTTCAATTAAATTAATTGAAGAACCCCATGACCCATCACTTGAAGAAACCATATCTAAATGAGAATCTGTAGATTCTATTTTTGCAATACCATAGATAGATTTTATTCCTACATCTGCTGTTCCAAGAACATCAAGCTTTGTTTCAGGACTTGTTGTTCCAATTCCTACATTTCCTGTAGAATCAATAGTCATTCTATCTGCAACACTCCCACTTCCTTCTGTTCTAAATCTAAGCACAGAATTATCCGCACTTGGTCTAATTGCTTTAATATCTGCAACAGAAGTTCCACTTGAACCTATTGAAAATTGCAAAGTTGAATAAGAATTTGCAGTATTATCTAAATTCTCTAATTTTGTGAAAGCCCCTCCAGCAACATTATCTGAAACATGTAATTTAAAACCAGCAGTAGGACTAGTTGTTCCAATTCCTACATTACCATCTGAAGATAATCTCATAACTTCATCATAAGTTCCATCTTTTCTCACATATAATCCTAAATTATCTGTTCTATTTGCACTTTCACCAAAATTCTCTTCTCTTGTAGATACTATTTTAGCACCAGCAATATCATTGTGCCCAAAATAAAGAGCACTAGCTGCTCCAGAACTTGTAGTAGCATTATTATTAATAAATATTCCAACAGCGTCATCATCCCTTTGACCTTCAAATTGACTTATAAAATAATTAGCGTCAACACCAACAACATGTAAGGATTGACTAGGACTTGTTGTTCCAATTCCTACATTTTGAGAACCATCAATTGTTATTGCATTTGTACTTGCTCCTGAATTAATAGAAACAATACCTCCTGAAGTATGGGTCCCTAAAGAAAAAGTAGTATCAGAATATCTCCATAAAATATTTGCCCCCCTATTATCTGAAGGAGAACCAAATAAAACACTTCCATAATTTCCATCAGGTGTTAAAATAGATAATCCTGAATTTCCTGTACCTTCAATTGTAACTTCATCTGCAATAGCATCGGGGGAAACAGAACCTGCTGTTGCACTTTGAACATGAAGTGTTCCATCAGGACTTGTGGTTCCAATTCCTACTTTATCACTTTCAGCGTCGACAAAAAGAGAATCTCCCCCAACACTTAAATTTTTTCCAATTGTAGCATTATTTGAAACCCACAAATCTGTAACAGATTGAGTTGTAGCTTCAAGAGTTCCAGCATAAAGTGTGCCTGTTACATTTGCATCACCTAAAACATTCAAAAGATTTGTAGGCGTTGAAGTTCCTATACCAAACAAGCCATCTTTATCCATAAACATAGCATCTGTTCCACCTGATTTTCTAAAAAGAACCCCTGCTCCCGCAACATTCCCAGATTGTAATATTACCTTCCCTGTATTTGAAGCTTCATTTCCATCTAATTGAATATATGCTCCACGAGTAGAAGAAGCACCCCCTGCACCGGCATCAATTCTAATTGCTTGGTCATCAGAACCATCTGTAGTTACAGTAAACATTCCCAAAAGATTTCCATTAACATCAAAATCATATTCATCGGTTCCATCACTTAATGTTAATTCTTTGTTAGGACTTGTTGTTCCAATTCCTACATTTCCTGAAGTTTGATTCATTACTAAAATATTATCACTTACAACAGACCCGGTATCAGAATAAGATAAAAATTTAGCCATCCCATCATTTGAATTGAATTGTAACCATTTCTTATCTGTAGCTGCACCACTATCAATTAAATCTAATCCGGCACTAACAGAACCACGAGAAATTATTCTCCCATAATTATTTCCGTCAACTTGAAGTGCAGTAACAGTAGAAGGATAATCATAAGTCCCAACAATATCTGTTCCAGGACTACTTGTTCCAATTCCAACATTTCCAGATTCATTAATAAGCATCCTAGTTACACCATCAACTCTAAAATCTAATTTAGAATTTGCAATTGCATCTCCTTCATCTGCCTGAAGATATATATTTCCAAGAACACCACTTATTTTAGCATAAGGACTACCAGAAGCATCTGAATCTGTTAATCTAATTTGAGGTGAAGTACTATTTAATTCTAAAGTATTACTTGGACTTGTAGTTCCAATTCCCACATCTCCATCAATAATTCTCATTGCTTCTGCACTATTTGTTGTGAAACGAATACTATTATCTGCTAAAATTCCTATTTGGTCTACACCTGAAGAAGCACCCCTAAACCATGTGGTAGCATCATTTCCTGCATTATTTGTTGCTGTTAATCCTCCAGATACACCTGCACTAACACTATCATAAAATTCTAATGTCCCTGCAGCATTTGAAGTAGAACTATCTATTCTAAATATTGGTGTTGCATCTTGTACATGCAATATAGAACTAGGACTTACAGTTCCAATACCTACATCACCATCAGATGCAATTGCAATACCTCTATCATTAACACCAGCTCTTGTAATATATCCAACATCATTTTCTCTATATATTCTAAATGTACTTCCAGTTCCATTATAAAATCCTAAACCTTCTGCAGCACCTTCTGTTGCATGTTTAATTTGAATTTTACCATACAAGGGATTATTTGTTCCCAAACCTAATTTATTTGTAGAATCATTCCAATAAAAATCAGAATTATCTTCTGTTAAATCTCCACTTGAATCAGAATAAATAACGCTACCAACTGTAAAATCAGATTCAATTGTATCTGCACTAATTGTCCCTGCATAAAGTGTACCTGTCACATTTGCATCACCTAAAACATTTAAAGTATTTTGAGGTGTTGTTGTATTTATTCCTACATTCCCTCCATCTTGAATATTAAATTTAGTATTTGCAGCAGAAAAAGTACTTCCATAAGCGATAGAATAATCATCTGCCTGATTTAAACCAGCCCACCAAAAATTAGTTGCAGTATTAAAATTTTGATATTTAATTGCTACCTCTTCTGACACACTTGCAGAAGTAGATTCTAAAGTAAGGTAAGCATCTGTTGCATTGGCTATATGTATCTGAGTATCAGGACTTGTGGTCCCAATTCCAACATTCCCTGAAGTATCCCAAGTAAGAGCATCTTTTTGAGTACCTGCACTATTAAAAGTACCTAAGGTTCCTTTAGTATTTTCAACACTACCCATAAATATTTCATATGCATCTGCACCAGCACCTTCGCTATTTTCCTTAAATCTAATTTTTAAAAATTTATCTTGACTTGCTTCCCCATTAATCACCAAATTTGTTGTTTCAGCTGTTTCTGTATTTATATCTAAATGACCTTGAGGACTGGTAGTCCCAATTCCAACATTACCTCCATTAGGATTAAATAATAATGGATATGTTGAACTTAAATCTGATTCATGGGTTGTTTGGAACCATGCACCATTTCCCCCATATAAACCCATATCTAAAATAGCTCCTGTTTCTTCATTACCTAATCTCATTGAAGCATTTGTTTGAGTTGTTCCAGTAGTTGCAGGAATTCCATTAGAATCACTTTGAATTTCTAATTGAACAACAGGACTTGTATCTCCAATTCCAACTTCTCCTGAAGAATCAATAGTTAATCGATTTGTTCCACCTGTAGAAAATCCTAAATTATCTGCACTCATCCAATACATTCCAGTATTTTCATCACTACTAAAAGCATAGTTAGGGGTTGTTACAGCAGGGTTGGCAAAGTAAATAGAAGTTCTGCCTGTAGACCCCCCATTCTTTATTGTATATCCTTCAAAATCAAAAGGATTTACACCCCCTAAAGAAACTTTTATAGTATCATCTGCACTTTCATAAAATCCTGTATCTCCATCTCCCAGAGCTATTGTTGGTGCAGAAGCATGACTACCAGGTGTTTCATTTACAGTTAATTTTCCAGTAGGATTTAATGTTCCAATTCCAACATCACCTGTATCTTCAATAATCAGATTATAATCTGTTCCTTGATTGGAATGGAAAGAGATATTTCCTCCATCTGGATTAAAATTAAGAGAAGCAACAGCTGCATTATTTCTTGCCATAATTTCATTATTATCCATAACAATATTTGTTGAATCTTTATCTCCAATTAAAAAATAGCCACTACCATCACTTATAGAAGCATCTGTTCCTCCATCTATATGAAACGAAGTGTCTGGACTGCTAGTTCCAATACCTACATTACCCCCCATTAAATAAGAATTTCCATCTCCACTTATAACAGAAGGATTAGCCCCTGCAGCATTATAAACATTCATTTGTCCATGTCCTCCTGATGCTAAATATAATAAAACAGCATTACTCCCATCAGTGTCTGTAACTCCCACCCCTATCTTACTCCTAGAAGATGATTTTATTTCTAATTGTCCTGTTGGACTACTTGTTCCCAATCCCAAATTTCCGGAGGAGGTATTTAAATAAAATTTATTTGCACTTGAACTATCTCTAATAACAAAATCAGCAGTAGATTCAGAAGGAGTCCAATATAATGAACCTGTATTTGCAGCACCAGTTTGAGTAATAGCTTCACTCCATGAACCATCATTAGCAGTTCCAAATCTTTCTAATTTAATACTTGCAGATGTTTGTTTAATATGGAGAGAAGTGTCAGGACTACTTGTTCCAATACCAACCCTGCCATCATTATTATTTACAAAAAAGTCTGTTCCACCAACACTTAAATTATTATTTCCTAAAACAACATTTGCATTTGCACCTGTATATGGAACAAAGGTATCGTTTGCAACTAAACTCCAAATCTCTGCATCTGTTGTTGTCCAAGTATCGTTGTAAGCTGTATAGTTTGCTGTCCAAAGAGGTTCATCTATATTTGCAAAAGTTGAATTATCTACTAATGTCCAAACATCATCTGCTTCATACAATGTTCCATTTGTAGCTTCACTCCAATCAATTAGAGGTTTATTATTTCTATAAACAGTGCCAGATATATTTGCATCTCCCCCTAAATAAAAATCTCTCCATCTTAATGTTTCACTTCCAATATCAAAAGTATTATCAAAACCAACAGCAGGTAATAAACTACCATTAATATCTAAATTAGAAACATTTAAACTTGTAATATTATAGAAAAAACCTGTCTGAGCATAAATATCTCCGTCGATAATACTCAATCCATCACTTGTCCAACCACCATTATAATCAAATTGACCTGTCATTGTTCCACCACCTTCTGCATAAAGAGTACCTGTTACATTTGCATCACCTAAAACATTCAAGGAATTTTGAGGGGTTGTAGTTCCAATTCCTACATTATTATTAAAATATGCTTCTCCATCCCCATATATTTTAAAATCAGTATTTCCAGACCAATCTTGAGCTTCTAAAATAACACCACTTGCAGAATTAGCACCTCCCCTCACTAATAATCCTTTGGAACCTGCAGCAGAACCAGAATAAGCATTATAGATTTGTGAGGCATAACCACCTGTCATATCTGTTGCAGTATAAATATCTAATTTAGATGTTGGAGTAGTATCACCAATTCCAACATTACCTGAAGATAAATTAGAATAAATATTGCTACCAAATCTATAAATATCATCTGAATTTAAATAAATTAAATTTCTAACTGTTCCCCCACTATCTGCTTGAAGTATTTGTTCATTATTATCTATTTTAATATCCCCACCTGTAACCTGTAATTTATATGATGGACTACTTGTTCCAATTCCCACATTTCCTCCACTTTCAATCCAAATAGCAGGACTATCCCCACCTGTATTTTCTCCAATATAAAATTCAGAACCATCTCCAGCTTCATCTGAATCTGAAACACCAAAACTCCATTTATTTACTCCATCTGTTAAAATTTCGAATTCTCCTCTTCGATTTGTTGCAGATCTATCTAATTTAAAATAAGTATTTCCCACATTTGAATTTCTTAAATATACTTCTGTATCACTACTATCTGTTCCATTAATCAACAATGTTGCTCCGCTTCCTTTTATTTCTAAAAGTTCTGCTGGTGTTGTTGTTCCAATTCCAACATTTCCAGAAGTTGGCAAAATAGTTAATCTTGCAATATTATCTGTTGCTAATTGTATTGGATAGGCATTAGTAGTTTTCAATACTCCTGCATAAGCTAATCCCCCTGAAATTAAATGTCCTGTTGTAGAACCTGCACCACCAACATAAACACCCCCTGCACTATTATTCATCCATAAATACCCCCCTTTGGTATCATCTGTTGGTTCTAAATGAATAATAGGTTGGGTATCCCTAATATGTAATATTTGGTCAGGACTTGTTGTTCCAATTCCTACATTGCCTCCATTTTCTAAAATAGCTAAGTCATCTGCAATTCTTTTAAATGCACTATATTGAGTTGTACCATTATCTAATAAATAAATAACAGCATTTGGATCAGATGAATTTAAAGTCAATAAAACATTATCAGAATCATAAACTTCAAGAGGAGTATTAGGACTAGTTGTTCCAATTCCTACATTACCCCCTGTTAAAATTGTCATTCTATTTTGAAAACTACCTGTATCTTCTCCAAATAATATATCTCCTCCATTTCCTGCTGCAATAGCCAAATCATCTGCATTTGAAGAATGTGAACTTCCATAAATTTCAACTCTAGCTTTATCTGTATCAACTGTACCTACATATAATTTTAATCTATTATCATTATCATTAACATAAATATCCCTATCTGCATTTGAACTTAATACAATATTTCCTGCAACTTCTAACTTCTCATTAGGTGTTGCTGTTCCAATTCCAACTTTATCACTTTCAGCATCAACAAAAAGAACATTTGTATCAACACTTAAATTTTTTCCAATTGTGGCATTATTTGTAACCCAAAGATTTGTAGCTGTTTGTGTTCCAACATTAAAAATTCCAGAAACATCTAAATCAGTAAACCAACCTTTTACAATTCTTGAAGCAGAACTTCCAATTCTTCCAAAGAAACCTGTATTTGTAATACTTACATTACCTGTAGTACCATTTACAGAAAAATATTCTTGAGATTCATTTGTAGAATTATGAATTACAAAATCTTTTGCAGAAACATTTGGTAAAATAAACAAAGCTAACAATAATAAAAACACAATTCCAAATATTTTTTTATTATTAAATTCCAATTTTAACATTTCCATTAGAATCAACTCTCATGGAACCTCCTTGTGTACTTGCATTAAATGTACCTGTAACTTCTAATTTAGAATTAGGTGCAATATTTCCCATACCTACATTTCCAGTTGTATTTTCAAAAGCCATAACAACATTATCATCATAAGCAATATCCATTATTCCTGAATTTCTTGGATTAATTGTCCATTCAATATTTGCATTTGTATTTGTCATACCTAAATGAGCACCT
>Ga0233431_1003163_pt1 | contig 20516 bp, 21 predicted proteins | sample SI_118_April2016_FD_179867 | JGI IMG/M metagenome (GOLD analysis project Ga0233431, IMG submission 179867) | Seawater microbial communities from Saanich Inlet, British Columbia, Canada - SI_118_April2016_200_MG | ecosystem: Environmental > Aquatic > Marine > Inlet | place: Canada: British... | reverse complement strand
ACTTTTGCATCATTCGGAGTTATATCTCATCTATGCGTAAACAAGAATACAATATATGGGAAGCCTTAGGCTCCGTTTTTTCAGAACAAATCCACAGTCCGATCCCTATTACACCTGTATAGTTACTAATTTTCTACCATTCGTTGACGATGACACGGGTACCGCCTTCGCCTTGCAGGGTAAGGTCGCCAGTTTCAAAAGAGACCGCGGGCATTGACCAGCGGAAGATCCATTTGGCATCATCGGGGCTGGCGTTGATGCAGCCATGCGACATCGGTTCACCATAGTTGTTATGCCAATAGGTCGAGTGTATGGCAACCCCATCACCGTGGAAAAGGGAGGTCCAGCCGACGGCAGGCACATCCCAGCTACTCGCGGCGGTGCTGCCACCCATATGCAAGGAGTAGAGTTTGCGCCAGATCATAAAACCCGATGAAACTGCTGGGGAGAGCGGTGTAGCGCCCTCGGCTTTACCCGATGAAATGCGGCAGAAATAGACTTCTGAATTGCCTTCATAGCAGGAAAGATGCTGCTCTTTCCAATTTATATCGACCTCAATGCGCTTGTCTGTTATTTCAGGGGTGATGGGGGCAACTTCTTCCGGAGTCAGCGGACGGAAAGCCTCTGCCTGGCACCAGAAAATATCACCCGGGTTGCCGTAGCGTTCATTCACGCGATACCACATGCTGCCGTCGCCTTCGGTTTTGATTTGATCGACCCACAAAATCTGGCTGTAATAGAAGCGGTATGGCTGCCCGTTTTCAACTCGAAAACGCCACCAGGCGGAGCGCGGCGGGCCGTTGGCGATGCTTGCCTCCACATAAGGAACTGCGACTTCAACCCACATGCCCACATCTGCCCCCATTTGAGGCAGGGCGTCCACGGGCTGTGCGGGTTCATTTTTTACAGGTTGCAAATAAGGAGACCAGATAAATCCCTCGGGGGTTTCTACCCAACGCTGATTATTGCGCCAGGGCCAACGCCCAACTTTTTCTTGCAACCACGGCACCACAGTATCTTCATAAACTGAACTCACAGTTGTGGCGTCATAATCTGGAGCGGCCTTAATGTCGACGCGCCCGCCCAGGCCATCTGCAACCACGCGCCCCAATTTGTCAGATTGAGGAAAATCGGGCAGATTGAATAGTCGCTGCCAGGGTTGCAGGGTGATACCGCCAACACCTGCGGCGGCTATTTTTAGAAAATCACGACGGGTCAGTCGATGGGTGGTTTGCATATTGTATCTCTTTGTAAGAAACTTGTTTTTTAAACGAATTATCCAATATAGTACTGCACCAGACGCTCATAAGGATACCACTCTTACATTAGCCTGAGTTAAATCCGACAGTTCGGGTATACTTATCTTTACTGCAACAGAAAATCGAACTGAATCTTAATTCTACCTGTTTACAGCCAAGTATGTCGATACAAAATTATCTCAAGCGCTTCAGACATTTATGGGAAGGCGAACTTTATATTCAGCTACGCCGCTTCCGCTGGATGGCCTTTCCGGGTGTGTTTTTGCTCGCCACCATCCACAGTTTGTTGGTACGAAGTATTGCGCGGCCTGTATCCGGCATCTGGCAACCCTGGATTGAAATTCTGGTATATAGCGTCACCGGAAGTCTCACCGCATGGATAGGCTTGAGCTGGATCGCGAACGCAGCCGCGCAGCGGGCAAAAACCGAATATCAACTTCAGGGCGCATTTGAAGCGCTTGAACAACGCCACCAACAATTATTGAGATTGAATCATATTGGCGAACAAATCGCGGCCGCTGATTCGCAGCACACGATTTTGGAACTCGCCACCCGCGCCCCATTGCAACTTACCAAAGCACAGGCTTCCACGGTTGTCTCATTTGATCAATATAAACGCCTGAATCTGGATATGGCCTGGGGATTGAGCGACAAATATCTCGGTGCTCTGCGCCAGCGCATGGATGCCGGCATCGACTCAGAGCGCTGCCGAAATTGCAATACGCTGCACGCCCATATCAAGCAGGATTGCCCGCTCTTTGAGGGCTTGCAACCCCTGGCGGAGCAAGATGGCATCACCTCGCTGGTTTGCCTGCCAATTACCCTCGAGAAAAAACGCTCCAGCATTATTACAGCCTACTATCCCGAAACGAATACCCCCACCGATGAACATATTCGGTTACTTAATATCTTCAGCGCGGTGATTTCAGGCGCGCTGGAGGGACAACAATCGCGAAACCAGGAAGATATCCACCGAAACGCGACGATCCCCACAACCCACAACCCTGCAGCAATTGCTGAACTCTCCAGCCAGGTGCTTAATATTGCCATTTCCGGGTGGGATGCACAAGCAGGGGGCGTTTTCATCTACGAAGAAGATACCCAAACATGGGTATGCCATGCCCAACTAAATCTGGGCGACACCATCACCGATGAACGCTTCGCGCTGGGCGCGCACATGGCGCAGCGCGCCTTCGATGCCACCACACCCATCATCCAAGCCGATATTAACGGAAATTCGACCTTCCGCTCTGCCGCCGCAGCGCCGTTAATTACAGATGGGAAAATTCTCGGAGCGCTCTTCCTGGGCAGTTCGCAGCCCAAAACCCTCAACCAGCACCATACCGAATTGCTGGCTACCATTGCCCACCAGATCGCGCTGGCGATCCGCAACACACAGCTTTACAACCAGCTCGGACAAATGGCGGCGCTCAAAGAGCGCCACCGTCTCTCGCGCGAATTCCACGATGGACTGGCCCAAACCCTGGGGTTTCTGAATCTGCAAGCCGAGCAAATTGAGCAGATGATTATAGCCAACCAGAACGCCAGCGCAAAAGATGAGATTCATGAATTGCGTAAGAATATTCATGCCGCTTATGCCGATGTGCGCGAAGCCATCGACGGGCTGCAGATCCGCCTGGACGAGCCTGGGCAATTGGCCGTTCGCTTGAAGGGCTACACCGATGAGTTCACCCGCCAGACAGGCATCACCACCGAATTCACCACCAAACCGGAAGATCTGACGACCAAACCAGAATATGCGATACAATTATTACGGATTGCGCAAGAAAGCCTGACTAATATTCGCAAACATGCTCATGCCAACCGCGCCACAGTTTCATTGGGCGCGGTTGAAAACCAGATTGTATTGGTAATCACAGATGATGGCATGGGCTTCCCCACCACCGGCCCAGGCGAGCGCCTATATCGCAGTTATGGTCTCACGATGATGCGCGAACGCGCCGAGGGCATTGGCGGAAGTTTCTCAGTGGCAACCAGCCCCGGGCAGGGAACCCGCATCACTGTTTCCGTCCCCATCGAAACATTATGATTCGAGTATTACTCTCCGACGATCACAACCTATTCCGCGAAGGAATCGCCCGCATTCTGCAAGATGCGCCGGGCATCGAGTTCGTGGGCTGCGCCCAAAATGGCGCTGAAGCGGTTTCAAAGGCCAAAGTATATCGCCCCGATGTGATTCTTATGGATGTGCACATGCCGGTGATGGATGGTGTTAAAGCTACTCAAGAGATTCGCGCCATTCTGCCAGAAACGAAGATCCTCATGCTCACCGTTTCTGAAAATGATGAAGACTTATTCGGCGCGTTGCGTGCCGGTGCGCGCGGGTATCTGCTCAAAAATACTACCAGCCAAAATTTGATTGAAGGCGTGCGGCGTATCGCGGCAGGCGATTCAATCATCAATCCCAGCATGGCCGCAAAGTTGGTCGATCAGTTTACCGCCATCTCGCCAGAAATATCAACCCCAGGCAAGTATCCAAAAGCGGCTGCCGAAGAGATCACCGCCCGCGAGCGCGATGTCTTGCAACTGGTTGCCCGCGGGTTGAGCAACAAAGAGATCGGGCAAGAACTGAATATCTCGCCGCACACAGTAAAATCACATTTAAGCAATACTATGGAAAAATTGGGCTTCAGTGGGCGCGTCGAAGCCGCCGCCTGGGCCATTCGCCACGGGTTGCTAAACGACTGATACTTTGTTCAACCCGTCATTCGTGCAAAAAATCACCCATTTGGGGGATATATTCATGGGGAAACATCCCCATTTGGGTCAAGACAAGCCACTCATCTTTCGCTAAACTAAATCTTAGAAAACTTACCTCACGCGTTGAAACCGATTCTCTCAAGGCATCCTGAACGCCTGCTATGGGAATCTTTTTTGCACAAATGTTTTGCGCCGTTCACCTTGCTCGGCAAGGTAAACATCACACCGGAATATGAACATAGCTGCTCCAAAGAGAGTTCTCTTCGTTGGATTGGGTTTATTACAAGATGTTGTAGTGCGCTTACTAACCGATCAGACCGACATTGAAATCATCGGCATGGTGAACAACTGGGCAGAAGCCAAAACTGCCATCGTAGAAAGGCAGCCTGACATCATCATCATGGATCACCAAAACCACGAACTTATCGAAGCTGAACTCAATCCGCTGCTTGAAAATAGCGAACGCGACCTGAAGGTCATTTATCTCACGTCCGCAGACAATCGCATCATCGTCCACAATCGCAAACAAATCAACGACGCGGCGATGCCCGATTTATTACGCGCCTTAATAACCGACTCGCCCGACGAGGCATCCTAATGAAACGAGCTTTACAAATCGGCTTCTACGTCTTGCTCGGCACGCTCGTAATCGCCGCATTGGCATTCAAGATTTTTCAGCCAGTACAGGTAGTGCCTCGCATCCGGCTTTCTCCCGGTTTCGCACTTATCACCCAGGATGGCGGGCGCATCACCAACGAAGACCTGCGCGGCAAATTTGTTGTTTTTAATTTTACATACACCAACTGCGAAGCGCCATGCGGTTATATGAACGACACGATCGTGGCAATTCAATCACGTCTGGATGAAATCAATCTCGGCAATATTGAATTACTTTTTGTGACGATTTCGTTTGACCCGGAAATAGATACACCGGAGAAATTAAAAACCTACGCGGACTCGCTCGGAGCTGATCCTGACCAATGGATATTTGCCACCACCGAAGATCAAATCCTGCTCAAGGCGATCATTGGCGCAGGCTTCGAGGCCTACTATAAGCAAAACGAAGACGGAACTTTTACCTTTGACCCCAAATTTGTACTCGTTGACGGCTGGGGCATCGTCCGTGGTGAATATCGTTACCAAACCCAGGTGCCCGATACCGATCGCATCTTGCGGCACATCCAGGTTTTATCGGATGAAGTGCAAAATAGCACCGGTTCCGCCAGCCTGGCCTACGAGGCGGCACATTATTTCTTATGCTACACGCCTTAGGTCTGTCGACACCAAGTTTTTTTGGTTCCAGCGTTCTGCGGTGGAATACGATGCTCAGGAGTTGTAAGCCTTGACAAAAAATCTCAGCAAGTTTTCCAAATATACCTGGGGAGTGCTGGCCTACAATTTGATTGTCATCTTGTGGGGCGCGTATGTGCGCGCAACCGGCTCCGGAGCTGGCTGCGGCAGCCATTGGCCGCTGTGCAACGGAGACGTACTTCCCCGCGCGCCACGCATAGACACGATTATCGAGTTTGCTCATCGCATCTCCAGCGGACTTGCATTTTTGCTCGTCCTGGGCATGTTCATTTGGGCGCGCCGCATTTATCAAGAAAAATCCAGTGTGCGCCTGGCAGCGAAATGGGCCATGATTCTGATGATTACAGAATCGCTGGCCGGAGCCAGTCTGGTTATCTTTCACTGGGTTGCTGGCGATACGTCGCTGGGCCGCGTAATTATGATGGGGGTACACCTGCTCAATACGCATATGCTGATCGGCGCCATAGCACTAACTGCCTGGTGGTCATCGAAAGAAGCGCGCACTACAACCCGCTGGAATAAATTCCATTGGGCGCTGGCAATTGCCATTCTGGCTACACTCATCATGAGCATGGCAGGCGCTGTCACCGCGTTGGGCGACACCCTCTTCCCCGCCGATTCGCTCGCTGAAGGCCTTCAGCAAGATTTCTCCCCGACCGCCCACTTTATCGTGCGCCTACGCGTACTGCACCCCTTCATCGCCATTGGCGTTGGCCTGTATATCACCTTTGTGGCCGGGGCCATCATTATGGAGACAGAGAAGGGCCAATTTGTTCGTAAACTGGCCATTGGCCTAATTGCCATCTACGCCGCTCAATTGCTGGCCGGACTGGTCAATCTGTTGCTCTTGGCTCCCGTATGGATGCAAATTATTCATCTCTTCCTGGCAGACCTGACCTGGCTCGCGTTAGTACTGCTCATGAATGAAAAATCAAAGAACGGAAACTAATGTCGAAAACTACTCGTCTCATTTTTATCATTGGCACCCTGGCTGGCATCGTACTCGTAGCCGCGTGGGGTCTCCCCAAACTGCGCCCACACACTTTTTATGGTACGTTGCTGCAATCGCCCGATAAAGCCCCTGACTTTACCCTCGATTCGGTTTTAGGCGAACTCAGCCTGGAAGACTTCCGAGGGCAAATTGTTATGCTCTATTTCGGCTACACTTTCTGCCCGGATGTCTGCCCCGCTACACTGGCAGAAGTCAGCGGTGCAATGGAGCTACTTGGCAAACAAGCTGAAGATGTGCAAGTCATCATGGTTTCAGTGGACCCATTGCGAGATTCTGTAGAAGAGCTGGATGAATATGTATCCCACTTCTACCCCAGTTTCCTGGGCGTCACCGGCAGCGAAGAAAAAATCGCTTCACTTGCGACACTTTATGGTGTTTTTTACGAGAAGCACGAAGGCACCGAAGCCACTGGCTATCTGATTGATCACACTGCTACGGTGATGGTGATCGACAGAGATGGTCATCTCAAGTTGATCTTCCCCTTTGGTGCGCCTGCTGCCGAAATTGCTGAAGATATTGCCTATCTGCTTAAGTGAATCGATCCTAAACAGTAAATTATGGACGACCTGACCAACCTGAGTACACCCTCCAGCGTAACCACTTATTGGTGGCGCACCATGCTTGCCAATGTAGGGGCAGCAGGCCAAACCCTGATTCAGTTATTTAAACTGCGGGTGGTTTTGCTATTGCTAATTGCTGCAGCAGGCGGCGCGGTGATAGGCGCAGCCGGTTGGCCGGGCGGGAAAGAACTGCTTATTCTGATGATCACTGGCGGTCTTTCAGCCAGCGGAGCCTCGGCGTTAAACCAGTATCTGGAACGCGAGCGTGATTCACAAATGACACGCACCCGCCAGAGGCCCTTTCCTTCCGGGCAGATCACAAATCCGAATGCTGTGTTACTCACCAGCGTGGTGATGATTGCTATGGGAGTGTTCGGAGCGGCGATTTTTAACCCGGCACTGGCCTTTTTCAATGCACTGGGCGCGGCTATCTACGTGGGAATCTATACCTTGTGGTTAAAACCTCGCAGTGTTGTCAATATTGTCATTGGCGGCGCGGCGGGCAGTTGTGCGGTGTTAAGCGGGGGTGCAGCCGCTGGCGCGTGGAACGAGCCAAGTACACTGGCATTGGCCGGATTGCTCTTTTTGTGGACACCGGTTCATTTCTGGAGCCTGGCAATGGCTTATCAGAAAGATTATGCCAATGCTGGCTTTCCGATGCTGCCGGTTCATATTTCGGGTAAACAGGCCGCGGGCTGGGTGGCGGTTCACACCTTCGGGACGGGCATTATCGCCATTGTCCTGGCAAGCCACCCCAATATGGGTTTGCTTTACTTGCTCCCCAGCTTATTAGCCACAATCCGCCTCGGGATGTTGACCTACCGGCTTTACCGCGATCCATCCCCCAAAATGGCATTTTCCTTATTCAAGTTTTCCAATATGTATTTGGGAATCCTGCTTTTATTAGCCATTATCGATCTTATCTGGTTGTAATCAAGCTACAGGAGGTGAAGAATAACCGCAATTTTTCAGCATTATCCCCCACGAAGGTCTATCACAATCGCACCTTGAAAATATGAGAAATTCACAGCGCTCTCGATTTGCAAACCCAATCTGGTTAGGCTTATTAGGAATAGCACTGGGATTGGTTCTGGCCCTAGCGGCTTACGCCATTGGCAAAGCGTTGCGCCCTCCACAAATACTGCGAGGCGCAATGCTCAATCCGTCCATCCCGGCTGTTGATTTCAACTTGCTGGCAGAAGATGACCAGAATATTACTTTGTACGAATATCGAGGACAGCCAGTTCTCCTGGCGTTTAGTTGCCAGAAATGTCCACGAAGCGCCACACTGATGAGCAAACTCGCTCAGGTGAAAAGCGGAGCGAACGGTAAAGACCATTCGATAGAAGTAATAGTGGTCAATCTTAACCCGGGGCGAGAAAGTATTCAAAGCTTTGCTGAATTCGTCCACGCTTTTGATACTGATTTTGTGGCTGTTTCTGGCAACTTGCGAGATGTGACGGATATTGCTCACAGCTATGATGTTTATTTTGGATATACTCAGAACGATTTTGTAGAGAGCAATCCGTTGATTTTTCTCATTGATGCACAAGGCTATTGGCGATCTGTGTATCCGCTAAATATGAGCGCCGTTGACATAAACAGCGATATCGAAATTATTTGGCAAGACCGGTAATTTATCCATCAAAATTCACATATATCATACAAGGAGAAGAGATATGAGTGAAAACAATCAGGAGTTCAAACCAAAAGGGACGATGGCAATACTGTTTATTTTTGTATTGACCCTAATCCTGCTTTGGGGCTCAGTTTTTCTAATTCTGCTTTCGCGAGGAATGACCGTAGGAGTGTGATCATATGACATCTAAACCTTCCATGCACATTGATCCGTATGAACGCAATTGGATCATCATCAGCATTGTGCTGTTGGTGTCATTTGCGGTAGCCATTAGCGTAGCCGGATTTGCCTTTGGCATCCAGGTTCCCAGCCCCGAGCAGCGCGTAGACCCGCGCACTGTAGCCGATTCAGGCCCGTGGGCCGATCCCGGTTTGCGCGAGCTGTCTCCCGGAAAATACGAAGCCTATATTTTGGCGCAAACCTGGTCTTTTTTGCCACGCGAAATGACCGTACCGGTTGACTCTGAGATAACTTTCTATATCACCAGCAAAGACGTACAACACGGCTTCAAACTGCAAGAAACCAATCTGAACGTCCAGGTTGTGCCGGGTCAGGTATCGAAGTTAACTATTACCTTCGATAAACCGGGCGATTATGACTATATCTGCACCGAGTATTGCGGTTCGGGGCACGCGGCCATGTTCGGCACGCTGCACGTTGAACCGTAATTGGATATCTTAGGAGGCACTATGTCTACAAATACTTATGAACTTTCCGCTGCCGAGAAAAAATTTGTCGGTTGGCATGTCTTTTTTGCCGTTGCAGCGCTTTCCGTCGGCGCCCTTTTCGGGCCGCTGCAGGCGCTGGAACATTCCGGGCTTGATCTTTACCCGTATCTGAAACCCGTCTTCAAATCGTACTATCAGGGCCTCACCCTGCACGGCGTGCTCAACGCTCTGGTATATACAACCTTCTTCATCACCGGATTTTTGACCTTGGCAGTAACCAAAGGCCTGGAACGCCCGCTGAAATACCCTAAACTGAACGCAGTCGGTTTCTGGACGATGGTTGTCGGCCTTGTCACTGCGGCAATCCCCTTGCTGCTGGATGAAGCTTCGGTACTCTACACCTTCTACCCGCCCATGAAAGCCAACTGGGCTTTCTATCTGGGCTTGACCCTGGTCGTAGTAGGAAGCTGGATTGAAGGTTGGGGCATGATGGCTACCTTCGCCGCCTGGCGCAAGGAAAATCCTGGCGTGCGCAGCCCACTTGCTGCGCTGGGTTCTGTGATCACAATGGCGATGTGGCAGATTGCTACACTCGGTGTGGCTACCGAAATCCTGACCATGCTCTTGCCCTGGTCGCTCGGCCTGATTGAAGGCACCGACCCACAGTTGGCCCGCACCTATTTCTGGTTCACCGGCCACCCATTGGTTTACTTCTGGCTGCTTCCAGCTTACCTTTCCTGGTATGCTTTCCTGCCCAAGCAGGTTGGCGGCAAGCTCTTCAGCGACTCGCTGGCGCGCTTCGCTTTCTGGCTGTTCCTGCTGCTCTCGGTGCCGTTGGGTTTCCATCACCAGTATGTAGACCCTGGCGTTCCCGCTGGCTGGAAATTCCTGCATGCCATCCTGACCTATTCGGTTTTCCTGCCCTCGATGATGACCGCCTTCACCGTGGTTGCATCCCTGGAAAAAGCTGGGCGTGCCCGTGGCGGCAAAGGTCTCTTTGGCTGGCTCCGCACCCTGCCCTGGAGCAATCCTTCGGTTAATGCCCAGTTACTCGCCGGCATCCTGTTCTTCTTCGGCGGCATCGGTGGTTTGGCGAATGCTTCGTATAACGTCAACCTGGTGCTGCACAACACCGCCTGGGTTCCAGGCCACTTCCACCTGACAGTAGCTTCAGCCGTCACCATGTCGTTCATGGGCATCAGCTACTGGCTGGTTCCCTATGTAACTGGCAAGAAATTGATGAGTGAAAAAGCTGCCAACTGGGCCAACGGGCTGTGGTTTGTTGGTATGGTGATCTTCTCGAACGCCATGCACGTTGTCGGCCTGCTCGGTGCTCCGCGTCGTACTCCGCTGGGGCTGGCTCCCTATATCCCCGAAGAGTGGAGCGGTCACCTGTTGCGCGTTGGTATCGGCGGCACGATCATGTTCTTCGGCATCTATACCTACATCATTCTGTTGGCCCGCACGGCCTGGTCGAAGAAAGCTGAAGCGGCTGATGTTGAGATTCCGTTGGCTGAATCCGAACAAGACCCGCAAGACACCCCCGAATGGCTTGACAAGTGGGTTCCCTGGCTGGTGGGCACAGTCGTACTGCTGATTGTGGCTTATGGCCCGCAGTTGATTGACCAAATCAGTAATATCTCACTCAACGCTCCTGGCGGGCGCGTTTGGTAAATAAATCTCTGTTTGAACTTTAATACGATAGAACGTGGATTTACTGAATATCTGCGTAGATCCACGTTCTATTTCCAAAACTAATGACACAAAAAAATACACCTACCACCTATGGTCGCATTGCTCAGGCATTGCACTGGATCAGCACCCTTCTGATCCTGACGCTACTATTCATGGGCCTCTACATGACCCATCAAGCGGAAGGCGCGTTACAAGCCAAACTCTACCAGTCGCACACTACTATCGGATTTATTCTTTCATTTTTGACCCTCTTGCGCGTGATCTGGATTCTCTTCGATGCGCGCCCCGCAATTCCTGTCGGAATGAGCAAAGGCCGCCAATTTATTTTTCGCGGCGTGCACGTTGTGCTCTATCTATTCTTATTCCTGTTGGCTTTTAGCGGCATCGGAATGTTGCTTCTGAGCGGCGTTACCTTGCCCCCGATTGGACTGACCCCGGATGCGATCAATCACGAACTTGTCCCGGTTGCCGTCCACGATATTGGTTCGAAATTTTACATTCTTTTCTTTCTCGCCCATATTGGCGGTGTAATTTCCTATCAACTGACGAAATCAGATGTGCTCTCACGTATGGGCATTCCCTGGTTTACCAAGAAAAACAATTAACTACTCAATTTAGGTGAGGCCGAAGAAGGTGTGTTCATTAGGCACACACCTTCTTCGGAAATTTCGTTCTCGAACTGAATGGCTACAAAAACGAAGCGAACTCAATGACTACTCAGCAAAAACCGGATCGTCAGAAAAAGAACTTCATCCAGCGGCTTTTAGCGCTTAACCCCAGCGTAGATTGGAAAACCCGGCAAAACAATCTCGTCCGGCGATTCCTCAATCTCATGGAGCGCGTCTCGCTGATCTTCGAAGCTCCCATCAGCAAGCTGGTCATCCGTCCAGAATTCAATCCTTTCTATCACACTGGCACCCTGACTGTCGCCCTGTTGGTCGTCATTCTCTTTACTGGCGTTTACCTGACCATGTTCTATCAGTTTGGCTTTGACGCATCGTATGCAGCGATTGCTAAACTCGAAGCCAATTTCTTCAATCGCTGGATGCGCGCCATACATCGTTACGCTTCCGATGCAGCCCTGATCACAGCGCTGTTGCACGGTTGGCGCACTTTCTTCCAGGATCGCTTCCGCGGCCCGCGTTGGTTGGCTTGGGTCTCGGGTGTAGTCACCACAGTTTTCATCTGGGCGATCGGCGTGACCGGCTACTGGATGCTCTGGGATGTACGCGCTCAGATCATTACCCAAACACTGGTCGATATGCTGGAAAACGCCTCAGGGGGAGTTGCTTTTCTGACCAGTTTTGTAGTCGGGGCGCAAGCCGGTTCAGGCTGGTTGTTCATGCTGTTCTTATTCGTTATTCACTTGCTCTTATCGATTTTCCTGGGTTTAGGTTTCTGGTATTTCCACATCAAACGCCTCAGCCGTCCCAAAATCATGCCGCCGCGCTATTGGACATTTGCATCCATTGGGTTGTTGATGGCAATAGCACTCATCATTCCCATTGGGCTGCTACCCCCCGCAAACCCTGCTCAACTCCCCGGCGAAATTACATTTGATCCTTTCTACTTGTTCTATTTACCTGCCGCGCTTCAAATTTCGCCGGGCATCTTTTGGGGCGGAATTTTGCTGGCTTTGATCGCCATCAACGCGACCCCCTGGCTGCTATGGCGCAAGCCCCTGCCTCCCATAAAAGTTAGCACCGAGCGCTGCACCGGCTGCACCCTGTGCGAAGCTGACTGCCCCTACACGGCTATCGCAATGAAAGACCGTCAGGGTGGGCGTCCCAAATTTATTGCGGAAATCAACCCCGCTTTGTGTGTAGCTTGTGGCATTTGCATTGGCAGTTGCCCCGAATTTGCTCTCACTCTGGGCGAAATTCCCCCCGAACCCCTATGGCAAGAAACCATCGCGCGGGCCGCGCAAAAAACCGAAAACCCGCTCAAAGTGATATTTACTTGTGAACGCCACGCACAATACAACTCCGGCTCATTGCCCCAAACATCTGCGGATGGAATGGATATTCAGGTTGTACCGTTAACCTGTGTGGGGATGCTGCACCCCAACCTGATAACACAAACCCTGGAAGCAGGCGCAGACGAGGCCCAGGTGGTGGGCTGTCCGCCCGAAGATTGCGCCAATCGTGAAGGCAATCTCTGGTTGCAGGAACGTGTATCCCGCCTAAGGCTGCCCAAACTTAAATCAGCCTTTGCCAATGCCCCAATCACAACCGATTGGCTGACCCCGAACGAATTCAAGTCGGCCCTCCAATCCAACTCACACCAAACTGCAGCCACAGCCTACGGCGCTGTATTTGAAAAGACCAAATGGAGCCATTTTATTCCCGCTGTGATTCTGATGGCTCTTGTTCTCAGCGTTCAAGTCGCATTGAGCAATATTCCCATGCCCTCTGCCCCACAGTCCGGCGCGGTAATCGAAATCATACTCAACCACACCAGCGGGCATCCGATCACAGGCATCAGTACCATCGAAGATTATGAACCAGGCTTAACGCTTCCCAGCCGTCTGGTGCTGGAAGTTGACCAGGAAGTCATTTTTGATAATGCCTATCCCCTGCGCGGGAAAAAGCCCAGTTCCATCGTTTTTGAACAAGTTGCCGTAACGCCAGGTGAACATCACTTACGCTTGAGCCTGTACGACCGCCCCGAACAGATTCAGCCTTTGGTGTTACTAGACGAAACCACAAGCTTCAAAACCAGTGAAATTCTGACCTTTGAATACAGCGATGCCTCAATTGGCGGCGACGCTGCCGACGGAGAACGCCTCTACCTGGAAACATCGCTCGGCGTAAATTCGGGCTGCCGTATCTGCCATGCACTTGAAAAAGATGTTGTTCTGGTTGGGCCTTCCTTCTATGGCGTTGCTACACGCGCCGCGGAACGCGTTCCAGGCATGAGTGCAGAAGAATATTTACGCACATCGATCACAGATCCTGGAGCTTATGTCGTTGAAGGTTACCCGGTTGGACAAACCATGAATCTCGGCGACAACCTGACTGACCAGCAAATTGATGATCTGGTCGCATTTATGCTGACCTTCAAATAGCGCACGAAACCCTGTACAACAGTACAGGGCGCTATTTTTTGCAAAATGTTTACCCGGGCAAGAAGAAGCCCTGCTATAATATCCCCCGGCGAATAATAGTAATATTGTTCACAGAAACTTACCATTCTATATATCTAAGGAGAATCGTATGAAAAAACATTTCTTGATCGTCGCTTTTGTTTTGGCACTGGCCCTAGTATTGGCCGCTTGTGGTGGCGGTGGCGCATCTGATGATCCGGCTGCGGCTGGCGAAAAGCTCTTCGCTGAGCAAATCATTGGCGCGCAACCCGGCTGCATCACTTGCCATTCACTGGATGCCGACACGGTTATCGTTGGTCCTTCCCTGGCTGGCGTTGGCTCACGCTCTGATGCAGACACACTCCGCGAGTCCATTTTGGACCCCAACGCGGTTCTGGTTGAAGGATTCCCCTCTGACACCATGCCCCCCGTTTGGAGTGATGAATTGACCGACGAACAGGTTGACCAACTGGTGGCCTATCTGTTAACCCTCAAGTAAGTCATTTAATAATAAAGTTCCCGGTGCTTTTTGTACCGGGAACTTTATCGGTTCAGTCGTTTGGAAAGGCAATTTCTTCGCCAACTCCCGAATGGCCTTCAACCAATCGAGTGCCGTAAAGCTCTCTGCCAAGCGTTACCGTGTATATTGCAGTCCCCTGGGTTTTTCCGGTAACTCCCTCGATGGCACGCCACTCAACTAAAAGCTGGTTTCCTTCCAGCATACCGATACCTTCTTGTATACCGCCTACGATAATCCATTGCAAGAGATATTCATGCTCCTTTTCTCCTGCCCGGATTGTAAGATGACCACCATACTCTGTCCCTAGCGGATCAACGCCATTGACAACATAAATTCCGACAAGATCAGGAACAGCGTCGGGAGGCGCATCGGCAGTTGTTGGTACCCCCTTCTCTTTTGCACTACACCCCGCAAGGGCAACCAACATCATTGCAAGAACGAATATTAATACCTTTTTGTACATTGAACTGATCTCCAAATTAATTAATTTTCCAAGAGGCCGAGCTTCATCCATAACGGCTATGAACAGAGCCAGAAATCGGTTCTATTGTAGCATAAGCCACTGAGAGGAGCATTTTTTATGAGTGATTTCAAATACCAGGTCAAAATACCCTCTGTCGATGACTGGCGCGAATCGGTCAAGTGCCAGGCTGCCTGCCCCGTAAACACCGATGCACGCGGTTATGTGACCGCGATGGCGCGCGGTGAACTGGAATTGGGTTTTGAAATTTCCCACGACCCAAACCCGCTCTCCACAGTATGTGGGCGCGTCTGCGGCGCACCCTGTGAGGTCGCATGTCGGCGCGGCGATATTGGCCCGGATCTAAAACCCATTTCGATTCGACCCATCAAACGGGTGCTCACCGAACGCTACGGCCCCGAAGCCGGGCATCGCCTGCCAGGGCGCATCGAAGTTTCCGACGTGTTACCCGTCGAGAGCATTGAACTCAACACCGGAATCACTGTATTTTCAGCCAACATCAACAAAAAAACCAGCTCCTGCCACGATCTCCCTGGCACGGGCGCGCCGCAGCTCTATTCGCCGGTGCGCTGGTCACGCCAGGAGCTACAACGCATTGGCACGCAAGAAAACCGCAAAACCGGAAAGGTTGCAGTCATTGGCGCTGGCCCCGCGGGATTAACTGTAGCGCATGACCTGGCGCTGTTGGGGCACAAAGTCACCATTTACGAAGCTGGGCCAAAAACCGGCGGCATGATGCGGTATGGCATTCCGGTCTATCGCTTCGATATGGAAGCCATGGACCTCGAAATTCAGGCCATACTGGATCTGGGCGTCGATATTCGTTATAACACCCCGATTGGCGAAAAAATCACTCTGGCCGACTTGCGCCGCGAAAATGATGCGGTATTTCTAGGCATCGGGCTGATGAAGGGACGCAAGCTCAATATAGAAGGCTCCGATAGTGATGGCGTCATCATCGCGGTAGATTTGCTGCTCAACTACAACCTGGGCTACAAAGTCAAGCTGGGTAAAAAAGTCCTAGTGATCGGTGGCGGCGATGTGGCTATGGATGCCGCCCGCACAGCCCTGCGCCTGGGTCAACCTACCAGCGAACAACAAAACGCCCTGAAAGATACCGAGGCCCGCGCCGACGAAGAAGCGGAAACTGTAAAAACCGCACTGGATGTCGCCCGCGCCGCCCTGCGCCTGGGCGTATACGATGTAAAGATGATTTCCCTGGAAGATTGGGATGAATTACCAGCATCGGACTTTGAGCTGGAAGAAGCCCTTGAAGAGGGGATTCAACTCCATCCCAGGGTAGGCCCCAGCCGCATTATCAGTGAGAATGGCAAAGTTGTCGGACTAGAAACCATTGATGTTGAATCCGTCTTCGATGAAAAAGGCCGCTTCAGCCCCAAGTTCAAGCCTGGCACCGAGCGCGTTTGGGATTGTGATACCGTCATCCTGGCAATCGGGCAGCAAGCCGATCTGGAAGTACTCGGCGGCGCTGATGATGTCAAACTTTCGCCCCGCGGATTAATTGAAGTCAACCCCGACAACGGACAAACTTCTGCCGTCGATATTTTCACCGGTGGTGATGCGGCCTACGGCCCGCGCCTGATTATTGATGCCGTCAAACACGGCCATGTCGCCGCTTTGGGTATCGAAGAATTCATTCAGAAAAAAGCGCTCAAGGTTGAAGTTCAAACTGAGTGGACAGAACTCTCAAACCATGTCATGTTTGAAAACTGGACCAAGCTCGAACAGCGCAAAGTACCGTCTTTGCCTGTAGATCGGCGCACCGGGATTACAGTCGTCGATTTAGGTTATTCCGAGAATGAAGCCGCAGAACAGGGCAGCCGCTGCCTGGAATGCAGCGTCAACACAATCTTTGATGGGCAAAAGTGCATTCTCTGCAATGCCTGTGTAGATGTTTGCCCATGGGATTGCTTAAAAATTGTTAGCCTTAATCAGATTGAAAGCGACGAACTCTTTGGGCAAGTTGTTGAAGCACAATTGGGCAAACCGCTTTCGACTTATAAGGATGAGAAAATCCCCACAGTAGCAGCCATGCTCAAAGATGATGAAGCGTGCACGCGTTGCGCTCTATGCGCTGAGCGCTGCCCGACTGACGCAATTACGATGGAGGCCTTCCGCTTCCAAGAAGTACTTTCTTACGGCGATTAGGTTAACAGGAGAACCCCATGCAACGAATAAAAGATTTCATAGTCAACTCACGAGTATGGCGGTCATTCTTCCGCCACGGCTGGCCGGACAATCCGCTCGACCGTTCACTGGTAATGACCTCCAATATTTTCTTTCACCTGCATTCGGTGAAAGTTAGCCGCAAAAGTCTGCGGGCAACATATTCGTTTGGGCTTGGCATCATGTCGGCGATTGTGTTCGGCGTGTTGAGCGTCACGGGTATTTTGCTAATGTTCTACTATACGCCGACGGTTGAGCGAGCTTATAGCTACATCATCACCCTGCAAACGTTGGTACCCTTCGGTCAATTGCTGCGCAATCTGCACCGTTGGGGCGCGCACCTGATGGTAATTGTGGTGGTCTTTCACATGGTGCGTGTGTTCTATACAGGCGCCTACAAACCGCCGCGCGAATTCAACTGGGTGGTTGGCGTTGTGCTGCTCTTGCTTACATTGGGCGCCAGTTTCACTGGCTATTTGCTGCCCTGGGACCAGCTCGCCTATTGGGCCATTACTGTCGGCACCAGCGTGGCCGCGTATGAACCGATGATGGGTTCGGTGATTAAGGCAACCTTGCTAGGCGGGCCTGAAGTTGGACAAGAGGCCCTGACCCGTTTCTACGCGCTGCACATTATGGTAATCCCGGCTGGAATTGCACTGCTGACCTCGCTGCACATGTGGCGCGTGCGTAAAGATGGTGGGCTGGCCGCACAAGACGCCCCCGACGCAGAGATTGTAGAGGAGTAGAGAATCATGAGTAACGAGAGTTTTAGCAAAGATACCAGCAAAACAAAAACCTATTCGTTGGTTGAGTTGGTCAAAGCCCCCACAATTATGACAGATCGTGGGCCAGACAATTCCATCTTCTCCTTCCCAGTAGTAGCCATTATGGAGTTACTACTAACCTTGATCGTGGTTGTCCTGCTGATGGCTATGTCACTGGGCGTCAATGCTCCCCTGGAAGAGATCGCCAATCCCAACACCACCACAGACCCAGCCAAAGCGCCCTGGTATTTCATGGGGTTGCAGGAAATGCTCGAGCACGGACATCCCACCCTGATGGCAGTCCTGATGCCAGCACTGATGGTTGTATTTGTAATCGCCATTCCCTATCTCGATAACTCGCGCGCAGGCTCCGGGGTCTGGTTCACCTCAAAACGCGGTAAACGCATCACTTTATATACTAGCATTTACACCCTTATCGTGATGCCGCTGTACGTTTATCTCGACACAACTTTCCCCGCACGTGAGTTGCTGCGTGGTCAACTGCCCGATTTTGTGCTGCAAGCCGTGTTTCCGGCGCTGCTGATGGGTGTAATTGTCGGGTTGCCTTTATTGGTTGTCTGGCGACTCAAGCCTACCTCGCGTGAATTCGTGTTGACCCTGTTCACGGTGTTATTCGTCAGCGCGGTGATATTCACCCTGGCTGGTTTCCTGTTCCGCGGCCCTGGTTTTGAATTGTATTTGCCCTGGAATATGCCCGGCCATTACAGCCCGTGGGATAACTTATAAACCGTTGCATGAGGAGAATGTATCATGAGTGAACAAAAAACGAAAAAATCTCTCTCCCGAAGCCAATTTCTGGGGATCGCCTGGGGTGGCTCGCTAAGTCTCATCTTCGCCCAGGCTACTGTTGCCCTGCTGAAATTCATTGAGCCGGTTTCTAGTGGCGGCTTTGGTGGCTCGATATACGCTGGCCTCATTGATGAATTCGCCATCAACAGTATCAATCGCATTTTGGCCGGACGGTTTTTCCTTTCCCGAACCGAAGATGGCGTGATAGCCCTATGGCAAAAATGTACTCACCTAGGTTGTGCGGTGCCGTGGGTTGAGGAAGAGGGACAATTCCATTGCCCCTGCCACGGCTCATTATTCAACGAAGTAGGCGATGTTATCGGTGGCCCGGCCCCGCGCCCGCTCGATTTCTTCCCCGCTGAAATCAAAAGCGGCGAGGTCTGGGTGGATACCAGCCAACCCACCGAAAGAAGCAAACATCAGCCCGAGCATATTACTGGCGCATAGGGAGATAACCATGAATAAAAATGAACCGAACTACGAACGCTACCTGATCATTGGGTTGGTTCTCACCCTGCTGGTGCTAGCCGGTTTTTCATACTACTGGTTTGGTGAAACTGCCCGACTAACACACGCTGCCGATGAGATCGCCGCCGAACGGGTGCGCCACGGGCGTACCGTCTACATGGACCAATGTGTTTCCTGCCACGGCGCAGAAGGCGAAGGCGGCGTTGGCCCTGCACTGAATGATCGAAAAGTGCTTAAAAATACGCTCGACAGCATCTTCTTCTCGGTAGTTCGCTCTGGCGTACCCGGCACCGAAATGCCCGCCTGGAGTGTAGACTACGGCGGTCCGCTAACCGATGAAGATGTGCGCAATGTTGTCGCCTTCATCCGCGCCTGGGAACCCGATGCACCGCTTATCGAACCGGTAGTCTTCGTTCCCGACGCAGCACGCGGCGCATTATTCTTTGAAACAACCTGCGCGCTTTGCCACGGTGAGGGTGGCATGGGCACAGACGAAGCTCCGGCGCTCAATGACGCGGAACGGCTTGGCGCACTGGATACTGAGTGGTATCGCGGCACAATTTACAATGGCCGCCCGGCAAAGGGCATGCCCACCTGGGGCACGGTACTCTCCCCCAATCAGATCGACGACATTCTGGCCTTGATTGATGCCTGGCGAGATGGCGCAGAAGTGACCGCAGCTTTCTCGGCAACCGACCTGATTTCATCGGCAGTCTTCTCACTGGAAGAGAACGATGTCGACAGCGCCAAACTCCACGTTACACGCGCACTTGGAATTACCGACGGCAAAGGCTTTGAGGTACTCACTAACGCTGCCGCTCAGTTAGTCGCAGACGATAACGCTGGGGCATTGGTTACGCTGACGGCGCTCAAAGAACAATGGCCAATGGGTGACGCCACGATTGGCGCAACACACTATGCCGAAAAATGCGCTGTCTGCCACGGTGAGGCGGGCGAAGGCGGCATTGGTAATGCGCTGCAACCCAACGAATTTGTCCAAACCAACTCCAACGCTGCGCTGGTTGAATTCGTCCTGGAAGGACGCACCGGAACCGCCATGGCTGGCTGGGAAGGGCGCGCCACAAATGAAGAAATTGCCAATATGATCGCTTTCTTGCGAACCTGGCAACCATAAACAATAAACCGAGCGAGTGAGGCTGCATTACTCCTCACTCGCTCTACATATTTTAAAAGAATAATTCTATTAATTGTATTCATCAGCGGAAGTGTGGATATAGAGTAGAATCCGGGTATGAAAACCAAACGCATACACTATCCTGAAACGACTGCACAGCAGCGAAAGCTGTTATTTGAAAGCAGGGAATCGGGCAGCAGT
>Ga0233431_1003161_pt1 | contig 20529 bp, 17 predicted proteins | sample SI_118_April2016_FD_179867 | JGI IMG/M metagenome (GOLD analysis project Ga0233431, IMG submission 179867) | Seawater microbial communities from Saanich Inlet, British Columbia, Canada - SI_118_April2016_200_MG | ecosystem: Environmental > Aquatic > Marine > Inlet | place: Canada: British... | reverse complement strand
GAGGGAGAGGTTCGATGATCCGCTTTTTTGCCGCGCACCGAACGGCGGCCAATTTGCTGGTTCTGGCGTTCATCGTCCTGGGCCTGATCGCCCTGCCCAAGATCAAGCGCGAAACCATGCCGGAAATCCCGCCGCGCGAAATCGAGGTCCGCATCCCCTACCCGGGTGCTGCCGCCAGCGAGGTGGAACTGGGCATTTGCCAGCGCATTGAAGACGCTGTCGAAGGCGTTGAAAACCGCGAGGAAACGCGGTGCGAGGCCCGCGAAGGCAACGCCATCGCCACCGTTCAAATGCTTGAAGGGCACGATTTCGACCGTTTTCTCAACGACATCAAAACCGAGGTTGAGGCCGTCGACAATTTCCCCGACGACGCGGAAACACCCATCGTCAAACAGTTGGGTATCTTTGATTTCGTCGCCACCATCGTGGTCACCGGACCCATGTCGGTTCCCGATTTGAAGGCCTATGCCGAAGACATGAAGGACCGACTGCTTCTGCTTGAGGAAATCTCGCAGATCGATGTCGACGGATTTTCAGACCATCAGATACGCATTGAAATCCCGTTGGCCACAGTGCGCCAATTCGGTTTGGGCATCGACGAGATCGCCAACGCCGTTTCCAACCAAAGCCTGGACCTTCCGGCCGGAACCATCGAAACGTCAGGCGCAGACGTTTTGATCCGCTTTGACGACAAGCGGCGAAGCCCGCAGGATTTTGAAGATTTGATCGTCATCGCCGGGACGACCGGATCGGAAATCCGGCTGGGTGACATCGCCAAAATCACCGACCAGTTCAAACTCGACGAGAGCAAAATTCTTTTCGACGGAGAACGCGCAGCGTATTTGGTGGTCAAGAAGACCAAGGCCGACGACACGTTACATGTGATCGGGGCCGTCATCGATTTTCTTGAAGCCGAACGTCAAACCGCGCCGCCCGCCATAAAGTTTGAAATCACCAAAAACATTTCGTCCATCGTCAGCGACCGTTTGAACATGCTGCTGAACAACGGTTTTCAGGGCTTGGTCCTTGTCTTCCTGACCATGTGGCTGGTTTTCAGCTTTCGCTTCTCGTTTTGGGTCGCCGCCGCCCTGCCCGTGTCGTTCATGGGCGCCATCTTCTGCATGCACCTTTTCGGCTATTCCTTCGACATGCTGTCCATGGTTGGGCTGCTCATCGCCGTCGGCCTGCTGGTCGACGATGCCATCGTCATCGCCGAAAACATCGCCAGCCATGTGGCGCGGGGAAAACCCTATATCTCGGCCGCCGTGGATGGCATCAACGAAGTCAAATTCGGGGTCATCGCATCGTTCCTGACGACGGTCTGTGTCTTCGGGGCGCTGGCCTTTCTTGAAGGCAATATGGGAAAGATCATGAAGGTCATTCCCGTTGTTTTGATTTTGACCCTGACCATCAGTATCGTTGAGGCGTTCCTGGTGCTGCCCCATCATCTGGCTCACGCGCTGAAGGACAAGGTCGGCAAGGAGCCCCACCGGTTTCGCCAAAACCTCGAAAACGGCATCGAATGGATTCGCGAGAAAATCCTTGGCCGCGTCGTAGATGTGGCGATCAAATGGCGCTACCTGAGCATGGGCCTGATCGTCGCACTTCTTTTGGGATCGGTCAGCTTGATGGCCGGCGGCATCCTGAAATTCGTTCCCTTCCCGGACATAGACGGCGACACGACCGAGGCCAGAATTCTTCTGCCGCAAGGCACCCCCTTGCAACGGACCGAAGAAGTGGTCGCACATCTGATCGACACGCTAAAGGCCATCAACACCGAGCTTTCGCCTGAACAACCGGGCGGACAGGAACTGGTTCGCCATATCGGCGTTCAGTACAATTTCAACAAAGATGCATTTGAGAACGGCCCCCATGTGGCGACCATAACGGCCGATTTGCTGGGCGCCGAAATCCGCACGACGAAATTCGATGATTTGGTAAACCTGTGGCGCGAGCGTGCCGGGCCTTTACCCGATGTCCTGAACATAAAATTCGCCGGTTTTGAAGTTCCCGTCGCCGGACGCCCCATCGACATCCGCCTGCAGGGCGGCGACCTCGCGCGCCTTAAGTCTGCTTCATTGGAGCTTCAGGGATGGTTGAATTCCTTCACGGGCGTACTCGATCTCGCCGATGACCTGAGGCCGGGCAAGCCGGAAATCAAGGTCCATCTGCGCGAGGGCGCGACAGCACTGGGCCTGAATGCGCGCGCCATCGCAAGCCAGTTGCGCGCGGCCTTCCAGGGCAAAACCGCCGATGAAATTCAGGTTGGATCGGAATCCATTGAAATCGACGTCCGATTGGCGCCCGAAGATCGGAACAGCGTCGCCGACCTTGAATATTTCTATGTGACGTCAGCCACCGGCAAACGGGTGCCGCTCAATGCCGCCGCGACACTGGAACACGCACGCGGATACGCGCGCATTCATCGTATCGACGGACAGCGAACCGTCACCATTCAGGGCGATATCGATACGGCGCTGACCAATGCGGTTGAAATCATCACCGCGCTGAAAACCGATTTCCTGCCCGGACTGCATGAGCGCTATCCCGGTGTCTCGGTGTCGTTTTCCGGGCAAGACAAGGAAACGGCCAAGACGGGCGCATCGTTACGCGATGGCGCCATTATCGGCATTCTGGGTGTTTTCGTTCTGCTGAGTTTCCTCTTCCGCAGCTATATCGAACCCTTCATCGTTCTGGCGGCCATTCCGCTGACGATCATCGGCATGATCTGGGGCCATATGCTGATGGGCATCAATCTGGCCATGCCCAGCATCATGGGATTGGCATCCCTGGCCGGCGTTATCGTCAACAACTCGATTTTGCTGATGGAGTTTATCCGCATCGGACGCCGCCGGGGACAAACGGCAGCCGACGCGGCAAGGTTCGCCAGCCGTTTGCGTTTTCGCTCGATCCTGTTGACCTCTGCGACAACGATCATGGGGCTATTGCCGCTGCTGCTGGAAAGAAGCCTGCAGGCGCAAATCCTTATTCCCCTGGTCACCAGCCTCGCCTTCGGTTTGTTCGTCGGAACGATTCTGGTGCTCATTGCCGTTCCCGCGCTATACACCATATTGGATGACTTCGGCCTGACCCAAAACATCGAAGCCGAAGCAGACTAGATGGGAAAAGGGAGGTTTCAACATGCCATCGCCGAAACTGGTTGCGCCCGCGGGCGCGTGCGATACCCACATGCATTTTTACAACGCCAAGTATCCGACCGCGCCGACGGCTCTGGCGACACCTCCCGACTCGTGGGTGGACGAATATAAAAAACTCCAGCAGCGGTTGGGGCTGGAGCGCGTGGTTGTGGTTCAGCCGACCACCTACGGAACCGACAATTCGGCGCAATTGGAAGCCATGAAGGCGTTCGGCGACAACGCCCGCGGCGTCATGGTGGCGGACACGTCCACCACCGACGAAGAACTGGACCGCCTGACCAAACTGGGCGTGCGCGGTGTGCGCTTTCACATGCTGCCGGGCGGCGCGGTGCCGTGGGACATTCTCGAGGAAATGGCGGCCAGGGTATTTAATTTCGGCTGGCACGTACAATTGCAAACCAACGGCCACGAATTCCCCGAGCGCGCCGAAATGCTGAAAAAACTCCCGGGCACGCTGGTCATCGACCATGTGGGCCGGTTCATGGGGCCGGTGCCGGTGGACGACCCCGCCTTCAAGACGCTGTTAGGCTTCCTTGATACGGGAAAATGCTGGGTCAAGCTGTCAGCACCTTACGAATCGTCCGTTTCCGGACCGCCCGACTGGGCCGACGTAAAGCCCGAGGCCCGCGCGCTGGCGAAACATGCTCCCGAGCGCATGCTGTGGGCCAGCAACTGGCCGCATCCGGGCCAGGCGAACCCGCCGGACGAAGCCGATCTGATGGATTTGCTACTTGATTGGGTGGACGGCGACGCGGCCCGCAACCGAATTCTCGTCGATAATCCGGCTGAGCTTTACGGTTTCTGAGAAGTGGACGCAGGAGCCCCTCTTGACGAGAGGACCGAACGCGCGTGAATGCAGGAAAACCAATTCTTCATTTGATCTGCGGCAAGATTGCCTCAGGAAAATCGACTCTCGCCCGGCAGTTGGCAGCGGAACCTCATACGGCTCTGGTCCGCGAGGACCATTGGCTGTCGAACCTGTATCCGGACGAAATGAAGACGGTCCAGGACTATGTGAAGTATTCCGGGCGTTTGCGCGGCGCGCTTGAGGAGCACCTCGTGTCCCTCCTCGAGAGCGGTCTATCCGTCGTTCTGGATTTTCCGGCAAACACCGTCGGGCTCAGGACCTGGATGCGAACGCTTTTTGAAAAAGCGGGCACGGAACATGAACTGCACTATCTCGACGCCCCTGAAGCAGTCTGCAAGGAAAGACTGAAACGGCGGAATGAAGACGGTTCACACGAGTTCGCGCCCAGCGACGAGCAATGCGATTTGATTAATCGCTATTTCGAGCCTCCCACGGAGGAAGAAGGGTTCACGATCATCTTGCATCGGGCGGATTGAGCAGTTTCCCTAGCTCAGCCCGACTTTGCCCATTTCGAGGAATTTTTCGCGGCGCCTGGATTTAATGGCGCCACGTTCCATTCCGGCGAATTCTTCGAGCGCCTTCTCCACGGAAGTCCCGACCGATGCGATGGCTTCCTCGGGGCTGCGATGCGCGCCGCCCAAGGGCTCGTCGATCAATCCGTCGATAATCTTCAACTGTAACAAATCCTGTGCCGTCAGCTTCAGCGCCTCGGCGGCATCGGCAGCCAGTTCGCCGTCGCGCCACAGGATCGACGCGCAGCCTTCCGGTGAAATCACCGAATAGATGGAATGTTCCAGCATCAATACGGAATTGGCGGCGGCAATGGCGATGGCCCCGCCGGACCCGCCCTCGCCAATCACCACACTGATAATCGGAACGTGAAGGGACAGGCAGGTTTCGATGCTGCGCGCGATGGCTTCGGCCTGTCCGCGCTCTTCGGCGTCGACGCCGGGATAAGCGCCCGCCGTATCGACCAGGGCGACAACCGGCAATCCGAAGCGGTCCGCCATTTTCATCAAGCGCTGCGCCTTGCGGTATCCCTCGGGCCGAGCCATGCCGAAATTGTGCTTCATGCGCGATTCGGTATCGTTGCCCTTTTCCTGGCCAAGCACCATCACCGAATGCCCGCGAAACCGCCCCAACCCGCCGACAATCGCCTCGTCTTCGGCGAACAGTCTGTCACCGGCCAACGGGGTGTAGTCGTCGACCAGCGCGTCGATGTAATCGAGCGTATTGGGCCGGTCGGGATGCCGCGCCACCTGGGTTTTCTGCCAGGGCGTCAATTTTGCGTAAGTTTGTTCCAGCAGCTTTTCGACCTTGGTCTGAAGCTTGCCTACTTCTTCGGCGATGTTCAACTCGCCGTCGCCCGTCAGATGCCGGAGCTCTTCGATCTTGCCTTCAAGCTCGGCAATGGGTTTTTCGAAATCGAGGAAATTGTGCATGGCATTTCCTACCACGGCATCCGGTCCGAGGCGAAGCGTATTTTGCGTTGCATTCGCCATATGCAACCGGCGGCGCGTGGAACGCGCCGCCGGCACAAATGACTGTCAAAAACGTGGATTAGGCGCGCGAAGCGATTTGCTCGGCTTTGCCCACCAGGTTTTCGGCCTGCTTGATCGAAGCGATGTCGATCAGGCGTCCGTCCAGCGAAACCGCGCCCAGGCCATCCTTGGCGGCCTGTTCCATGGCTTCGAGGATACGCTTGGCCTGGGTGACTTCTTTCTCGCTCGGCGTGAACAAGCCATTGGCAAGATCGATCTGGCTCGGATGGATGGCCCATTTGCCTTCGCAACCCAGAACCGACGAACGGTTGGCTTGCGCCATGTAACCGTCGGGATCGGAGAAATCGCCGAACGGGCCGTCGATGGGACGCAGGCCGTTGGCGCGCGCGGCGACAACCATACGGGCGACCGCATAGTGCCACATGTCGCCCCAATGGACGTCGCGGTTACCGGCGTCGTCAGCATCGGTCAGAACGTGATACATGGGGTTCGGGCCGCCGATGACGGTGGTCCGGGCCTTGGTCGAAGCGGCATAATCGGCAACGCCGAAGTGCAGCGATTCGTTACGCGGGCTGGCGGCGGCGATTTCGTTGACGTTGGCCATGCCAAGCGCGGTCTCGATGATCAGTTCGAAGCCGATCTTCTTCTCGACGCCACAGGCCATTTCGACCTGCGAGACCAGCATGTCCAACGCATAAACGTCGGAAACCGTGCCGACCTTGGGGATCATGATAAGGTCGAGTTTGCCCGGGGCCTTTTCGATGATGTCGATGACGTCCTGATACATGAAATGGGTGTCGAGGCCGTTGATGCGAACGGAAATGGCCTTGCCACTCCAGTCCAGATCGTTCAGGGCTTCGACGACGTTCTTGCGGGCCTGCACCTTGTCGTCCGGCGCGACAGCGTCTTCAAGGTCGAGGAAAACGACGTCGGCGTTGCTGGCGGCGGCCTTTTCAAGGAATTTCGGGTTCGAACCCGGAACCGCAAATTCGGTACGGTTCAGGCGCGCGGTGCACTGTTCTACGATGTGAAAACTCATAACTTATCTCCTCCCGGAAGAAATTAGGGAACATGGGTGTATCTGATTATCGTTGGGGCGCTATAGCTACGCCTCGAAAAATCTCTCGGGTGTTATAACCAAAGGTCGATACCGCCACTAGGCGTTTTTTCGCATACTGGAACGTCACGTATTATTGTCGAGGCCAATCAGCGCCAGCGGATGGGCGTCGCTAACCAGCGCCTTCATGCGTTCGTCCAGAACGTGGGTGTAAATCTGGGTGGTCGCGATGTCCGCATGCCCCAGCATTTGTTGCAAGGACCTGAGATCTGCGCCGTGAGCCAGCAGGTGACTGGCAAACGAATGGCGAAGCACGTGCGGCGACACCCGTTTCGGGTCCAAACCCGCGCTAAAAGCCAGTTCCTTCAGGATCTGGGCAAATCGAACCCTTGTCAGGTGCCCCTCGCGCGAACGCGACGGAAAAAGCCTGCGCGCGGCGGCGGGTGCGTTCTTTTTCTTGGGCAAGAACTCGTCGCGGACCTGCCGATAGGCTTCCAGCGCTTCAACTGCGGGGTCACTAAGCGGAACCATGCGCTCCTTGCCGCCCTTGCCGCGCACGATCAGGATACGTCCGTCGCGCGACAGCGCCGAGAGGGGCAATCCCACCAGTTCGGAAACCCGCAGGCCGGTGGCGTAAAGAACCTCGAGCAGGGCGGTGCGGCGCAGCCCTTCCGCATCGTCCCGGCTTCGCGCCTCATCGAGAAGGTCGCCAACCTCGGTTTCATTCAAAAACTTGGGAAGCGGGCGGCCCAGCCGGGGGCTGTCGATGTGGGCGCTCGGATCGTCGGGACGATCCCCCGAAGCGTACAAAAACCGGAAGAATTGGCGCAGGGCGGAAAGCCGCCGGGCGCTGGTGCGCGGAGACATCCCGGCGTCCGCCAGCCGCACCAGATATTTGCGAAGATCGGTCGCTTGCGCATCTTCGGGCGCGCGCCTGCGCCCCCGCATAAAAGCACCGAAATCGACAAGATCACGGTGGTAGGAATCCAGGGTGTTGGGCGACGCGCCACGTTCGGCAACCAGCATTTCAAGAAAAACTTCGACCTGCCGCGACGCCGGAACGTCCGGATGACGGGAACGACGGCCGGGGCGAAGGCGGCCTGTCATAATCGGCCTGTCATAATCCGGCGGCGAGCGCCGCTTCAATCGCCAACGCACGCGCACCCGCATCCTGTCCAACGGCTCGCAAGCGGGCCAGAACGTCACGCAGGATCATTGGATCGGCCTGACTTGGACCACCGTCGCCCAGGCTCAACAGACTGAGCATCACGGTCTCGCCAATGCGCACACCCGACGCCGCGATGCGCAACTGGAACCACAGCGCGGGCCGGGGCATCACAACGGTCGAACGTTCCGGGCTATCAAGCAGGCTTTCCCAAAGGTTCGCCGGAACCGGTTCGTCAAAAGCATCGAACAAACTGAACAGCAATGCCCCCCGATCAGCCCCCTCGGGGTGTCCTTCGGCAAGGCTCCACCATTGCGCAAGGGTTGTCGGCGTCCAGCCGTCGGCATAGTCCGGACCGGCCAGCCGCAAAACAGGCAAAAGGGCGTTTATTGCCGAAGACGATTGCGCATCGAACAGAGCGCTCGCCCGCAACACGGCAAACCATGCTTTGGCAAGTTCGTAGTCGCCCGCCGCCAAAAACGCGCGCACCGCGGCCGGGGCAAACCAGGCCAGTTCCGCCGACGGCGGAACGCCTTGAAGAACCGGAAGGAACGTACGTGCCGTCGAAGCGTAGCGCCCCCCTTCGTGTCCCAACGCCAATGCCCGGGCCGCAACTTCGGCCTGCGCCGTCGGCACCGTCTGGATCACCGCCGTGCGGTAAAGAAGCGCCCGGCTGAGCGGGCCGCTTTCGGCCTCGGTCCGCGACAACGGATTGGCCAGGTCCTCCGCCGAGAACGAAATGGAGGTGTAAAGATGGCGCAACGTCTCGACCGGAAGCGCGCCCGCAACCTCGGCCCGTTCGGCGGCTTCAAGGCGCAGTTCCACCGGCGCATTGGGGCTGGTCGCCACGGCGCGCAGAACCGCCGGGCGGTTGCCCGCGATAACGTCCGCGGGAAGCTGCACATTGCCCGCCCGCGCCATGGCCAAATGCAGCGGCGCGGGTTTGGCCATGCTTTCAATAACTTTATCGCCACCGGCCAACGCGTCGCCCAAGGCGAAGAAGACCTCGTCCTCAACGCCGAGTTCACGCAGCAGCGCAATGCCCAATTCGGCCTTGCCAACCTCGCCGGTAAGCATCTGACAGAAGATAAAGGCCTTTTGCCAATAGGGATCGTCACCCTCTGAAATCCGGCCGGTCGCCAGCGCGCAGGCGCGCGCGTTGTCGTTGCTCAGGAAATGCGTATCGGCTTCGATCCGCACGAGATCGGCGTTCGAGGCCCTGTCGGGCGCAGCCTGAAGCAACGCCATGGCGGCGTCGAAATCGCCCATCATCGCCAGCAAGCCCACCCGTTGCGGGATTAACGCGATGCTGGCCTCATCCGATTCCGGCAGGGGTGCCGCCGACAACAGCAATCGCCGCGACAGATCGCGCATGGCCGCGGACGAGTTGTTCGCCGGGAGATGCGGCAGCAACCTTTCAATCAACCGGCGCGATGTTCCCACCCACATTCGTTCACCGAAACCGCCGTTCGCCTTGGTCAGGGTTCCCACCGAGTCGGGATCGACGGTCAACAGCGCGTCCACTTGCACACCATTGCCGGCCGGAGCCTCGGCAGGTTTTTCCGGAACCGCCGGGGCTGTCGGTTGCGGTTTGGGCGGTTCCAGACGTTGCGGCGGCGCCAGCAACAGCGGGCCGGTCTTTTGCGCCCCGGACCCGGCCGGAAAAGTCAAAACAGCCGCGAGAACGGCAATGCTGCAAATGAGGATTTTTGTTTTCATGGGATCAACGCGGGAAGCGGTCATCGGGAATTACTTTTTCAACAGTCGAAACCGGGGCCGGAATATCCCATGTCGCCAGGAAGACCGCTCCGCCGATAATTGACGCCAACACGGTCAGCATGACCAATCGCGACAGGTTTCTCATCTCTTCATTCTCCGCTCAGCCGGGCCGCCGGTTCAAGGTGCTTCAAAAAGACAACCCTTTGAGATTATGATAGGTTTCAACTATGGCGACTTTTCGGCAGTTTATAAGTTCCGTCCGCGGCTTTCAACGACCGGACTTGGAGGAAAATTTGCACCGGTCGGCGAAGGGGAAAGCATGGGAAGCGTAATTTCGACTCTGGGAGACCGCCTCATCGTGCTTGTCGGATTGATGGGCGTTGGCAAATCCAGCGTCGGCCGTCGGCTGGCCGGGCATCTGGAATTGCCCTTTATCGACGCCGACGACGAAATTGAAAAGGCCGCCGGTTGCCCTATCTCCGAGATATTCAGGCTCTACGGCGAACCGGCCTTTCGTGACGGCGAGCGGCGGGTAATCGCCCGCATATTGGCAAGCGGCCCCGGCATTCTGGCCACCGGCGGCGGCGCTTTCATGGACCCGGATACCCGCGCCGAAATTGCCGAGAACGGTATTTCGGTGTGGCTGCGCGCCGATGTTGAGGTTCTCTATCAGCGAACCCGGCGGCGAAACACGCGGCCGCTTTTGCAAAATGGCGACCCGCGCGCAACCCTCGAGCGGCTGGCCGCCGAACGCTATCCGATTTACGCGCAGGCCGACATCACCATCGAAACAGACGGTGAAAAACTGACCGAAACCCTGGATCACATTGTTAATGAATTGAACCACCACGCGTCCTTGTCCGCGTCATAGGAGCACGATCTAGATGACACCGACCTCGAGCCTCCGCGTTGATTTGGGAGCGCGCGCCTACGACATCCTCGTCGGCCATGATCTGGTCGCCACGGCAGGCGCGAAAATGGCGGGCGTTCTGGCACAGCCACGCACGCTGATCGTCACCGACAGCAACGTAGCACCCCTTTACCTGAAGGCGCTTGAGGCCTCGCTGGACAGTGAAAACATCGAATACGCAAGCATCGTTCTGCCCGCCGGTGAAGGCACCAAGGACCGCGAGCATCTACATCAATTGACCGACTGGATGCTGGGACAGCGGATCGAACGATCTACAACCGTTGTCGCGCTGGGGGGCGGAGTTATTGGTGACATCGCCGGATTCGCCGCCTCCATGGTTCTGCGCGGCGTTGACGTCGTGCAGATCCCCACCAGCCTGCTGGCCCAGGTGGACAGTTCCGTCGGCGGCAAAACCGGGATCAACTCGCGCTCTGGTAAAAACCTTCTGGGCACTTTCCATCAACCAATCCTCGTTCTCGCCGATACGGGAACGCTTGAAACCCTGCCGCCCAGACAACTCCTGGCGGGATACGCCGAAACGGTGAAGTACGGTCTAATCGAAGACGCAGCGTTCTTCGAATGGATGGACGCCAACGGCGCTGCATTCTGCGACGGCGACGCCGATATTCGCCGCGCGGCGGTGTTGCGCGCCTGCGAAACCAAGGCCGAAGTCGTCGCCGAGGACGAAAAGGAAACCGGACGCCGGGCGCTCTTGAATTTCGGACACACCTTTGGTCATGCCTTCGAGGCCGAATACGGGTATGGGGATGACCTGCTTCACGGCGAGGCCGTTGCCGTCGGAATGGTCGTGGCGACCGATCTTTCGGTTCGCCTGGGCTTGTGCCCGCCCGAGGACGCGCGGCGCACGCGCGCCCACATGGAAAAGCTCGGACTTCCGGTCGATCTGCCCAAACTCGCGCAGCCGCACTGGAATGCCGATAAACTTCTGGGCCACATGATGTCCGACAAGAAAGTCGAGGCGAAACGACCTACATTCATATTGACGCGCGGTATAGGAAAAGCCTTCACGACACAGGATGTGGAGGCGCAGCTGCTTCACGAATTCCTGGGCGAGACCCTCAGACCTGAGAGCGCAAAATGATTGAATATATTGTCACAATCGTTGTTCTTTTGGCCTTGTCGGCTTTCTTTTCCGGCGCGGAAACGGCGTTAACCGCAGCCTCGCGACCGCTGATCCATCAGTTGGAGCAAACCGGCAATTCCAGAGCCGCCATGGTCAGCCGCCTTTATGCTGACAAGCCGCGGCTTATCAGCGCGCTGCTGTTGGGCAATAACCTTGTGAACATTTTGGCCGCCGCGCTGGCGACACGGGTGATGCTCGATCTTTTCGGCGACGCCGGCGTAGCCTACGCCACGCTGGTGATGACGTTAATGGTCCTGATATTCGCCGAGATCATTCCCAAGACCTATGCCTTTCGCAATGCCAACGACATGGCCCTTGGCGTGGCGCCGCTGGTCCGCGCGGTCGTTTTTCTATTTCATCCGGTGGTCCGCGCACTTCTCTGGCTGGTTCGCGGAATTTTCCGCATCTTCGGAGCCGACATCCAGGACGACGACGCGGTCGGCGGCGGCGAAGAGGAATTGCGCGGCGCGATCGAGCTTCACGACGGTGACGAAACCGCGGTTCGCCATGAACGCGCCATGCTGCGCAGCGTCATGGATCTGGCCGACGTGCAGGTCGGCGAGATCATGGTGCACCGCAGGAACCTGGTTATGATCGACGCCGACGGATCGCCCGAAGAGATCGTCGCCCAGGCTTTGGCCAGTCCCTACACGCGCATACCGTTGTGGCGCGAAACGCCGGACAACATCGTCGGCATTCTTCACGCCAAGGCCCTTCTGCGCGCCGTGCAGGAACGCAAGGGAGACGCCGCCGGGCTGGATATCGTCGAAATTGCCGTAAATCCCTGGTTCATTCCCGAATACACGCCGCTTCTTGATCAATTGCTGGTATTCCGTGAGCGGCGCGAGCATTTCGCCCTTGTCATCGATGAATACGGCAGTCTCATGGGCATTGTGACGTTGGAGGATATCCTCGAGGAAATCGTCGGCGATATTACCGACGAACACGACGTCACCGTAAGCGGCGTTCGCGTTCAGCCCGACGGCAGCTACGTGGTCGCCGGTGACGTGACCATACGCGACCTTAATCGGCAGTTCGAATGGGCCTTGCCGGACGAGGAAGCGGCGACCGTTGCCGGGCTGGTGTTACACGAAACCCGGCGCATTCCGGAAGTTGGACAGACCTTTATTTTCCACAACATCCGGTTTGAAATTCTGCGTCGGCAACGTCATCAAATCACGTCGGTGCGCATTACACCGCCAGACGCAAAGACATTGAATTTATCGACGGAAGCCACCAAATAGGGTCGGTGAAGTATGCCGGGAATGGGAAAACCGTTGGTGGCATGATACGAGATGGGGGTTGCGAACATGAAGCAAAAGATCATTCCGGACATCATTCCGAATCAACGTATCCGTACGTTGCCGCCGGAACACAAGGTCTTTGAAGCGGCGAAGTTGATGGTAAGCCACGATATCGGCGCCATCGTGATAACCTCGGAAGACGGATTGATGGCCGGCATCGTGACCGAACGCGACTTGACGCGGCGGGTTCTGGCCAAGGGTCTGGACCCTACGAAGATTAGCGTCGGGGAAATCATGACACGCGACCCGGACACGGTCAGCCCTGGCGATTCGGCGCTTGAAGCGCTGGAAATCATGCGCATTCGCCGCTACAGGCACCTTCCCGTCGTGGAAGATGGCAAAGTTGTCGGCATGGTTTCGGTGCGTGACCTTTACGAGGTCATGAAGGAAGAACTCGAGGCCAGCATTCGCGAAACCGAAGCCTTCGTTTTCGGCGACCGCTACGGCGCCTAACTCGCTGATTTATGAGGGAGTTTGCGCCGTTTTCTCCGGCGGCTTTTGCGCGTCTTCAGCTTTAGGTTCAGTTTCAGTTTCGGCTTCAGGTTTAGCCTCGGCTTTGGGCCGTAAGCCGGGGTTTGGTGGGGCAAACAACTGGCTCAGGTTTTCGGTCTTCAACCGCGTGCGGTATTCGGCAAGGAAGGTTTTGAAGTTCTCGGCGTCCTTCACTTTTCTCGTGATGTCACGAAAATCCATCATACCAATTGTTTGCGGACTGGACATCAGGCGGAAAGCGTCGCGATAGGGTGTCGCGTCCATGGCCGCGCCGTAATCGGCGCGCGCCCGGTTAATCCCCCCTTCGTTGCCACTCAGCGCCAACGCCACGGCCATACTCAGAACGGATAGGGCGTTGCGTTCGTCCAGCTCCGATTTCGGCGTGATGCCCGCCGCTTTAACCAGCCGCCCCAACGACTTGGCCGCCTTCGGCCAGTCTTCCGAAGACCAGAACACCGTAGCCCTGATTTTCTCCGCATCGACTGTTTCGTCTTCGTCCAGAAGCTCAAGCGCCGGTTCGCTTCGGCCCTGTGCGATCATGGCACGCGCACGCAAGTGACGGCGCGCCGTGACAAGGTCAGCGGGCAAGCCATTTGTTGCAGTATCGTCCAACGCCTTGATCGCCGTTTCCGACTGACTAGCCATGATGCGAATCAGCGCAAGCTGCGCCCCTACGCGCGCTTTTTCCTCGCCCTTCAACCGGAACTCGATCTGCGTATCCAGTAGCTCCGCGCCACGATCAAGAAGATCTACGGCAACCAGCCTGTCGGCCAGTTTGCGGACCATTTCGTCACCCTTTTCGCCGGCCGGCGTCAATTCCTTGAATTCGTCGTAAAGGGCGATTGCGGTAACCGGCGGCAGGGCATCGGCGGCATCTTCAAGATAAAGCTGTGCGAACGCGTCGGTCATTTCCTGCGTAACCGCCTTTGCCTCTTTGTGGCTGCGGAAATGGGTCGCCGCCTGCCGCAATATGCGAAGACCGCTTCTGTAGTCGCCATCCTCCAGATACAGGTGTCCGAGCCTGCGCAACAGCGCGAATTCGAAATCGTCGCCACGCCAGTAGAACCGTAGCTTCTCAAACTCTTCAATGGCCTCGCGCCGCGCCATCTTCTCCAGTTTCAAAAGCATTTCCACCCGCGCGACAATGGCCCTCGCGACGGTCGGTCGATGCGGCCCGGCTTCCACCTCCTCCCACTTTCCGACGGCGCCGTCAAAATCGCCGGCAAGCTCCATCAGGCGTCCCTCGACATACGCGATGCGCATCAGTTGAGAGGGATCTGGTTCGTCAACGTTCAGAAGTTCCAGAAGGTGGTTCGCCTGCCGGATATCGCCGACCTGGATCGCCGACTCGGAAGCCAACAGGCCGAGTGACATTTTTAGCGCACTGGGATAACCGGTCAGAACGCCGCCGGTCCGCCGCAGAACCCTTGACGCGCGAACGAGGTCTCCCTCCTCGGCAGCCAGCGAGGCCCGCCAGAAGATCGCCTCGTCATTTTTATTGAGGCTTTCGTGATACCAGTCGTCGGCTGCTTCGGAAAGACGGCTCATCAGGAAATTGGCGCTTCCATGCAAAGCATTGAATTCGGGGTCGTTCTCGATCCCTTTTCGGTCCCTGGCCACGTTTTCCAAAACGCCAAGAGCCTCTGCCGCGTATCCATTGGCGATGTAAAACTTGGCCAAATTCAGTCGCGCCTTTTCCTTGCCAATGCCACTGGCTTTTGAAATCGACGCCTCTAGACCCTGGCGTTTCTCACGAACGTCATTGACGTCCTCGCGGCTCCATTTCGTGAAGTCCATGATCTTGGTAAGTGGGCGCGCGCCCGCCAGTTTGGTTCCGGCTGCCGCCTGGGCTGTCACCGCCGAAATCTGCAAGGAGTCCGAGCTTGTCAGCTCGATGCCCTGGCGAAGGGGGCGCACCCGCAAGGTATCAATGGTCGGTCGAACGGCGACCCCCTGGCCGGAGCGGAGGATATCGACCTGCGGATATTCATGACGTTGAGCAACCCCGTGCCCAAGCGGAATGACCGGAATAATGATAAAGGTATCGCCGACCTCCGGATCAGCCGCGGCGATGGCGCGTCCGGGCTGTGGCACGGGCAGGAACAGGCGGGCACCGACCGGCGAATTCGGTTGGGGCCGCGTCTCAATTGGCGTTTGCGGATGTAACGGCTGCTTTTTGAAATCCAGAAGCCAGGCCAGACCATCCCGGCGCAAACTGGGATTGATCCCGGTAACCGTATCGATGCGAATGACGGTCCCGCCTTCGGCCGGAATTCGACGCACTTCGCGGATCACGTTGCCGCCGTCATGGGCCAACCCCGCGATATCGATTTCCTTTTCCTTGTCGAAGGCGACCCAAAGGAAACCGGCCCGACGCAGCACCGCCGCAGCAACCGGCTCGCCCCAATCAAAGCGTAAGGTCACGGCCCCAACCGGAGCCGAGCCAGCCGATGATCCCGGCGCAGCCGCCCGCCCCACGGCCACCTGGGCTGCGGGCGCGCCCGTCCCCGCGGGCAATGACGCCGCAGCCTTCACCGGAGTGCCGAGCGCCGCGGTTTTGACCGGAACCAGAGAGGTCGGCATCGCCGCCGGGCCACCGGGTAATTTCGCCGGTTTCGGGGTCGCTGCCTGTTCGGTCTCCGGCGCTGGCTTCGGCGCGGGTGTCGATGCGGGTTTCGGCGCTGGCGCTGGCGCTGGCGTTGGCGCTGCCGTTGGCGCTGGCGCTGGTTTCGGCGCTGCCGTTGGCACCGGAGCTGGTGCGGGCTTCGTCTCGGCTTGCGGCACTGGCTTCGGCGCGGGAGTCGGGGCCGGATTTGGCGCTGGCGCTGGTGCTGGTGTCGGTGCTGGTGCCGCCGCCACCTTTGCATTCGGGTCCGGCGGGTAAATATCCAGGGCAACCTTTGTTCCGGCGCGAAAGGCCTTCACCTTCGAGGAATCGGCGATACGCAAGGCAACTTTCAATCCGCCACCCCCCGAGGATGCGTCAACGCCGCTCAGGAACTTCGGCAGCCTAGATTTGATGCGCGCCAAATCGGGGCGGGCTGCCCGATCGAACGTCACCGTGGTGGTTCCGCCCGCACGATCGACGGCGTATCCCACCTTGTCGGGCCAGTCGAAGACAATTCGGCTGAACCCCTTGTGTTCGCCGCTGCGCACGCCAAGCCGCGGGCCAGAGGCCGGGGCCGGGGTGGGCGTCGGGGTCGGTTTGGCCGCTTGCGCGGGGGCGGGGGCAGCGACGGCAGCGGTTTTCGGGGCCTCCGGTTTGGGCTCCGCAACCGGTTCGGCGGCGGTTGGTACGTTTTCAACGATATCCACGACGACGGCGTTGCCAAGATTGAAATCATTAATGCCGAACGAACCGACAGCCGTGAAAGCCACCGAACGGCCATCGGCGCTGATTTGTCCGGCACTCAGGTATTTTCGCAGGGCCCGCACGGCGGGTCCGACGTCAGCTTCAATCGGGCGGCCAAATTGGACGACCAGCCGGTTTCCCTGCATCCTTGCCGTATAGGGAACGGGGCGAGGCCAATTGAAGACAAGGCGGCCATATCCGTCATGGGTCGCGGCCCGGACCTTAACCGGATCGGAATAGGCCGGGGCCGTCCATGCGGCGAACGCGCAAAGGGCGATCACCGCCATCCATCTTGGTGCGCTTTTTGCCTGTCCCGCCAACGTCACCCCCCGACCGTGGGAAACACGATAATGTCCACCCGGCGGGCCAATGACATGCGTTCTTCGTTCGGTAGGTCAGGTAAATCACCGAATCGGCTGTCGGCGTAGCCATAAGCGATGATGTCTTCGGAATAACCGGAGTTCCGTAGCGAATTCGCCACCACCGCGGCGCGGCCCATGGAGAGTTCCCAATTGGACTGATAACCACCGCCCGCCGGCGGCGTCGGATCGGTATGACCATTGACACCGATCTGATTTCCGACGTTTCGAAGCACTCCGCCCAACACGAAAAGCGCCTGTCTGGCCCGTTCAGAAAGTTCAGCCCGACCCGGCGCGAACAAAAGGTCGCCCGGCAAGGCAACGACCAGACGGTCTTCAAGCCGCATCAGCCGACTTCGCGAAAGAACAGGGTCTTTTGTCACGGTGTCCTCCAGCACGGCACCCAGGTAGTCCAGATTTACGGCTCTTCTCCTGAACATGGTGGCGATATTGTACTCGGCAGTGACCGCAGTGACAGTCTTTTCGCTTGAAGGATTGAGGGTTTGCGATAGCGCGTCGGTCATTTCGTCCCATTGATCGATCTGAACGCTCGACATCGAGAAAAGCAGAACAAAAAACGTCAGCATCAGGGAAACAAGGTCGGTAAAGATCACCATCCAGGCCTTGCTCGCGGGCCGGCTTTCGGGAAACACATCGTAATCGGGTTCAATCAACGGCATCATTGGCCGTCTCCACGCGATGGCTGTTTCTCGACCGCTTCCTCGAACTTCAAGCGCACCTCTTCCTGTGTTCTGACAAAGAAGCGCAGAATGATCTCGGCCGGATTGCCGGGTTTCAGGCCGATCGAAACGCTTTCGGGCGGTACGCCACGGGCATGCATGGCGCGCACAAACGCTCCGGCGCGGGCCGTTTCGAGAGTTTCACCGGTAGGCAGGTTTTTTTCGCTCGTAAACGGGCTGCCAATGACGAATTCCATGTCGTGGCGAAGACCAAGCGCGCCCGCACTGAGAGAAGCGACGATGCGGTCAAGCAATGGGATTTGCCCTTCACGGACCTCCGCCGTATCGCCCAGAAACAAGGCGTCGGCGGGAACGATCACCCGCATCAACTTGCCCGGTTGGACGATTTCGGCCTTGGCCACCTGAATATCCGAAGCGAATATTCCGGTAACCTCTTCCTGAAAGGCCTGACCGGCCAGCATGTCCCCTTCCCTGGAAACAAACGCGGTAAGATCGGTCGTCGGCGGCAACAGGCTGGAAAAGGTCGACGTCAGGCTATCCATCACCGCCTTGCTTTTCACATCTTCCGGCGAGGAGATCGTGACGAGGACCATGAAAAAAGCGAGAACCAGCAAATAAAGTGCCAAAAACAGGCCGGTCGTGGAACTACCCGCCGCCTCATGGATGGATTGATCGGTGTTTTGGAATTCGTCCATGCCCAATCAGCGCATCCCGGTACGCCCCCGTCAAGACGGCTGACGAATATCAGCCGCCGATTTCCGCTCCCGGCTCCGGCATCTGCCGACGCCGCGACAGGTCGACCGTAATATCGCGAGCCTTGCCCGGGTCCATGTCGGACATCACCGCCGCCAAATTACGTTCTTTCATGCGCTCGGCGACGAGAAGCAGCGTATTCATATCGAGTTCCTCGAAAATTCGCGCCGCATCCTTGGGCTTCATATTCTCGTAAATCTTTACGAGGCTTTTGATCTTGCCCGCTTCCTGTTCATCGTAGTTCGCGATCAGCTTTTCGACCGTCGCCTGCAGACCTTTAAGTTCCTGAATTTTCTTGTCGATGCGGGATTCCGCAGCCTTCATCATCCCTTCGCGCATATTGATTTCGCGTTCGCGCGCCTCGATCACCTCACGCCGTTCGGCCAACTGTTGCAGAAGATCGATCTCGGCTTGGGTAAGCAAGGTCGGATCATCGATGGACATCCCGGCGGGTTCTTCCGGCGAGATCTCGGCTTCCTGCTCTCCTTCCGTCGCCTCGCCGTCGACAGCGCCCTCCGGCTTCTTTGCGGCCTCAGGTTGGTTGGGCATTGCCTCGGGAGGCTGCGCGCCGGTTTGCTGCGCCTCGGCGCCGGCAATCGAAATGGCGCCGTCTACGAGACCGTCCAATCCTTCCCAAATGGTGCCCATCTTCACGGTCAGCATCAGCGACGCGGCAAAAATGGTCGCAGGCAAAAACCGAACGCGGGAAATAAATCTCATCATCGACGGAATCCTTGTCTTATCGGGCGGATTGAAGCGCCCTGATCAACTCGCGCTCGGCATCAGATTTTGAGTCGTCCACGCTCGGACGTTCCTTTTTCCCCTTCACCAGTTTACCCTTGCGCGGTCCGGGGGGAGATTTCTCACGCGCGGCACGCACGTCTTCTTCCAGCCGGTCGGCAGTGCTGCCGCCGCGATCAATCAGAAACGCCAGATCGTCGCGAAGACTTTGCGCCGCATCTATGCGCTTTTTTAGGTCATCGGCCGTTCTGCGCAGATGCGTGATGCTCTCTTCGGCGCGCATGGTCGAATCGGCAAATTTCGCGGCAAGTTTTTCAAGATCCGCCTTGTCCTGCCGCATGACCCGCAACCGGCGGTTCAACATCACAGCATAGCTGATGGTGATGACCAGCAACCCGGCGACGAGAATATCGAGAACCAGAGAAAAGCCCACTTTTACATATTCTCCTTCGGTTTCACCACCGCCTTGTTGGCGATGCGAATGGCAATACGGTCACCCTTTCGGCCCATCGTTCCCGAATACATGGGAACGTCGCCACATCGGAGTTCAACGATCGAACTGGGCGTTGCATTCAGCATGACGCGAGAGCCAACCTTAAGTTCAAAAATATCCTTGAGGCTCATCGTCTGTTCGTCCAGCACAGCTTCCATATCAACGTCCGTCAGCCACAATTCCTCCGCCAGATGCGTTTCCCAGATGGAATCGCGGCCGAATTTTTCGCCCATGAACATCTGCAGCAGAAGTTCGCGAACGGGTTCCAGCGTCGCATAGGGAATCAAAAGTTCCATACGTCCGCCGCGGTCTTCCATATCGATCCGCAGCTTGGCCACGATGGCCGCGTTCGACGGTCGCGAGATGGTCGCGAAGCGCGGGTTCGTCTCAAGGCGGTCGAAGCGGAATGTTACCGGGCTCAGCGGCTCGAATGCTGCGCTAAGATCGGCCAGCGCCACATGAACCATGCGCTCGACGAGACTGCGTTCGATGGTCGTGTAGGGTCGACCTTCGATGCGCATCGCGGCCGTGCCGCGACGCCCGCCGAGCAAGACATCGACGATCGAATAGATCAGCGACGAATCCACCGTGATCAGGCCGTGGTTGTCCCATTCCTCGGCCTTGAACACACTCAGCATTGCCGGCAGCGGAATGGAATTCAAATAGTCGCCGAAACGAATAGACGCGATATTGTCGAGCGACACTTCGACGTTATCGGAAGTGAAATTTCGAAGCGAAGTCGACATCAACCGAACGAGACGGTCAAACACCACCTCGAGCATGGGCAGGCGCTCGTAGGAGACCAGCGCAC
>Ga0233431_1003160_pt1 | contig 20536 bp, 18 predicted proteins | sample SI_118_April2016_FD_179867 | JGI IMG/M metagenome (GOLD analysis project Ga0233431, IMG submission 179867) | Seawater microbial communities from Saanich Inlet, British Columbia, Canada - SI_118_April2016_200_MG | ecosystem: Environmental > Aquatic > Marine > Inlet | place: Canada: British... | reverse complement strand
TTTGTCGTTGGATTTAGAATTCTTATTAGATATGACACTTAACTAAGTAAATTAACTGAAACAGTTACATATTGTCAAGACTTAAATACATGAAATTAAATCCTAGCAAGATTATTATGATTTAATCAATATGTTTTGTGAATTATTTGCAAAATATTCAACGAAAATCACTTATTCGTTTAAAATCATACGGTTTTTAAGTTTTGTTTAATTTTAATTTAATAAAAAAAATACTGGCTTGGAGATAAAATGTAGATATTCATACTTAAATTAATCAATATGCACATTAAAATAGGGAGGTGAGATAATAGGGAAGTTAATAGGATTTGATATCGTTTAAATTTTTAAGCAATCTCTTTCTGTGTCTTTTTTATCAATCAGGTTTTTCACAGTATAACTTTGCAGAATTTTTTCCTGGGTTTCATGCATTTTTTTCCAAATTGGTCTGGTCATACAATTTTTCACATTCGAACACTTTTTAGGGTTCAAAATGCAATCAACCGGCACAATTGAAGATTGTAATACTAACACAATATCTAACATTGAGATACTATTTGGTGTTCGATTTAATAAAAAACCTCCCTTTGCCCCCCTTACAGACATAATCAATCCTGCGCGTTTTAATTCTATGAGGATATTTTCTAAAAATGACTCGGGGATATTTTGATTTTTCGAAATTTCTTTACGCGTGGTCGGACGAACATCGAAGTTTTTAGCAATTTCCAGCACCGCTCTTACCCCGTATCGACATTTAGTGGTTAACTTCATGGAAAGTTATCCTCAAATTGAATTTTATAAAAACAAAAAGGGCGCGAATAAGGCAAATTGAAAAACACTATTTCAAAAACCCCTTGATCACTGAAAATATAATTAAAAATAATACTTTCAGGAAGCTATCCCAGTAATCATTTATTGTCTAATTAATTTTTCGCAAAATTTTCATAAACAAATAAAAAAACATTCCACAAAACTTTTATCATTTATTTTTTAAGTTAACGCGACCTAAAAGAAAATATTCACAGGATATTTTAACGAATAGGCATGAATAAAACTGCATTAACCAATAAAATCTCAAGATTACTCTTAAAATATGATATTAGGACAACAAATAGGTATGTTGCTTTATCTAAAGGTTAACACAACCACCAAATGAGAACAATGCTCTTACGAAAATCACTTAAAATGGATACACCATACTTTTTTTAAGAATACCTATGACACAATAAATAATAAGATAGTGCTTTAGTATCTTTTTTTGTATTGCAATTATGATTGCATTCTAAATTGGATCTAAAGAATAAGAGTGGCGTTCAGAATAATCTACGTTCTTATGCTTCATTGTGCATTTAGGCATAGATTTTTTTAAATTTGACAGCAGTTATACTTGTCTCAAATCTGAAAAATCGATAATCTGGGTTCCTTTAACTAATATCCAAAGGTTTATTACTACATTTTGGAAAAAAATTTCAACAATAATTGTATGTCTATTAAAAAAATACTAATAGGTTACTCGTTAAAGCATCCAAAACCGATCATTGGTTTATCATTTCTGATTACTTTGTTATTTTTAGTTGCTATGCCTAACATTCGAACGGATACTGATCCGGTAAAAATGTTAACGCCGGATAATCCAGCTGTAGTTTTATATAATCAGATGAAAGCTGAATTTCGGTTATCAGATATGATTGTAGTTGGGATTCAAGACCTTTCCGGAGCTTCTCTATTCACTGTAGACCGCTTGCGACGCATTCACAAAATTACCCAAGACATCCAGGCAATTAGTATTCCTCCCTCACCAACAACGTTTTGGACATCATTGTTCAAATTTATTCAGTGGTCAAAACCTGATATTCTGTTAAATAAAACCTTTAAAAAATTAATTATTAATGCTGATATACTTTCTCCTAGTACTGTCGATGATATCATCCTTAATCAAAAAGGAGAGCTTAATATTGCTCCATTAATGCGGAAGCCGCCGCAAACTGAAACAGAAGCACAAAACCTTCTAAAAAAGATCAATAAAAATGCTATATTTAATGGTAAATTAGCTTCAGTGGACGGTTCACTAATTGGTATTTTTTTACCGCTGGTAAAAGGGAAAAAAAACCTTAGTTATTCCATAGGTCTCAAAATTCAAAAAATCATGGATCAAAATCTTAGACCTGGCGAACAGTATTACCTGGCAGGATTACCTATCGCTGAAACGACTTTTGGGATAGAAATGTTTTTTCAAATGGGTATCTACGCACCGATAGCCGGAGTGCTTATTTTTTTTCTATTGTTTCTTTTTTTCGGAGATTGGCGGTTGGCATCTGGTTCTATGATATTGGCTGCCATGACGGTAATCTGGGCCATGGGTGGATTGATATACTCTGGAAATCCAGTTCACATAATGAGCTCGATGATTCCAATTTTTTTGATGCCGATTGCCTTATTAGACAGTATTCATATTATCAGTCATTTAAAAGATAGGAACAAACCGATTAAGCGGCCTTTAATAGCCATTTGGCAGGTAATGTCCGGATTGTTCAATCCAATGTTATTTACCAGTCTGACGACTCTGGTTGGATTCATTTCTTTATCTACCACAGGCATTCAACCTATAAAAGTTTTTGGAATAACAATTGGGTTAGGAGTGATGTTAGCTTGGTTATTATCGATGACTTTTTTACCTGCTTATTTATTGTTAATTGACCCATCAATCAAGAAACCTTTGACGATCGATAAAAAGGATTCATATTATTCAATTAACCGACTAATTAATTTTTTTCGAATATTTGCAATTCGATTTCCAAAACAATTAGTGATCGCAAGTATTCTCTTAATGATTTTCTCTTTATTCGGGATTCGAATGATTACCATAAATGATAATCCTGTTCGTTGGTTTAAATCTGATCACAAGCTCAGAAAATCAGATCGTGTTATGAACAACAAACTTGCTGGAACATATATGGCAAATCTGATATTTGAATTACAACCTGTTTCCAAAAAAAAATCATCTCCACAACAATCTCAAAACGCGATTACCAAACCCATTGATTTTGAAACAAATGTATTCGAAACAGAAAATTTACCGTTACTCACTCCCGATTTGAAAGATGGTGGTTTAATTAGATATATTGATAAAATACAATCTTTTTTATTAACGGTTCAGGACGAAAAAGGTAATAAGATTGTTGGAGCCACTACATCTATTGCTGATTTTTTGAAAAAAGTAGGTCAGACTGCATTTCAAAATCCAGAAATACCAATGTCCAGGAAAACCATCGCTCAATATTTGTTTTTATATGAAAGTGGTGATCATGATAAAGGAAGAGATCTTTGGAAATTTATTACTATGGATTATCAAAAAGCACAGATCTGGCTTCAACTAAAAAATGGTGATAATCAAATAATGAATCATTTGATTAGTGAATTAGATCATTATATTAAAAAGCCGGAAAACCGTTCTCCGATTCTAAAATTACCCACAGGGGATCTAAAGCTAGCCATAAAATGGTCCGGTTTGACGCATATTAATAACGTTTGGCAAAATGAGATGGTAAAAGGAATGGGATATGCCCTGATTGGTTCTTTTTTAGCTGTCTTTTTTATGATGAATATCCTTTTCCGTTCAACTATTTGGGCAATTATTTCAATGATTCCACTTGCGCTTAGTATGTTATTTATTTATGGATTTATCGGATGGACTGGCAAATATTACGACATGCCTATTGCTGTTTTATCTTGTTTAGCTTTAGGATTATCAATTGATTTCGCGATTCATTTCAATCAGACTTTCAGGGAGTTTTTTAAACAGACAAAATCCTTCCATAAAACGTTAGAGAGAGTTTTTAAAGAGCCCTGTTCAGCGATCAGCCGAAATATTCTAGTAATTTCCATCGGTTTTACACCACTCTTTTTCGCGGAACTGGTCCCCTATATTACAGTGGGTGTCTTTTTTTCTGCAATTATACTGATCAGTGGTATCGCTAGTTTATTATTATTACCAGCATTGATATATTTGCTTCAGCCTTGGCTACCGGAAATGCGGGAAAAATCAAAGTTCATCAGGTAAACAAAATGTGTATTTTTACGAAAAGGGCTATTCCATATTTTATCATCTTAATATCCACTTTGACGACCTATGCAAATCCAGCATCTGATATCATCAAAAAAGCTAACCTAGCAAAACATTATGCTGGAAGTAACTTAAAAACCCGTATCGCAATGCTGGTTTATTATGAAGGTGCTAAAAAACCAAATAAGAAGATATTTAATTACATCAAAAAAGATGTTAAAAATGGTGGAAAACAGAAGTATTTTCTGTATTTCACCTACCCTCCGGATATTTATAAAACTGCTTTCATTGTTCATAAACACATTAATACCGATGACTATCGCCGCTTGTATTTACCTGCAAGTCAAAAGATTTTGATGATCAATGGTGAAAAAAAACAATGTCCATTTATGGGGTCAGATTTTTCAGCGGAAGATATCACAGGACGCCATGAGCAGATGGACAACCATCGAATACTTAAAGAAGAAATGTATTCAGTTACCTCAGAAAAACAAAGGCTACATTATCAAACATATGTCATTGAAAGCATTCCAAAAATTAAAGAAGAAAATACTTCAAAAACCATTACCTGGGTTGACCAAAAAACTTTTTTACCTGTCCGAAAAGTGTTCTATGATCATTTCAGTGAACAGTATAAAATTTATAAAGCTATTTTGATAAAACCTATTAATGGATATCCAACAATAATCAAAAGTGAGATGCTGTCTCCACTAGAAGAAACCAAAACTGTATTTTTACTGGACGTAAAAAATACTTATTATAATACGGATATCCCAGATAACTTGTTTGAGGATAGTTCCCTGCGTTCGCCTCCAAAAGAATTAATCAACTTTAATCAGAATGAATGATCCTGGAATTTACTTCCGTGATTCATGGATATTTACAGGTAAAAGGATGAAAAATCGACTCGTTATTTTCTGTCATCAAATAGTTATCGCGCTATTGATTCTCATTTATACAGTTGCCTTAACCAGTACCAGTTTTTCACAAACTACCGGACAATCGGAAATATCTCATCAAACAAGCCGCGCAACCCCTGAAGAATTTAAAAAATACCAAAAGGCCAAAACGGCAATTTTGTTAGATGTTCGGGGAAAATCAGAACTTCGTTTTGGTAAGATTGAAAACACAATCAATATCCCGCTCTATATTTTAGAAAATAATTACCAACAATTGCCAAAGGATAAATTAATTATCACCTTTTGCAACAATGGCTCCCGGTCTTTTTTTGCTTATGAAATTTTGGTAAGAAATGGGTTTAAGAAGGTTAAACACTTAAATATTGGCGTACGATTTTCTAAAGATGGGACATTTGAGGTGCCTTGATGATCCTGTTTCAAGTATGCGTTTTGAATAAAACCAGCGGTGAACTTCAAAACGTATTCAACAAAGATGATATTGAAAATAAAGATATGGCTCCGGGTAAAAGGGAATTACCCGGAATGTAACCATTTAACTAAGAAAGTGTTGGGACTTCCTGACCAGCATAAACCAGAATAAATCTCAAGGAAAGACTTCCAATCAACACTAATAAGGGAATTAACGGCAAATACTTAATTTTTCCAAGTACCTCCAGTCCTTCAAAAAGTAGTGGAACAAGAATTCCCAAACCAATGGTAACGATCCAAAAAGATGTTGCGTAAGGCCCGGTTAATAAAAACATCATTGCGTCATTGGTATTAACAGTTCCATTTAAAGCCCCTATAATCAATAAAGCAATCGCAAATACTTCCACGACAATAAAAGTAAAGTCATATTTGGAATATAAATGTTTTTCTTCTTCAGGAGCAAGCAAAAGCAATAATGCTGCTGCTGCCGATAGTCCAGATAATAGGAAAACCAGACCCAAAGCTGAATTACTCCACAAAGGTCTCGCAAATAACGATGAAAGCAGAATACCGGTATATGCGCCAACGGCTACTCCCATAAAGACGTTAACTTTTGCTATAAAAAAAAGTTTACCCTCAAATTTTTCTACTAAGCTACTGATTATCGGAAATTTACTACTATATTCTTTATAAAGAATCAAAGCTTGGGCAAATGAAAACGGCATAAATATCACCAAAAGCCAGGATCCCCAAGACATTGGGGAAGTAGGAATAAAAGCAGTATAGAATCTCCAAACGTTTAATTTATTGGCTAAATCCAGAAACAGAAAAACCATTCCAAGACTCAACACCAATGGAGACAACAAAGATGCTAATCTTACAGTTTTGCTTTCAACCGCATCTTTTTTAGTCAATAAAATGACAGACGCAATAATTAGCAAACCCGCGGAAAGTCCACCTAAAAACAAATAAATCGGAACTTCCCAACCCCAAACATGTAAATGTGGAATTACATTAGGATTTAATTTAGTAGTGCTTACTTCAATCATATATTATTCTCGATGTATGTTTTAGAGTAACCAAAATAATTTGGGATGCGTTCCAGCATGTGTTTTATCCTGCACTACCTCTCTGCCATCCATTAATCGATCTGCTAAACCATCACTACTGTTGAGATCAACTAAGGTTAAAGCATTCGTCGGACAAATTGAGGTACAAGCTGTAGTGGTTTTACCTGTTAGTAACCGGTGTCGACAAAAAGAACATTTATCCACAAAACCACTTGGATGAACATATCTAGCGTCATAAGGACAAGCTGCTAAACAAGCTTTACACCCTGTACATTTGCTTCTATCAACAATAACTGTCCCGTCTCCAGGGTAAAATGATGCACCAGTAGGGCAATTCGTTACGCAAGGAGCGTCTTCACAATGCTGACATCTATCCGATCGGTTTACTAATGTTAAACGAGGATAGTGCCCTTTTACAATCTGATCCACCCAATCACGGCAAAACCCCATAGGGACACTATTTTCAGACTTGCAAGCTATGACACATGCGGTGCAACCGACACAATTTCGGGTATCTATAATCATCGCATATTTTTTATCTTGATTGGCCACTTATGCCCCCCTTGAAAATGTTACAAAATTATGTTGAATACCAACAGCTCCCATCACCGGGTCAATGACAGTATCTATAGTAAGCTCACTGGAATTGACGCCTTTCATATAACCAGCACGTAACCTTGGATCAGTGTGCCCAAATCCATGGACCATATATACAACATCATCCCGTACCCGTTGGGTCAACTTAACTTTAATATTATTGTTAGACCGTGTTCCATTTTCATGAACCAGATAAACATATTCTCCATCCTTTAATCCGATACGTTCTGCCGCTTGCTCGTTAACCCAAATTGTGTTTTCAGGCATCATTTCCAACAATATCCGATTGTTGGTCGTTCTTCCAAATGAGTGCATCGGCGCTCGACCAAATAACAATCGATAATATCCATCTGGGTTTTCACGATGAGGCGTATATTGAGGCACACCGTCAAAACCATGTTCTTTCATTTTTGAGGAAACCAGTTCAATTTTTCCGGACGGCGTTTTAAACTTTAATTTTTGATTTGGTTGACGATATAGAGGGGTTTCCGGTTTCACAAAAACACCTTTTTCTTTCAATTCCTCTAACGATTTCCCGATTTTTTTCAACCGTTTATCCAAATATGTTTCAATGTCATCCTCAAATAAATCAAAACGACCCATTTTCTCTGCCAGAATTTTAAATATTTCAATACCCGGTTTTGAATCATACATTGGAGGAACAGCAGGTTGTCTGATGGCGACATATGGTTCTCTATAAGTACGGTCATCCAGATCATCATACCTTTCCAGATAGGTACATTCCGGAAGTATTACATCAGAATACCCCGTAATTTCAGAAGGTAAAACATCTATCGAAGCAATGAACTTCAATTTCGTAATTGCTTCATATGTTAACGCCTGATTCGCTGAAGTGTGAATTAAATTGGTTCCGTAAACTATCCAGCCATGGATATCCCAAGGTTTACCTTCCAAAGTATGCTGAATAATTTCAAATGAACTGACTTTACTGGCCAAAGGATATTTTGAGCTGTATTGAACACGAGGGTGCTTAAACTTCGGAAAGTTGATGGGTGGAACACCATATTTTTTCTGTGTAATCAGTCCACCAGGCATCTTGTAGTTTCCTAGCAGTGCATTTAAAATCGCCATGGACCTTGCTCGCTGTGTATCATCTCCATACCAGTTCGCCCTTCTTCCAGGATGAATAAGAGCATTTGGCGCATATCTAGCTAAATCCCTGGCTACTTCGACAACCTGTTCTACCGGAATGCCTGTTAATTTGGCAGTTAACTCCGGTGTGGCATCCTTAACGCCATCCCATAACTCATCAATACCAACAGTATTTTGTGCTACAAAATCAATATTATACTTCTTTTCTTTAATCAAAATATGAATCCAACCTCGCACCAGTGCAATATCTGTGGCTGGTTTTATTGGTAGCCACTTACCTTTGGAGGCTAATACTGAAAATCTGGGATCGACAGCCACTAATTTTGCGCCTTTTTTAATAGCTAATGATAGATCCTGAACGGCTGTATTATGCATGTTTTCGCCGAGGTGATGACCAATAACAACCAGATATTTACAATTTGCAACATCAACACCTTCCGGACTGCCAACAGAATGTCCATAGGTTAATTTAAAACCATCTTCCCTGGCTCCCCGGCATTGGGCATATGATGGGGCAGAAACAATTCCACATGAATTACATAGTCTTTTTAAGAAAGAAGCACCAAATCCATGGGTAAAAGATACCAAGGCACCTGGTCCATAATCTTGTCCAAGTTGCTTAACGTTATCAGCCACAAGCGTCATTGCTTCTTCCCAACTGGCTTTTCTAAAAAATTGTCGTCCATTAACAATTTCTCTAATCAAAGGATGTTTCAATCGATCAGGGTCATAAAGGAGTCCATGACCACCGGCACCTCTTGGACATAATCTTCCTCTACTTAAAGGATGATCTTTCTGTCCGGTAATTTTATAAACTTTTTCATCCCTAACATGGACGTCAATTCCACACCTCCAAAAGCAGATCTCACAAATGGATTTTACAACTCGATCTCCAGATTTAACAGAAGCTTCTGCACTTTCCGCTGATAGAAATTGAGAACCACTATGAGCCACCGCTGATGATGCTAGAAAGGCTGAAGAGATTTTAATAAACTCTCTTCTTTTAAACTTGCCTAATTTCATAAACCCTCTACAGCTTTTAATTAACTTAATTGATTTGCAAACAATATAATTGCTTGAATATACAAACCATATTCATTAGCAAATCTTACCAATAAATGATTACTATTTTAAAAATTATATATTTTATTAGCAATTTGGAGTTTTATATTGGAAGGCAATCTAGATCGGCTAACTGATTATCAAGAAGATCTATTGTTGTAAAACTTTTAAGTACGTTCTCTTGGACTTTATACATCTTTTGCCAGAGTGGACGTGCAATACAAGAATCTACTTTTGAGCACTTCTTGGGATTTAGAATACAGTCTACCGGTACGATTGATTTTTGCAATACCAATACTATGTCCAACATTGTAAAACTACTGGGTGATCGATTCAACAAGAAACCACCTTTTGCTCCTCTGACTGATATAATCAAGCCAGCTCGCTTTAACTCAATAAGAATATTTTCTAAGTAAGATTCTGGAATATCTTGAAGTTCAGCGATTTCCCGACAGGAAGTTGGGCGAATATTATAATTTTTGGCAATTTCCAATACCGCGCGTACCCCATATCGACATTTGGTGGTTAATTTCACGGAAGATCTTCCTTAGTTCTAAGTTTTGAAAAAATGACAAAAATTTACTTAATAAAGTCAAATTCTAAATTTGGGATTTACTGTAAAGTTAAAATCAGACCATTATTAAACTTAATCAAACTGGTTGACATTATTCCGATTATAATTACGTTTGGCAAATTAAAAAACATTTTTTTTTAGTCTATAATATCAGTGTCTTTTATTTATTTTACATTTTACAAGAGAATATTTTTTTGGATCAAATTTTAAATCTCACTAATTTAATGATATTAAAAAAACCGATATTAAATATAGCAGGCAAATTCGTTTGAATTCCAGGGCCATTATTATATCCTAAACTTTCTTGAATTTTGAGTTGTGAATATATCACTGTACTAATAATTTAGAGAAACAGATTAATACTAGATCTACAGTTTTGATTCAGACAGGAAACTTAATCTGTGTAAGAAGACTATTGGAAGTTTGAATTTAGGTAGGCTACTTTTTTAAATCCCATTTGTTTAAGGATTAAATAAGCACTTTTAGCTCTCATACCATTTGCACAGTAGATGATATAATAATTGGATCTGTCAAGCTGCTGAGATTTACTTTTTATGATTTGCAGTGGGATATGAATGGAGTTGTTAATTTTACCTTTTTTGACTTCATTAATTGTTCTGACATCCAGTAGTTTGGCTTTCTCTTTCTCGACCTGTTGTTTAAACTCGCTTAAGCTTAAAGCACCAGGATGTTCCTTCCTCGATACAAGCTGAACTTCATTTTCATTCTGTTCATGTGTGATAGGGTAGTTATGTTGCCAACCGAAAAATCCTCCTTCTAAAACAACGATATTTTTATAACCCCAATTCAATAAAATTTCGAAAATATCATTGATATCTGGCTGAAAGAAATTACCTTTTATATCCAGAGATTTTAATTCAACCATGTAAGAGTCATATAAAACAATAGGATAAGTTTTATCTTTGATATTTTTCAAAATCCGTTGTTTTTTTGGTATTTTATTTTTAACAAACGATAACTCTTTTTGCATTATTCGATAGGATTCAATTGCAACGGCATGTTTGATGCTGGATATCTGACTTAGATAGTGTGGGCGAATGTCAAGAACTAAATATTCTGATTGGTATTTTGCCAATTGTTTATTATCAATTACTAAGATCTTTTTTTGTTTTTTCCATTCCGTAATTCCTGCCGCGTAAACTTCTATGTTTTTAAACGCTAAGTTTCTTAAAGTTTCAAAAGCACTCTTAATCAATGGTTGAGTTGGTCCGTCACCATAAATGATCAAAGGTGTATTTTGGGATAGATTTAATGTTTTAATTAACAGTCCCAGTTTGTAGTTTTCAATGTTAATCGCGTAAGGTAAGTGCGCCTGGTTATAAGCCTGTTTTTTTCTAACATCGATTAGAATAAAGTCCTTCTGTTTCCTGATAACCCTTTCTAATTTCTTGGTTTTAATAGTGTTAATCGCTGGTAAATTAACAATTTTTCTTTTAATTTGAATTGCTTTATTGTTATCGGAAATCCAAATATCTACCAGATCTCCGCGATCAAATTGATAAAATGATTTCGCATTGATAAATCGAGTTTCTTTATCAAAAGACAAAATCAATATTTCATTGTTAATATAATTTTTAACTTCGAACACCCGGTTTTTCCAAGAAACAAATTGGACAGTTCCTGTAATAGGTCTTACGACAGGTTTTAGAAAATTTTTCCTTTGAGTTTCTTGAAAAGTTTCAATCTCTCCTGTTAAATAACTATAAAATAGATGTTTTTTTTCTTTTTCTGATGCTGAAAATTTATCGTTTGAGGTTTTTTCTATGATTTGGGTGTTTGAAGACTCTTTGAGAAGTGGATTTTGGATAGCTAAATAATCATAAAGGTAATCATCAATCCCCCCATCCAACATACGTGAATTAAAGCCATAATATCGCATTTTAACCGCGAAATTAAAACTATCGTCTTTATCCGCACCGAAAATAACCAATGGAGATTTTAAATTCGGAAATTGCTTTCTAATCCATTTTATATCAAGCAGTTTTTCCTTATTAAAACACTTAAAAAATCGATTGAATTTTATTAGACGCATGCACTCTTTAGGAGTGCGAAAGCCAATGATTGAAAAATTACGTTTTCCATTCACCATAGCATTATATAATTCAGAAAATCTGATTCGTTTTTCAAAAACAAATGAGCGATGGTCCCGATAATCTGGTTTAACAGCAACACTGTTACCGTTAAAATAGGCAAGAATAACTAATAACAGTCCAAAAAAAACAGATCCAAATGTTATTGCCAATCTGGATTGTCCATCTGTTAGTAGTAGCATAATATAAGCGCTTCAAAACTTAATTGAGAAAATGGACCTTATAAACCTAGCCCATTTTAGACTATATATTTCTTTAGGCTGAGGATAGCAAATAATACTATTATGATTTGATATATTTAAAAACCTTGTGATATCCTGTGATCATGACCTCAAAATGTTGCTTAATCGTGTCTCCAGTGGTAGCCAGATAAATATGACCGAACAAGTATGATACCATTGCGAAAGCGCTAAGCAAGTGAAGCACAAAGATGTACTTCATATTTTCCATGCCGATGTAATTCATGAAAAAGCTCATTAAATCGGGAGAAAATAAGGTAATTCCAGTAAACCCAACAAAGGGAACCAAAAAAAACATCACACTAAAATAAGCCATTTTTTGGAGAGGGTTTAAGCGATGTTTTCTCTCCATATGATATGGATGCTCTTCTTGTTTAAATATTCCAATCGCATAAAACATAGCTTGCTTTACGATCCCTTCTTTAAGTTCCCAGTCTTCCACCACAAATTGCCTAAAATCAAAGGTGACCAGTTCGTAAAAAATAAATAGTGAATTACACACAAAAAACACTATTCCGAAAATATTGTGTACCAGACCCAATTGATGACTTGGTCCAATATAATGCATACTAAATCCAGTAATTATCAAAACCACAACTGCAATGGCGTTAATCCAATGTCCCAATCGGATGATAATATTATAAATAAACTCACTATTAACATATTCCATTTTAACCGGATTCTTTTTATAGGCAATATAACGGCCAAAACCGTGTAAAACACCAAACATTATAGCGCCAATTATTGATAATATACCTAAAATCTCGAAATAAAAATATTTCGTTTTACCGATGATATAGTTGTAAGGTTTCTCGATTGAATGGATGTCTTTCACCAAATATTGTACATTTTTTTGCCCCTTACTTTCGATGTAATTATCCGTTTGGCTTTGTCCAAATAAGGCAAAATTAAATACAACAAACGAGAAAAGCATTAAAAATATAAGCGTAACAACTTTTTTTTGTTTAAAACTAAAAATCATAACATTACCTTTTTTGATTATCTTTCAAATAGATATCTTAATTTAATATTTGTTTTCCTGTAAAAAACTCATACAATCTCATACGCTTAATTGTATTATTATTAGTTTTATCAATCAACTTTGATGCTTGCAGGTATTCTGAGTCAAACCGGTTAAAACCACCTTCTAACATCCGAGTATTATATCCGTAATATCTTAGTTGAACTGCTATATCAAAACTTTCATCAGTATTTTGCCCATAAACAACCATTGGTATCAGTAAATTGGGATACTTTTTTCTTAACCATGATATATCTTTATAATTTTCAATGGGATAACAAGAAAAAAAGCGTGTCTTTTCTTGTTGCAAGATGCAATCTTTTTGATTACGAAATCCAATTAGCAAAAAATCTCTTTTTCCCTTAACCAACCAGCTGGCTAAATCGTCTACATAAATTTTATTTTCCCAAATATAATCTTTTGAAGCTCTTAAATCCGCTTCAATGATTGGTTTGTTACCTGACAAAAAGCTTAAAAGTGCTAATAGTATTCCTAGAAGAAGCGAACCAACAGTAATTGCGAAACGAGCCTGTGTATCACTTATTTTGATCATTTTTTTTTATCTCCTCGGTTACTTTAGGGTAGTTTGGTTTTATAAATTTTCCCTTCAACTTTACTTAAAAAATAAAATGTTATAATTGCGAAAATAATAACAATAAAAGCCAAATATCCGTATGGTAGATCCAACAACTCACTAAATGTAATCTTACCCAGATTTTTTGAGATGATTAAAAATGAAAAACTTGAATAAAACTCTGCATATATCCATACACCAATAAAATAGCCGAGAATATACACCCAGGCATCCATCTTTCTTGTCATAGACGCGACAACTGACGTTCCAGGACAGTAGCCTCCAATAACCAAACCCGCACCTAATACTGCACCGCCAATAATGATTGGTTTCAATTTAAGCTGGGGAACATAGATCATTGAGATATCCAAAAAACCTAAATAGAAAGAAAAGTACAATAAAATCATTGCTGTTATAACTGTAGAAAAAATGACTTTATGAACACGCCAATCATTTCCATAGAAAGTTGCCGTAAAGTTTTTAGCGTTTGCAAATCCAACATTTTCAACGATATAACCGAAAATAAAACCAACCATTAAAGCGACAATAATCATTCCAGTTTCGCTTAAATTTCCAAACTCGTATAATGGAGCCAGCATAAAATTTCCTCTGATTAATAATTATAGCCATTCTTTCTTAATAATGTAGGCGGTAAGCATTCCAGCTGATATCACCACAAAGAAAAATAGCCAACCTGCCACACTTAATAAGGATCCACTTGTAATGGCTAAACCAGTCACACATCCACCAGCCATTCTGGCTCCAAACGCTACTAATATTCCACCTATTAAGGAAGTAATTATACGTCTCTTTCTTGAAACGTTAGGGCCTCGAATGAATTCCATTTTCATTCGCTTACCCTTTAAACCTGATACTAATCCTCCAATGGCTGATCCTATTAACACAAATACTACCCAATGATAGAGAGGATGTCCGGAGGTAGAAAGATATCTTTTAAAATAATATAAAGTATCTGTGTGTTCAGGGGTAAATTTGCTCATTAAATAAGCAAATATTCTGGTCATAGCCCCCGAATCACCAAAACCTCTCCCAACTAGGAAAAAGGCTAGGAACAGCGCGATTCCGATACCCATACCCGCAAAATAGGGATTACTGAACGAGGATCCCTTATTATTAGTTAAATTTGCCTGTTTAAGTTTTTGAGCGATTGTTTCCCAAAGCGGTTGATCGAGTATACTTTCAGTTACGTTTACTCCTTGTCCGGCAGATGTCTCATTTTGCTTTTCAAGTGTCATAAGTCAGCTCCTTTCTATTTATTTCTGAGAGCAATAAAAAATATTTTGGAATCGTGTCTTTTAACGGTTGCAATACTTTATATTTTCGTTGTTTTAAAAGTTTGGAAATCTCACTGTTTTGATCTTCAATATTGCCAAATACTAAAGAATTGGTAGGGCATACCTCGACGCAGGCTGTTGACATACCTGTTCCGATTCGATGCTGACAAAAAGTGCATTTATCAACGAATCGCCCAGGAACCCAATATCTCGCCCCATAAGGACATGCAGATATGCAATGCGTACACTCAACACATTTCTCCCGATTGATCAGAACAATCCCATCTTTTATGTAACTAGCCTGAGTAGGACATATTGAGACGCAAGGTGGGTTTTCACAATGTTGACACCGATTTGAATACAATTCTAATTTCAAGTTTGGCAAACGACTATCGCGAGCAAATACATCTGTGCTCTTTTCTGGTTCATTGTCCGTTACATGTTCTTCAGTCCAGTCTCGAGCATAACCATTCGGAACATTATTTTCCATTTTACAAGCTAAAACACATGCATCACATCCCACACAAGTCGTTAAATCAATGCACATCGCGTATGTTGCCATATTATCCTCATTTTACAAAAGTAACAAAATTAACTTGTGATCCTGTTGAACCCATTATGGGATCTGTCACATAATCAGTTAACAACGAATTATCATCGGCACCTCTACCGAAACCTTTTTTCAATCTTCGATCTCCTCTACCAAAACCATGAACCAAAAATACACAATCTTGTCGAATACGTTTGGTTAACCTAACTTTAACTTTATTACTTCTAACTCCAGCTTGATTTTCCAAAATAACATAATCCTGATTCTTCAAATTGAACATTTCGGCGATCACGTTATTTACCCAGACTTCATTTTCAGGAAAAAGTTCTAACAACATCGAATTATTTGTTGTTTTGGTAAATGTATGTTGAGGTGTTCGGCCATATAGCAGTCTAAAAAAGGATTCCGGTACCATTTTTTGCTTATGATATTCAGGCATAGGATCATGTCCGAAATCTACTAACCGTTGCGAATATAGTTCTATTTTCTTGGATGGGGTTTTAAACTTTAAACGTGGTTTTTTATATGGCTTTTTTAGTACACCATGTTTTGCGTTGATATCTTTAATCGATGACCCCAGTTGATTCAGCTGGTACTCTATGACATCTTGATAATGATTGTAGGGAAAGAAATCATCTAAATACAAACGGTTAGCTAGTTGCTGAGCGATCCACCAGCTTGGTTTGCTATTATGCAGTGGTTTAACAACTGGTTGCCGGATAGAAACAAAAGGCTCTCTCCAGGGAGGGCTATTTAAAACATCATGTCGTTCTAAATATGTGGTATCAGGTAAAATCACATCAGCAAATCCTGCGATTTCAGAAGGCATGGTTTCAACCACTACTAATAAATCAAGACTTTCAATCGCTTTACGAATTATTTCAGGCTCCGGTATGGCTCTCATTAAATTAGAACTATATACGAGCCATCCTTTTATCAGCGCCTCAGAATCAGTTTTATCATACATTCCTGGAATTGAGGCCTTAATTATATCTTGAAGAGGTGTACTACTACCTAAAGGATAATTTTCTTTGAAATTAAAAGCAGCCCGTGCCTTCCCGCGATATTTTGCTTCAATTGGATATTTTGGAATCTTAAACTTGTCACCTAGAAAAAAGCCAGATTCACTGCCCCAGGCACCCAATAACGCATTTACAATGGCAACGGCTCGTGCTCTTTGTGTATCATCGCCGTACCATGCATATCGACGTCCGGGAAAGAGCAATGCGTACGGAATCGCGTTCCCAAGTTCGCGCGCTGTAGCTCGAATTTCCTTAGCAGGTAATGAAGTACGCGGCGCGGCCCATTCTGGAGTCATGTTTTTAACATGAAGTTTTAGTTCCTCAAATCCGATTGCATTTTTTTGAATATATTCTTTATCATAAAGATTTTCGTATATTAAGACATGGATCCAGGCTAGTAAAAGCGCGATATCGGTTCCAGGTTTAATTGGTAGCCAATATTTTGCTTTACCAGCTGTGGTTGAAAATCGAGGATCTACTACGATATTTTGAGCACCATTTCTAAGACCCCTCGTAAAATCCTGGACTGTTATATTATGCATGTTTTCGCCCAAATGCGCACCAATAAATGCCACAACTTTTGCCTTGTCGAGGCCTACACGTTCAATACCACCAGGCGCGTCTCCATATGTTAGTTTAAACCCAAGATCCCTGGCTCCCCGACATTGAGCATAGGAAGCATGTCCTTCTGTTTTTGACCCCAGAGCATGCCATAATTCAACAAAAGGAGCTGATCCTTTACAGTGTTTTAGTAGTGCCAACGCTTCCGGGCCAAAATCACGCCGAATTCGATTCATCTTTGTAGCAATATATTCTAGTGCTTCGTCCCAACTGACACTATCAAAGCGCTGTATACCTAATCGACTTGTCCGAATTAGGGGTGTCTTTATTCGATCAGGATCATATAACTGCCCCAACCCCCCTGTCCCCCTAGGACATAGTTTACCCCGAGAAATAGGATGATGTGGATTTCCTTCTATTTTAATTGCTTTACCATTTTTGACTGTTACATTTATCCCACAGGTCATAAAACAGACATCGCAATAGGATGGTATGACTTTTTCACTTCTATTTTGTGAAGCTGCTGAAGCTTTTGTATCACAAAGCATATTGACAGCAGGTAATCCAACAGATCCTGCTATTAAAGCTGATTTAGATATATCAATAAACTCTCTTCGAGTTATTTTGGCCATTAGAGTTCCTTGTCAATAAATTTAAATTTAATGAACCATTCAACAAAATATTACTTTAATTTTTTTAGTTGTAGGCTTCACTTTTTTCTTTTAGATTTTTTATCTTTTCAAGAGAAACCAAATGATTACCTATGCTTAATCCTGTCATTTCTCTATAAGAAACAACCGCGTCAATAAAAAAACAGTCAAAACCATTCTGATTTAATATATTCCAGGCCGTAAAAGCTCTTCCCCCAACACCTGAAAACACAAAGTATGTTTTAGTTTTATCCAATAACTGTATTTGATTGTTCAATTTACTTAACGGTATTTTTTTAGCTCTGACAGCCGTAATACCGGGATCCCGATAAATTTCGCTTTCTTCTCTTACATCAACAAATACATTTTTTTTCAGATCTAAATGATCCATGACGCGAACGAACTCAATCGGTGAGAACTTCCCCATAATGCTTTTTTCACGAACCTTAATTTGTTTTAATAATTCGTGACGAACGACTTTTCCATGGATTTTATATTCAGACCAACCACCAGCTAAGACAGAAACTTTAGTAAATCCCCATGAATTTAAGATACTGGCTACTTCCAATGCCTGATCTTCATCATAGGTTCCATTTCCGTATACAACAATTCTAAGCATTTTTAAGTGAAGGTTATCGTTAGGAACCTGAGATTTGTATTGCTGGATGTTATCTTTATTAATAGCAATCGCACCTGGAATGTGCCCTATTTCTGCAGAATTTCTAATATCAATATATAAAACAGGTTCATTGTTTTTAAGACTATTGACAATAAATGAGGACTTTACAAAACTAGCTTTTTGGTTTTCCTCCCAATCAGGAAATCCATTATGATACACTTTAATATTTTTATAGCCTTTTTCCTTTGCTATTTCAGCACTTAGCGGGCTACGTTTACAATTTTTCCCATCACAATAAAAGATCAGCAGACTATCCTTATTTTTTGGCAGTTTAAAGTCACTTTTTCCTTTACTAATTTCAGTGAACGGTATGTTTATTGAGCCGGGAACGTATCCTGCGCTGTACACTTCTGGAAGTCTACTATCAATAATAACTACTTTATCTGGATTTGTTTTAGAAAGCTTAGTGTTTTTATTGAATTCCTCAAAATCAATTTCCATATTTGATTTCACTTCAACTGATGGTAATAAACGAAACTCGGTTATCAATCTTGTATTTAATTGTTCTTTAAACTCGACAATAGCGCAATTACCGGAATGATTATTCAAGTCTTTGATACCCGTTACCTGATTGTCCCAGTACCAATCAGTATTTGAATCATATTGTAATGAATATATATTTGATTGAATTGATACAGTAATAAGATGAGCTTTAGGTGTAATATACTTGAAGCGAGCTATATATTGATTGGGCTTTATTTTATCTTCAATTCCACAAATACAATTAATATCGTTATTCAACGTGTCGACTGTATTCATATCACAGCCCTGAAGTAGAAGCGCAATTAGAAAAAAAGAAATAAGGTAATGATAGAATTTAAAAGGCATAATTTCTCCTGCGCTAAGCTTACATTTTTTTAATTTTCAATCTTAATCCTTAATATAGCCAAATAGCTATCTAAGTTTTATTCAGCAATTGTGTTAATCCAGTTTCAATGTACACAATTTTACTAAAATTTTTTTTTGAGATTTTCAAGTTAATTTATTACATAATTCATAAGACAAATATCTTCAAGCATTAAGTTTTACTATTGTTAGTTAAGACAGTAATAAATATTTTTTTTGGCTTTAAAAGTCAATCTGAAGAAAATTTTTCGAATCTTCACAAAATCTATAAGATTTAAAACGCGGAAATGACATGAGAAATAGTTTTAACTTATTTGTAATTACGAAGGTTTTTATTTGCTATTTTCACGAATATTCGAAAAATACTATTTGTTTTTAATAGTAATTAATATTTGATTTTTATCTTTTCGAGTAAGACTGCGGTGTTCAATCCGTTTACGAGGTATTCAAGCGGATATAATAAGTCGGTTAATAATCATTGTAGCTGGTTAATAACCTAGAATTACTAGCAATAACTAAAGCTGTGCCGTTCATCGGCAGTGTCTTTTTCAAGTAGATCCTGAATTGAGAAACTTTTCAAAATATCCTTTTGAGCGTCATACATTTTTTGCCAGACAGGACGTGTAATACAAAACTCTGTGCAACAACACAATTCCGGGTCTTTAATGCAACCAACTGGATTAATTGATTTTTTTAAAACTTTAAAAATATCATAAAGAGTAATTTCTGTTGGTGGGCGATTTAAAACAAAACCTCCTTTTGTCCCTCTAATAGAGTTGATAATACCGCTTTTTTTAAGATCGATGAGAATATTTTCAAGATATGAATCGGGGATATTTTGGTTGACTGAAATGTCTTTTCGAGTAGTGGGTCGATCGTTATAGTTTCTTGCTATTTCAATGATAGCCTTTGTTCCGTACCTGCACTTAGTTGTGATTTTCATTTAACTCTATTCTCAATATTTAAAATTATAACTTCAAACTAATTTCAAAGTAATCTTTAATATCTAGTTAGTAAACCGAATAACTAAAATTATTATATGATCTAACGCAACAGTTTAATTCGTATTGTTCACGGCTAATTTATTCTGCAGCGTAAATCTTTATATGTTAAAGGGTTCAGATTAAAACTGGACAAACCCAGAAATTTTTCGTATAGTCTGATCATCACATTGAGATGAGAAA
>Ga0233431_1003159_pt1 | contig 20536 bp, 21 predicted proteins | sample SI_118_April2016_FD_179867 | JGI IMG/M metagenome (GOLD analysis project Ga0233431, IMG submission 179867) | Seawater microbial communities from Saanich Inlet, British Columbia, Canada - SI_118_April2016_200_MG | ecosystem: Environmental > Aquatic > Marine > Inlet | place: Canada: British... | reverse complement strand
AGAATCGGCTACTCAGAATACGAAGAAAAACACTTCATAAAAATAATCAAAACAATACAAAAAGCAGGAGCCTCAGCAATAACAATCCACGGACGCACAACCTCACAAGCATATTCAGGCGAAGCAGACTTCGAACCAATATATCTAGCAAAATCAATCCTAAAGATACCTGTAATAGGAAACGGAGATATTGATTCTCCAGAAAAAGCAATCCAACGCCTAACAAGCCCAGACGGCAAAATAACCCTCGACGGCCTAATGATTGGACGCGCATCTATCGGCAACCCTTGGTTACTTCAAGAAATCTACAAAACCACAACCAAAACAACAGCCCCAAAACCATTCGCAAAAAAACTCCCAACCATAAAACACCACCTATCTCTCGCAATAAAATTATACGGAGAAAGAGGCGGATTACTCGAAATGAGAAAACACCTAGCAGGATATATTCATGGAATCCCAAACGCCTCTAAATATAGGCAAGAAATCATGCAAGCAGAAAGCCAAAAAGACGTATTAAAAATCCTCAGCGAAATCGCCAAAGAAATCGCCTAAAAACCATCCAAAATCACCTTCCAACCCCTTGTTCACAGACCTGTTTTATGATATAATAACAGGATAAAAATACAAAAATAAATATGTATAAATTAGACAAGATATTCAGGACGGCATTGAAATATAAAGCTTCAGATATTTTCATATCTACAGGAGCTAGACCTGCCATCAGAATAAATGGAGACTTGATTATGGTCGAGGATCACCCAGTCTTGTCGAAAAAAATGGCAGAAGACTATCTTCTCGAGATCTTGAATGAAAACCAAAAGAAAACTTTTGAACAAACCTTGGACTTGGACTTTTCTATAGATATAGAAGAAATCGCACGTTTCAGGGTAAACATGTTCGTCCAAAGAAAAGGTATATCTGCCGTTTTCAGGTTGATACCAGATAAAGTGATGACATTAGACGAACTTGGAATGCCAGCGCAGTTAAAGCGCCTTGCAAAGCTCAAAAAAGGCCTTGTGATCGTGACAGGCCCAACTGGCTCAGGTAAATCAACTACCCTAGCTGCGATATTGAACGAAATTAATCAAAACGATAGAAAACATATCATCACAATCGAAGATCCAATCGAGTTCGTACACAAAAACGCAAAATCAATAGTTCAACAAAGAGAAGTTGGTGTTCACACCACAAGCTTCCAAAAAGCTTTGAAATCATCTCTTCGTGAGAACCCAGATGTAATTCTACTCGGAGAAATACGAGACTTGGAGACAATCCAACTTGCAATTACAGCCGCAGAAACAGGTCAACTGGTACTAGCAACACTCCACACATCTGGAGCAGCTAACTCAATAAACAGAATTATCGATGCATTCCCATATGAACAACAAAACCAGATCAGAGCCCAACTTTCAGAAAGTTTGGAAGCTGTAGTCTGGCAATCATTGATGAGAACAAAAGACAAAAAAGGACGTGTTGCCGGACTTGAAATCATGTTCAACAACAACGCAGTTGCAAACATGATCCGAAAACAAGCTACTCACCAATTAGGTTCAGTAATAGAAACGTCAGCCAAAGAAGGAATGCAAACCATGAAAAAAGCGGTAACAGACCTTTTCCACGCAGGACTAATTACAGAAGAAACAGCCTTAGAAAATATCCCTAAAGACTTTGATAAATAAATAATGAAAAACATAATTAAAAAAATAGCAGTAACACTCACCTCTACACTTATAGTAGCAGGTCTCCTTCTGGGAACTTCAAGTATAGCTTTTGCTGCAGAGCCAGCTGCTGAGCCAGACCAAGCTACAGAAAGCATCAACGCCCTCAAAAACCTAGAATTCAACGTAAACAAACATCTGAACCTGGGACAAGCATGTAAAACCGCCGCAGACTGTCCACTCAAACCAGACGGAGAGAACTATGCCTGTAAAAAGAAATTCTGCGACGTACAACAACAATCATACTTCGGAGATGACGCCACAGACGACAGAAGAACTGCTTTCCCAATATTTCGCTTCATCCTGGACGTAATTGAAACATTAACAAAAATATCAGGAACAATCGCGGTGATCATGCTAATCCTCACGGGATTTGTAATGATCTTCTCTCAAGGAAACCAAAACATGTTGGAAAAAGCAAAACAGATGTTTCTATACTCAGTCTTGGGAATAGTTATAATCCTGCTTTCATACGTAATGGTAACTTTAGTACAAAGCATATTCACCCTATAAACTTAAAAATGCTCGCAAAAATCAAACAAAAAGTTGGAATAATCCTATCGGCAACAATACTAGCTGTAATGCTAAGCGCATTCTCAACTCCACTTGTCGCAAGCGCAACAGCTTGTACGCTGAACTTTGACAACCCAACAGAAGTAGCCAAAGGAACAAAAAATTTAAGCGACGCAGATTTGCTTCAGTGTATTAGTGATGCGCAATTTGCCAGTGATAAGTGTCCTAGCTCGACCAGCGATAAATGCCAAAAAATAATACAATCCCTCAACACCCTCCAACACGAAGAAAACGCAAGACTGGCAGTAGACCCAATAACTAAATACATGCAAGACGAACTCACAGTCACAGATATGTTCGAATTAAGTAACCGATGTATTGTAGATACCGATTCAAGCGTAATCACCGTGATAGTAGAAGAAGTTATCGAAAGCGATCTCGTCGGCACAAATGATACAAAGGTAAAAAATTGTGTACGAAACACCTTCTGTACACTTGACCCTGAACAAAAGAAAGGTATCGAATGTGTAACAGTCCTATTAAACGACTCAATAAAATGCTCGCCAAACGCAAGAGCCTCAATAAAAGCCAAAACCAATAAAGATAGTTCACTCCACTGCCAACCTGTTCAAGTATTTATTTCAAAAAATGGGACAGACTTACTCTTCCTATACATCGGCACCATATACAGATGGGCAGCAAGTATAGTAGGGATCATAGCAGTTCTAGTGATTGTAATTTCGGGAATACAAATTTCAGCAGCCGCAGGAGAACAACAAGCAGTAACAAACGCAAAAACAAGAATCATCCAATCACTCGGAGGATTAGCACTACTATTCCTATCAGGAATCATACTTTACACAATTAACCCAACATTCTTTACAGCAGCATAATGATTAAACGAATAACAACAATTCTACTAACTCTAATACTAGCTACACAGCTACTAGCTTTGCCAGTTCACGCGACCCACACGACAAACACAACAAACACGCACACAAGCACATTGATAGCCGCTGGCGAAAACAAACTCATTATCCCAAAACCAGACACACTCCCAGGAGTGAGCGTAAAACAACAAGGAACCCCAGGAGGAGTCAAAAAATGGTTCACAGAAGTAATACTCCCAAATTGGACGAAAGGAATAGTTGGATTCGTAGCAACACTATCACTACTAATGCTTATAATAAGCGGATTTAGATATCTAACATCATACGGAAACGAAGAAACAGCTGGAGCCGCAAAAAAGATGGCAATTTATTCTCTCGTAGCACTATTACTGGCCCTATTCTCATACACAATCGTATCAATAATCGTAAACATAGAATTTGCATAAACAACTAATGAAAAAACAAATCAAAAAATTAGCAGCAGTACTACTCCTTGGGATAACACTCTCAATAACAGTAGCAAACACAGCATTAGCTATAAACGTAGACGAATGGTTACCATCGTATAATTTGGAAGCCAGCGATGGATCAGCCACTCCAGAGTCATCATCACTCACAGAAAAACTATCTCAATACAAAAACCTACCAAAACCAGAATTAAACAGCCTGTTTGTAACAGCAATAAGAACAATCCTCTTTTTGGCGGGAGCTATGGTTACAGTAGGAATAATTGTCTCAGGAATATTCTTCCTAACATCAGCAGGAAATGAAGAAGGTCAAACAAAAGCAAAGAAAATCCTACTTTATCTAGGAATCGGAATCATAATTATTTCAGTTTCATACGCAATAGTGTCAGGCATCCTAGAAATCAACCTATTTAACTAATGAAAAAACAAATCAAAAAATTAGGATTAATCATATTACTAGCTTTAATAGCAAGTTTGATGTTTTCAGGAGTAGCAGACGCAGTTTATCAAATCCCACAAGAATTCATGCCTGGAAACAATCCTATAAATATTGTCGGAGACAGCAACGACAAAGACGCAGGAACATACGTATTCCTCGTAGTACTTCAAATAATTGCAGGCGCACTTCTTTACTTCGCAGCGCCACTCGCAGTCTTATCAATCGCTTTGATAGGATTCGACCTAGCGATGAACAGCGGAAACCCAGAAAAAGTAGAAACACAGAAAAAACGTCTAACCTGGGTAGTACTTGGATTACTAACAATAATCCTCTCATACGGACTCGTAAGAATCGCTATAGGATTCCTGGGAGAATTATTCAGTGCAGGGACAGGATCGTAAACAGTGACCTAGTCCTTCACTTCCAATTTCGGAAACAACGGATCCCCTTTCAAAACCTTGGATCCATCTTTCAAATACCCAAAATACTCTCCATACCCACAATCTTTACCAACATCACTTAAACAATGAGGCTTCAACCCGATCCTCTCCAAAACCTCAGTAGCTTTGCCAGGAATAATAGGCCACAGCATCAGAGAAACATTACGAACAACCTCAAGAAGGTTATAAAGAACAGCTGCCAAAGAATCCATATCTACCTTCGCCAATTCCCACGGCTTCTGATCTTCAACATATTTATTTCCATAATCAAGAAACTTCAAAACAGCTTCACAAGAAACTTTGATATTAAAATTATTCATTCCATCCTCATACTTTTCCCAAAACTTCTCAATCACCTCACGAAGATCATCATTTTTCTCCTTGCCCTTAATCTCACCATCCAAATATCGATCAACCATCATACAAACACGATTAACCAAATTCCCATAACTATTCGCCAATTCAGAGTTGTAAAGCTCCTCAAACCTTCCACGACTAAAATCGCCATCATCACCAGTCGGAATCTCTCTCATCAGATAATAACGCAACGGATCAACCCCATATTTATCGACATATTCAAGCGGATCAACAACATTTCCAATACTCTTACTCATCTTCTTCCCTTCAGATGTAACAAACCCATGAACATAAATAGCCTTTGGTATTGGCAAATCAGCAGACATCAACATTCCAATCCAAATCCCAGCATGAAACCTCAAGATATCCTTCCCAATAACATGCACATCACAAGGCCAAAACAAATTATAAAGATCACTTCCCTTATCCACAGCCTCATCTTCACCATAACCAATCCCAGTAATATAATTTGACAACGCATCTCCCCAGACATACATCACTTGAGAGTCATCACCAGGCACATCAATTCCCCAAGGCAAAATATCTTTTGGCCTAGAAAAACTAACATCATGAAGCCCATCTTTTACAATATTCAACATCTCATTTTTCCTACTTTCAGGGAGAATCTTGAGTTCATCTTTTAAAATGGCTTCTTTGATACGATCAGAATACTTCGATAATTTGAAGAAATAATTATCCTCTTTAAGCGTTTTGAGTGGCTTATCGTGGTTTGGGCACTTTCCATCAATCAGATCCTTTTCAGAGACATAAGCTTCACAACCAGCACAATATAGCCCTTCATAAGATCCCTTATAGATATCTCCTTTGTCAGCCAAAACCTTCCACAATTTCTGAGCACCTTTTTTGTGATAATCACTAGTAGTCCTAATAAATCCTTCATTCGTAAGATTAAGAACACCCTTCAAAGCCTCAAACTTCAAAGCATACTTATCAGCGAATTTCTGAGTATCCTCACCGGCTTCTTTTGCAGTCTCATAAAGCTTCACTCCATGCTCATCCACTCCAGTCAAATAATACGTCTTGTCTCCTTTCATCATATGATATCGAGCCAAGCTATCAGCCTGAATCGCTTCCATCGCAAACCCTATGTGCGGAGCCGCATTAACGTAAGGAATCGCTGTTGTTATGTAGAATTTGTTCATCGAATAAGAGAGTATCCGAAAAGACAATCCAAGTAAAGTTTAGTCCATGTGATACAAAGCAAAATTGAAAACAGGCAAAACAGAATCCCTTTTCTTCAGAACATTCAAACGAATTGTACTGTCGCCACTTTCTCCGACAGAGGTAATATCCGCAAACTCACGCACAACTTGATCCTCAGATCCAAGCTGCACTCGATAATACAATTTCGACAACAAAGCTTTCTCGTCATTGTCATAACCCCTCTTGAAAACGAGAGGATTCATAAGATTTGTAAGACTCAAATAATTATAATTATGCTTGTTCAAAAACTCAGAAATCTTGTAGCAATGAGAAACCTCAGCACTCTGTCCAAATTCGTAACTATAATGCTCTCTCGCTTCAGTCGGCAAACACGTACCTGCATAAACATCCTGGACCAAATCTCCACCATCAGCACCAACTGAATGAATCTCTTCAAAAACAGTATGACTTTGATTCGCATAAGTAGCACACTCAATCCCATCAGGAACATCAAACTCATTACAGTCATGCGATCCAAACCAAGAAGGAATCATCGCATTAGTCTGCATCTCGTCATCACCAGAAACCAAAAACGAAACTGCAGTCAGATCATTAATAGATTCTGTTCCCCCACTATTAACTCCAGTAGTTAACCCATAAATCTTCCATCTCAAAACATCCCATCCAGTCAAAAACGAAGGATCAATATCCACAGACAAATCATCCCTATCAAACCCAGCGTAAAACTGGACCAAAAACTTCTCAACACCATGCAAAACTCCATCATCCCCAACAGTATACAAAGGAATCGTAACTGATTTATTCAAATCCATCACTCCATAATAAACCGTCAAAGGCGCATCAGTTGCATCAAATTTCTCATCATCCAAATATGGATATTCATTCGCCAGATTCTTTATTGTCCAATCAAATCCCTCATCAACTTCACCAAGAAGACCTGCCCTCTCAAACCCAGGCAAATTCTCTTCCAGTTGCAACAAAGCCAACTCAATACCAGCCTCAGCTGAATAATAAGCTTGTCCAGAATCAAGAACTAACCTAGTAGCACCCATCTCACGAACAACCAAAGCAGAAACTCCAAGAGAAACCGCTGTCAAAATTCCCATCACAAGCAACGCCACCAAAAGAGCAGTCCCTCTAGGGGCACTTTTTTTGCCTAACAATTTTCTAATTATAGCAAAACTCTTCTTCATAATTTTAATTATAAGTTCTTAATGATATTGATGTTTGCAGATCATAACTCGTCGCATCGGAATCCGCACCACCCACAGACGAATCAGCGCCATCCCTCTCAAAAGTCGCAACAAAAGTCACCTTTGGCTGAAACATTGAAGAAACATCCACACCTTCTAAACCATAAGGATTCTCTTTCGGCCACACATAATAATCAAAATGCGCGACATTAACTGCATCCGAATGCAGCTTCTCCTCGCTCAATTTCACATAATCATCCTTCACCAAACCTTCAACCTTTTTCTTCTCATACTCACTCAAATAAATAGAGTCATCTCTATATGTAAAAGCTACTTTCCGCGTACCATCAGGTGAACAAAATTCAATAACATCACCAAAATCAAATCCATACAAATTACAATCACCAACCCCACCAGCGTATAAAGTCCCCTTCCTCGACTCTTGCAACAAGACGTCAAAAACAGACCTCGCTTCAGAATACAAATCCCTATCATCATCGGTAGCTCTCATAGATCTCACAATCCCCATGTAAGAGGTTATCAAAACACCCGTAAACATGACGAACACCGCCATAGCGACGAGCATTTCAACCAGTGAAAATCCTTTTTTATTTAGCATACCAATCAGTTAATACTGTAGATAACGTTACTTTTCTATCTCGACCAGCCTCTTCCCATTCCGTATAACAAATAACCTCAACGGCCTTCTCTTCATAAGGCTTAACCTCACAATATCTATAAAAATCAGTAGAAACAGCAGTCGAAATATCTTTGTTGAAAACAACACGAGCATCAGCCCCACGAACATCAAAAACAGGTTTGATCATCCAGGGAGAAGACGCAGACAAATCACTCCCAGAAACCGCAGCAAACGCCGAGGGCCCAGGATTAACAGACACAGCATAATAGTAATCACCATATCCAGTATCATTGCACCCATCAACAAAACTTCCATCCTTCCCGAACAAATTCACACCTTCCTGCCCACAAAAAGAGATATTATGCATAAAATGCGTATCCCTCATATTCCGAAAAGCCTCAACAGCTTCAACAGTATAATAATAAGCCTGAAGTGAACTCATATTCGCAGCATTAGACTTGACCATAGAAACAAGAAGATTACTCGCAGAAACAATCGCCGTTGCGAGCACAAGCACTCCAACCAAAACTTCAGTCAGAGTAAAACCCTTCTTATTATTTAATATTTTTGTCGACATTAGCCACACCAGTTATTAGATCTATTTTTATCAATCTTGCATGTTTTTCTGCTTCACCATACTGGAGCAACACTTCCAATTCAGAAGCTCCATCACACCCCATAGTCACCAGATTCCCATCAGGCGGAGCAAACATAACTCCACATTCAGCGATCTCTCTACCCCCTTCATAAAGCCCCCTCACAGAGACCAAATCATCCATATCAAACTCGAAAAACTGCATTTCTCCACCACACCCAGAAGTAGTCCAACCACCATCAGCCCAACTCTTCTTTCCCTCATACGGCAAATTGAATTTCTGTATTTGTCCTCCAACCAAACCCGTAAACATAAGTCCCTTACAATGAGAACCTTCAGAAACATCCTCTCCAAACTTAACCCCATCCCGAAGTTCATAAAGCTGAGAAACAATATTTTCAGCAGCAATATCAATAAGTGAAGCTTTTCTATAATGAGTATAAGAAGTCACAGCCATAACAGACAAAATTCCAACAACCCCAACAACCATCAAAACCTCCGCCAAAGTAAATCCTGATCTTTTCAACATAACTTTGAGGGTTAAGAAACAACTGAACTCAAATCGAAAATTGGAGCCATCACTGCAATCGCAAGAATCGCCACAAATAACCCAACAAACAGAATTAATACAGGTTCAAATACAGAAGTTAATCTCTTCAAACTATGATCAATTTCCATTTGATACTGCTCAGAAACTTTTTCGGCAACACTTCCAAGCGCCGCAGACTTTTCCCCAACTCGAAGCATTTCAATCACCTCAGGAGGAAACAAAAACTGCGCACTCGAAGCACTATCAGAGATCTTTCCACCATCATTAACAGTCTGAATAATATCTTTTATCTTCAACTTAAACATTCTATTTGGAATCGCATTTTTAGTAGTCTTCAACGCTTTTATCACAGGTAACCCCGACTCAATCAAAACCCCAATCAATGCAACAAACTGCAGAACATAAACCCTTCGGAGTAGAACTCCAAGAACAGGGATTTTCAATTTTATATAATCCCACCATTTCGCTCCATAAGAAGTAACTACCGCAAGTTTGAACGCCCCATAAACGAGAATCAATCCAATCAAAATAGCCCACCAATATCCGGTAACAATCTCATGAGAATGAACCAAGAGTCGAGTCACAAATGGCAAATCGCCAAACTCAACTCCTCCTTCATTCAAAAGATTAAGCAACGTAGGAAACACCCAAACAAGCATCGCAACCGCAACAAAAACCAAAGTAAAAAGAACTGCCAAAGGATAGAAAGCAGCACTCCAAAGCTTCATTTTAAGCTCATGAACACGCCCAACCTGACTAGACAATTTGAAAAGCATCTCACGAAGCTTACCAACCTGCTCACCAGATTTAACGACCCCAATTTCAACCTCAGTAAACACATCAGGAAATCTAGACATCGAATCACTCAAACTCATTCCCCTTTCACTATTGTAAGCCACAGTATTCAAAACCCGTGAGAACCTCTCGTTCTCGGTTCTAGAACCATAAGCCTTAATAGCATTTACAACAGGAATTCCCGCATCAACCATCACCGCAATCATATGAAAGAAATACGACTTCTCTCCAATTTTCACTCCGGAATGATCAACAAAAAAATCATTTATCCTCACCGTCAAAGGAGCCCCTTTGTTATCATAAACTCCATAGATAATCTCTTTGTTTCGGACTTTGCCACTTCTGGCAATCTTCTTTAGAAAAGAATCTATTTTTCGAGTCGGCTTTCCGGCAACCTTTTTTTGTTTATCTTCTTCTGTCATTTATTTTTATTACTCCTGATAAAACGCATCCATAGATAGCGAGAACGTCACTCTCTTCACATCAAATCCATCAAACTGATTGACCTGTACGTTGATCGAAGTAACCTTGAAAAGTCTCGCGTTTTGTTCAATCCCTTCAAGAAAATTCATCAAATCAACATAATCACCTTCAAAACTCGCATTGATTTTCAATGCACCAACATTGTCCTTGAACCCTTCAGAAAGACCAAAACTCACAGATCGAAGTTTGATATCATTCCCCTCTGCGATCATAATAAGATCTTCAATAACAGTGTCTTGCTCAACCCCAACCGGCACAGAATTCAATAATGAAAGCCTCTGCACATCAGTTGTTATATCCATATTAGTCTCAGCTTCTTTATAAGTACCAATCCGACCCTCCAGTTCATCAATAACCTCTTCTTTCTCGATAACGCTAGCCTTCATATCGCTATAATCACCCAAAACAGGGCTCAAAAAGAAAGCGTAAAAACTAACAGACGCAAGAAGTAGAACAAGCCCAACCACAGACAAAACTTTCTTTGTCACAGAAGATTCTTGATAATCAACTTCTCGTATCTCAGGTTCTATATTTTCATTCATATTAATAAGTTAATTTTAATTTACAGGTTTGAAACTCGGCGCAGCCGGAACTTCGGCCGCCGGAACCACCAGCTCCAGAGCCTCAGGCATCAAATTCTCCAAATCAACCGGAGCCTCTTCACCCCCAGACACATATTCAACATTCAAATTAAAGGTCAAAATCACACTCCCATCCTCAGTAAACCCAGGAGAAATTGCAGGAACAAACACGTTCTTGAACTTAGGATTTTCTCCAAAAGAACGAATCAATTCAGCTACATCATAATATGGAGACAAACTCCCAGAATTCGTCCTAACAGATATAGAAAGTCTGTTTCCCTGAGAACCAGAATATGAAGTGAAATCAACAACTGGCTTCTTTGTAATCTTATTCTTTGGAACAACATCTAAAATCTCAGAAATAACATCCGACCACTCAACCATATCTCCACCCAAGAAATCGAGTGTTTCCTTGGCAGAAAGAGCAGCTTCGATATTTCCTCCTTCATATTGGACAATATCACTCTCCAAACTAGCGATCTTTAAATCATATTTCTTCATATTCTCGTCCACTCTCTCCTTTGAAACATAAGTATATCCATATGTTCCACCAGCCAACAATGTGGCAATGACCCCAAAAATAAATAAAAATGATAGTCTATTCATACTTTTGTGTTTATTTTTTTTAATATTGATCCTATTATTATACCAAATAAACCTAAGAAGGTCAAAGCCCTTACACCTATAAATGAGTCAATCTAGATCAAATTTCATATCTGTTAATGAAGAATTCATCTGCCTGAATTGTGGTCACGAAAACCCCAAGGCAAACAAAACCTGCAGAAATCACTGCAGGAACTGCTTATACAGTCTTCACGTAGACAAAGATATTCCAGGAGACAGACTCTCAACCTGTAAAACCCTGATGAAACCCTATTCAATCGATCAAAAAGCCAAAAAAGGCTTTATTATCTTTCATAAATGCTTAAAATGCGGCAAGATTATACCGAACAAAGTAGCTGACGACGATAATCAAGATATAATCATTCAAGTATGCCAAGAAACAGACACAAGTCACCAAAAGAGAAAACTTTAGAAACCCTCAAAAAATATCTAAAAGGAGGTGAAACTGTCATATGTGGAGTTTCAGGAGGACCTGACTCAGTCTTTTTACTACATTGCCTAGCTAATTTCAGCGAAAAAATCGCGAAAATCAAAATCGTAGTATTCCATGTAAACCATAGTCTCCGAGGACTCGACGCAGAATTGGACGAAAATCACGTAAAAATACTAGCAAAATCATTCGGATTCCCCTACCACGTCAAAAAAATAGACGTTTTGGTATTAGCAAAATCAAAGAAACAATCCCTCGAAGAAATCAGCCGAGAAATCAGATACAACTTCGCCCTCGAACTACAAAAAAAATACAAAGCAGACTTCGTAACAACAGCTCATCACGCAGATGACAACCTAGAAACAGTCCTACTAAACCTAATCAGAGGAAGCGGACTCAAAGGCCTCTCTGGAATGAAAGAAATTTCCCGGAAAAGAAATGGCCTAAAACTCCTACGCCCACTTCTCAACATCTCAAAAGAAGAAATCCGACTTCACCTCGAAGAAAAAGACATCGATTTCAGAATTGACCAATCGAATTTGGACACAAAAATCCCAAGAAACTACGTACGACACGAAATCATCCCAAAACTAAAGGCCCTGAACCCAAACGTTCAAAAAACTATCTTGAAAAACAGCACAAACATCCTAGATATTCACGATTATTTGAAAGAAAAAGCCAAAAAATGGATTTCAGAACATGAAAATAAATTCGACACAAAAGAACTAAAACTCCTCCCAAAACCAATCCAGAAAGAAATCCTCCTACAAATTTACAAAAAGAAAAACGGCAACACAAAAAACCTAGAAGCAGTCCATATTGACGAAGTTCTCGAGATAATTAGCAAAAACATTGGACGAAAACAAAAAAAACTCGGAAAATATACGGTTGAAATTCAGAAAGGAACATTTATACTGAGGTAGATTTCAGTAAAAAAATTTTTATGCCAACTTTAAAAGCCCCAAAACCAAATAAGACTAAAAACGGTTTGACCTACTTGCTCATCATTGCTTTGGCAATCACAGCATTCATGCTAATAGCAAACCCAAACCCCTCGACAGTTCAAGAAATAAACCTGAACAAATTTGTCGAAGAAGTGAAATCTGGCCTCGTACATCAAGTAACTGTCACCGACAATCAGATTCAAATTGAACTCCAAGACGGATCAAAACAGGTAACAAACAAAGAACCAGGATCAGATCTATATTCAATATTAGAAAAAACTGGGGTAGATTCAGACACAATCAGTGCACTCCCAACAACGATCGAAGACACAACAGGAGACAAATTTTGGATAGACCTTCTAATCGGATTCGTTCCATTCTTGATTATAATCGGATTCTTCCTATTTATGATGCGCTCTGCTCAAAGCTCAAACAACCAAGCGATGGGATTCGGAAAATCACAAGCAAAAACAGTAGATCAAACAAAAGAAAAAACCACTTTTGATGACGTAGCAGGTGTATTAGAAGCAAAAGAAGAACTAAAAGAAGTCGTAGACTTCCTCAAACGACCTCAAAAATACCAACGAATGGGAGCAAAAATCCCAAAAGGTGTAATCCTAGTGGGCCCTCCAGGAACAGGTAAAACCTTGCTAGCACGAGCAGTAGCAGGAGAAGCTGCAGTCCCATTTTTTAGTATTTCAGGATCAGAATTCGTAGAAATGTTCGTAGGTGTAGGTGCTTCACGTGTCCGAGACTTATTCAAAAAAGCAAAAAGAAATGCTCCATGCATTATTTTCATAGACGAGATCGACGCCGTTGGAAGACATAGAGGAGCCGGAATGGGAGGAGGCCACGACGAAAGAGAACAAACCTTGAATCAAATTCTTTCTGAAATGGACGGATTCGAAACAGGCACTAACGTAATCGTAATGGCCGCAACAAACCGACCAGACGTACTCGACCCTGCCCTACTACGCCCAGGACGATTCGATCGTAGAGTGATTGTAGACAACCCAGATCTCAAAGCACGAGAACAAATCCTAGAAGTACACTCACGAAACAAACCCCTTGCTTCATCAGTAAACTTGGAAAAAATTGCACGCCAAACCCCAGGGTTTACAGGAGCTGACCTAGAAAATCTAATGAACGAAGCTGCAATTCTCGCTGCAAAAAAGAACCAGAAAAAAATCCATATGAATGACATTGAACAATCTATCGAGAAAGTTCTTATGGGCCCTGAAAGAAAATCTAAAGTCCTATCAAAGAAAGAAAAAGAAATCACCGCATACCACGAAGTTGGACACGCAGTTGTCGGCAACATGCTCGAAGGCTGCGACAAAGTAAGAAAAATATCAATCATATCTAGAGGAATGTCCTTGGGTTCAACATGGTTCATGCCAGAAGAAGAAAAACATCTCCACTCAAAATCAAAATTTGAAGACGAAATATGTTCCCTACTCGGAGGATACATATGTGAAAAAACAATATTCGGACAAGTCACAACAGGCGCTTCAAACGACTTGGAAAGAGCTACAACTCTAGCAAGAAGAATGGTCACAGAGTTTGGAATGAGTGACTTGGGACCAGTAATCTTCGGCGAGAAAAACAAAGAAGTTTTCTTGGGAAGAGACTTCGGACACGTAAGAAATTACTCAGAAGAAGTCGCAGCAGAAATCGACAAACAAATAAAAAAATTCATAGCAGAAGCAGAAACACGCACAGAAAAACTGATCAAAAAACACAGACCACTCATTGAAAAAATCACAGAAGACTTAATCAAAAAAGAAACATTAACAGGAGAAGAATTCAAGAAATACTTCAAAGGAACAAAAGTCCCATCTAAAACAACAGTATAATTATGGAAGACAACGTAGGACAATTATCAGTAGATATTTTCCAGACAAAAGACGAATTGATCTTGCTTGCCCCAATCGCAGGCACTTCCCTCAAAGACATCAACATCACAGTCACAGACGACGTCCTAACAATCAAAGGAGCCCGCAACTGCCCGCACGACATAGACGAAAAAGACTATCTAACAAAAGAATGTTTCTGGGGCGAATTCCGCAGAGCAGTGGTCCTTCCAAAAAACGTAGACAGCAAACAAATCAAAGCAACCTCATTCAACAATATTTTAGAAATTCGCATTCCAAAAACCTCAGAAGATAAAACTAAAGTCGTAAAAATCAATGTCGATCAATAAAGCAATCCTTCCAATCGCAGGCCTAGGCACTCGTTTTCTACCCATAACGAAAGTTATTCCAAAAGAAATGATGCCAATTAATGGAGTCCCGATTTTGCAACTCCTAATCGAAGAAGCCTATGAAGCCGGAGTACGCGAGATTGTATTGGTCGTAAATCGCGAGAAAGAGACTATAATTCGCGAATATTTGTCACGAGACGGCGGTACTGCTGGGAAAGTGGCAGCAAAGGGCAAAGACGAAAAATTAGATAGGTTGAATCGTTTAATCAACGAAGTAAAATTCAATTTCGTATACCAAGACAAACAACTCGGCGATGGACACGCTCTGCTGCAAGCTCGCGAATCAGTCGGAAACGAGCCATTTTTGGTCTTGTTCGGAGATGACTTGGTAATTAAATCCACTCCCGACGCGCCAAACGCTGCAAAACAATTGATCGAAGCACACAAAAAAACTGGTTCTTCAGTAATAGCTCTAGAAGAAATCGATCCAGAGATGTCAGGAAGTTATGGAATTCTCAAACCAGCCCCAGACGAAACAGGCCCTTTATATAAGGTTGAAGATCTCGTTGAAAAACCATCTCCATCAGATGCACCCTCAAATCTGGGAGTAATCGGAAAATATATTTGCACTCCAGACATATGGATCCCATTGAGCGAAGCTAACGCTTCAGTCGGAAACGAAATTCGCCTAATCGATGGATTCAAAAAACTTCTTTCATCAAAGGATTTATATGGTTTGAAAATTGAGGGCAAAAGATATGACACAGGTACATTAGAAGGATACAAAAAGGCTGTAGAGGAGGTCTAGACACAACACGAATCCCAAACCCCGCAACCAAATAAGCAAACGCCTCGGGACACAAAACTTGATTTATTCTCAATATTCTAGTAAGCTTATTTGATTTCGTTCAAAAACTCAAAAACAACGGAATCAAAAAAATAAAAACTAAAACAAAAAAACATGTTTGAAATCCATCCGCTCATAGAAGAAGCAGATCAATTAAAAAATGACGGCCGACACCAAGAAGCCATCAAGATCTGCGAGAAAGTACTCACTGACAACCTTGCCTGCACAGAAGCCTACGAGGAAATCGGTGACAACTATTTAAGTCTTCGTGAATACGAAAAAGCACAAAAAGCTTTAAAACAAGCAATCAAGCACAATCCATCAAGTGCAAACGCACATTACCTGCTTGGTTTCGTACATTCATGTACAGGAGACTTCACGATTTCGGTCGAACTTCTAGAAGTAGCAGATGAACTATATCCAAACCACCCAGAAATCCTTCGATGTCTTGGATGGTCAATGTACCACGACAAACAAAAAGCACGAGGAGTCGTTCTATTAGAAAGAGCTCTTTTCCTTGCACCACATGATCCATTGATTCTTAATGATCTTGGTGTTTGCCACTTAAACAACAAGACTTTCGAGAGAGCATCTGACCTATTCAAGAAAACGCTAACTATAGAACCAAATAACGAGAAAGCAAAAGAATGTTTAAACGCAGTGCAGTTTTTCAAAAGAGAATATGATAAACTAAAAAGGAAGAAAAATAGGTAATCCTTTTTATCATGACCAAACAAGAACCCCAAAATAAAAGAGTCGCCGCGTTAGTAGCTATTCTAGCAATCCTAATCCTAGCAGTTGTGACTTTTTACTCATCTACCAAAGAACTTACCGAGAAAGAAAAATTCATCCTTGCAAACACAGAAATAACTTGCGAAGTATTAAAAGACCCTTCTCTAACTATAAATCTAGAAAAAAGCAAAAACCTCTCCAAGGAAATCTTCAAAAAATACGAGTTCCCAGTCGAAGACAACGACGCGATGCTTCTTCTTCTAGATAAATACGAAACAGACCCAGAAGTTCTTGAGTCAGTTCAAGCAAAATTAGAAGAAGAATGCGTAATTGAATAACAGTTTTCCGGAAAACGTTTTTGCTAACCTGTGAAAAATTGGTTTCCGGAAAAACCCACCTTGATAAAAAAGCCTTTTTCTTGTACAATTATTCAGCTTTTTGATGTGGTGGAAGTGATCGCTGGTTTTCATCGTCTAACGATAGAAACTAGAGGAAAGTCCGGACACCACGGGAAATGGTACCCGCTAACGGCGGGCGCACGTCACTTAAATTTATAAGGTGCGTGTAGGGAAAGTGCCACAGAGACAATACTAACTGTTCGATCACATCACGTGATCCAGGCCCTCGGGCCAGGCAGTAAAAGGTGAAAAGTCTTGGGACGTCGCGGTCTCGCGCAAGCAAACCAACGCCACTCAAGAGGGATTGTCCGCAAGGACAGTCAACCGGCAAACCCTACCTGGTGCAAGGTGAGATGGAAGGACTCTTTGTCCCCCAAATGTCATAAAGTTCTCTCACCGCACGAGCCAAAATCTTAGCTTCATGGCAAAGTAAGGCCTAGAAAGATGATCACACCCGCCTCGATTCGGCCCAGCCGAGACGAGCGGGCACAGAATCCGGCTTACGAAACCACATCCAAAAGCCCTAAATCTCTTGATTAAACTCTCCAGATAAGATACCCTCCTCTCCTGTATTTTTTTCATATAAAATGTTCAAAGAATATCCAGATTATTTACCACCCAAGGTAAAAAGAGACTTACAAGAGTGGGAATGGCACAAAGAAGACCTATCAAGCCCGCCAGAATCCTTGGAAGGCCAACCAACAAACCTAGACCTATTATTCGAAGAAAACCCACTTCTAGACAGGGAATCCATAGATTACAAACAACTCGATTACGTCGCGGCAATGAGGCTCATAAATGAGGTATTCCTCAAGTGGAGAGATCGAGTTTGTAGACACATTTACAAAAGAAGTAGACAGGGAAATATGCAGACCCCAACAGAGGAAGGGCTACAAAGATATTTGAAGGAAACCGGAGAAAACCCATCAAGCTACAGAGGAGTTCCAGAATTCGAATATTTCACAACTCACATCCTCCCGGCAATACAAAGCTTTGCACAAACACCAGAACAATTAGTAGTAGCAGGACTAGACTGTATAGAAATATTAGAGAACCTGATGGTCGGCGAAATTTCTTACACAACACACACCACACAAAGAAGTTTACTGACACGATTCTTCCAAAACACACCAGACGATGACGACCAATGGAGATGGAGAGATGCAACAGGCCAATTCCAAGAATTCTATCTACTCGGAAGAGGATGGGAACAAAAAGGAAGAAGGGCCAACCCACTCGTCATAAAAGGAGCACACAGAGACAATTTCTACAAAATGATCATGGGACCAGATCAACAAGCCCTGTTACCAGGCGAAACTCGACAAATTGGAGGCCTTGAAAGAGAACAAACCCTCCCCCCAGAAACCCAGAAAAGAAGAGAAATAATCGAATACTTATATTACGAATCAAACAAATGGTTAACTTTAGCAATCGCAAAACACCAAGGATGGGAGTGCGACAGACACTATGACGGAGGAGATTACACGAACTCAACTAGAGAGATCGAGGAGAAATTCAAACCAATATACGAAGCCCTTCCACTCCACGTAAGACCCCTCGTATTCAAAGCATTCGTAAAATACGGCGGACATTACCACTCTATGGCATTCCTAAACGGAACTCGAGAAGTAGCACGACACTTCATAGAAAAGGAACAAACACATCTCCTTCTCGCTTATTATATGATCGTTCAATCCGCACCAGAAATGACACTTGGACAAGCCTCTGGTCACGGCAGTGATAGAAACAAATCAGACGGCTTCCCAGTCCTAGAGCCAGAAGAAGCCTTGTCAGAGATGATCGCTTTCGAAAAAAACTGTGGAGACTATCCGTTAGAAAGCATCGACCTAGCAAGAAAAATGATCGAAGCCGGAGATCACAGCAGAAGAACAAAACCATCTTTCAAACTAAGAACAAAAAGGGGAAACAGAATGATTGAAGAACCACATTCCATACCCGCAACAGTGAAAAAGATGCAAAAACAAGGGTACGAACCAGCCGACGTCAAAAAAGCAATGTCGCTACTAGATGACCACCCTTGGCTTAGAGAAAACGCAAAAGAAATATTTGAAAACTACGCAAAAATCGACAAGAACTTCCCAGGAGGAGTTGATGCCCTCATAGCCTATTTGAAAAAGATATCCGCATCAAACTGGGCAATGTCACGTGTAATAAGCGCATGCAAACAGAACAACCTCCCTCAAAAAAACTTACAAAAATGGCTAGATTTAGGAGAAGAAGTCATTACAAAACTTGAAGAGCATGGGACTAGATACTTTCAAATATTCAACACTAGAAAAGAAGAACCTCTTATCCAAATGGTCGAAAATGACTGGGAAGAATTCGAAAAAATAACGAGAGAATTCCTGGAGTTAACCCTAACATTCCCAAACGAAGACAAAGATAGAGAAACTGTTTTTGAATCACTAATAAGACATCATAAAGACCCCCGCTTTGAAGAGTGGAAAGAAATATTAATAATACTGAGAGATCAATTCGTAAAATACCTTGAAGTACACGGAAAAACACACCCATACAAAAGAAGTGTCAAAAGTCTATCTGAACCAATAGGCCATGTAGATCAAGCGCTTTGGGTAATTAGCGAGGAAAGCAAGCGTGAAATGCTGCTAAAAAGAAACCAGAACCTTTCACTTCCACCAGACGTAGATATGCAAGAACAAGCCAAACTTGTTTCACACATGACATTTGATGAAGGAGATTCACATGGCTTCCACTTCAACAACTACATAAGACTAATACTTCTCGGCATGCATCCAAAAATAGCAGCTCGAGCAAGAGTAAAAGGACACGTCCCATCAAATTGGGGCGACGAAGACAAAGAAAGTCTCGCAGATGTAGAAATTGAAAGATACGTAGACATCCCCGCTCTCCCCTGCCCACTTGGAAAAAGAAAATTCAAAGAAGTAAGAATAGTAACAGATAGAGTAAGAATTCTGGTAGACAAACTCCTTAAAAAAATACAAACCAATCAAGAAAAAAGTCCAGGAGGATTTTTACCATCCCCATTAACAGACAAAACAAGTTTATTATCAGACAAAGACCTATTAGAACTAAGCACAGACCAGCTCAACCAAGAATTGAGGAAAATGGAAGCATTAGAAAAAGACCCAAAAGTTGCAAAATATATAAACTTCAAAGTAATAAGAGAAAAAGTAAATAAGGCTTTAAGTTTGCTAGCAATGAGAAGAACCCTGGCAATTCCAAGTTCGTACACAGAGTATGAACCACCACTGACACCAGATCAGAAAAAATGGCTCGAGAATACAAATCCAGCTACAAGAACAGCAATAACAGGAATGACTATGCTTGGAGCCTTCGGCGCCCTGTCTTTGGAGGACTTAGGAATTGAAGATGTAGAAAAACCAGAAAAATACGAAGGACTACTCCTACTTCCAGATTCATCCTACACAACAGCAGATAAAATAGAGTCAAAAGAAATGGAATACAGACGCTTCGTCAGAGCAAACGCACCAACAATAACCGGCAAC
>Ga0233431_1003158_pt1 | contig 20552 bp, 15 predicted proteins | sample SI_118_April2016_FD_179867 | JGI IMG/M metagenome (GOLD analysis project Ga0233431, IMG submission 179867) | Seawater microbial communities from Saanich Inlet, British Columbia, Canada - SI_118_April2016_200_MG | ecosystem: Environmental > Aquatic > Marine > Inlet | place: Canada: British... | reverse complement strand
TACCAACAGTAGATACTTCCAATCCTTTTATAGCCAGGGACATCCCAACGCCTGATGAAAGTTTTATCGTCATTCGCTTTAGGGAACCCAAAAAATATGATATCGATTTCCTTTATCTTCTAAACATGATACACGATTCTTTTATGTCCCGGCCGAATACCATTGTTGTGCCCGCAGGTAAAATGGGGTTTGCAATGGAAGTGATCATCTCACCGATTCTTGAAAATATGATGTTAAATGGGGACTAATTGACCGTTTATTTAAAACCTTAAAAAATATGATTAAAACCAAAATAATATGCACGCTAGGCCCGGCAACGGAGTCTTATGAAAAATTATTTCAACTATATAAAGCGGGTATGAATGTTATCCGCCTGAATATGTCTCACGGGGATCACAATTGGCATGAAAGCATCATAAAAAAAATTAAAACCCTCAATAAAAAGGTTGAATTTCCCATCTCCATACTAATGGATACCCAGGGACCTGAAATTCGTACCGGTTACTTGGCGGATGACTTAAATTTGCGAACCGGAAATATTGTTTCAATCTCGGTTCGTGGGGCCAGTAACGTAGAAGAAACTTCAATTCATGTTGATTATGATGATCTAATTAAGGCAGTTAAAGTTGGAGATAAAATTACAGTGGACAATGGCTTATTAAATTTTGAAATTCTGGAAAAACAAAAATATACCATGACATGTAAGGTACTGGATGGTGGAATATTAAAAAGCAAACGGCATGTCAACCTACCTGGAATCCGGATCAACCTTCCGGCAATTACACCAAAAGATCAACGGGATATCCTCTTTGGCGTGGCCAATGGTGTCGATTTTATTGCTTTGTCTTTTGTTAGAGAAGCTGCAGATGTGCTGGAATTAAAAAAACTTTTAGGGAAAAAAAAGGACAAAATCAAAATAATTTCTAAAATTGAAGATCAGCAAGGGGTAAAAAATATTGAGGAAATCATAAAGGTTTCTGACGGTATTATGGTAGCGAGAGGAGATTTAGGTGTAGAAATCGAGATTGAAGAGTTGCCAAATATCCAGCGGCAAATTGTTCGTTTATGCTCTGAATATGGAAAACGCGTGATTGTGGCTACCCACATGCTGGAATCGATGATTAACAATCCCATTCCTACCAGAGCTGAAGTCACAGATGTCGCAAACGCCATTTACGAGCAGGCTGATGCCATCATGCTTTCAGGGGAAACCACCATCGGGCAGTATCCTGTAAAATGTGTAGAACAGCTGGTTAAAATAGCTACCGCCACCGAATCAAAACATGGATTACAATTCCATAAAAATTTAATTAAAGAGACTGATAAACAATATCTGTCATTGGCTGCTACGGAATTAGCTGATGCCTTACAGGTTAAAGGTATCATAGTGATCACCCGCAGAGGGATTATGGCAGATTATATCACCAATTGTCGCCCGATTAGCGCCAGTATTTACGCGTTTACTAATGTTAGCCAGGCAAGGCGCACAATGGGTCTCAATCGGGGTGTCGATCCATTCCGGATTAATTTTAGCGATGACCCGGAAAAAACCTTACAAAAAGCCTTCAAGATTCTAAAGGACCGAAAGAAAATGCAATCCGGGGAAAAAGTAGTTGTCATCTCCGATGTGTTTGCCGGAACCAGTAAAATTGATGCTATACAAATACGTAGTATTCCATAACCATGATCTGATATTTTTTATCTATGCCATGACTTCCGAATCTGAATAGTATTTTTTTCTAAACTCATTCCTCTAGAAGAAAAAAAAGATCGTCACTTTACCCTTTCCTGTATTTATTTACAAAGCTCTTTCCTTGATATTTAGTTCAATGTTTGATAATTTGAATTTCTTAAAAATAGTGCATCTTTAAGATTCTTGTTAGTTTGTAAACTACTTGATCATACATTATGTTAGGAGATTAAAATCAAGCATCCACTTTGTTCCGAATAAGCGATTCCCTATCACTGGTAAGCTGCAATTCAACTACTAAATAATACCCAGAATATGCCAAATTTATTAAACAAAGAGACCATTGAAACGATCTATGAATCTGCTGCAGACATTATATCAACGATTGGTATTGAATTTGATTTGAGCAGTGCCAGGGAACTTTTTAAAAAAAATGGTGCCAAAATAGACGGAAAAAGAGTCATTATCCCGCCTTCACTGCTATTAAAAAGTCTGAATTTAATGCCAAAGTACAATTACAAACCTACCAACAGAAAAAGACTTTATGCGGCCTCTCCCTTTTCAAACGCACCGATGGTTTTAGATGATGTAACCGGCGAAATCAGACAAGGTACAATTGATGACGCCATTAAAATGTATCAGCTGGCAGAGACTTCTCATCTTTACAAATCTATAAATCCCGGAATTGTGGACCCCAAAGGAAATGACAGTGAAGACAAGTATGTTGCACAGATTGCGATGCTTTTAAAATATTCAGATAAATGGCCGAGTTTAGGATTTCGTGCCACAAAATCAAATGCAAAAGATGGAGATGTATATACGAGCGCAAAAACAGCCATACAACTGATCAAGGAAATCAAAGAAGCGGATAAAAATCCCGTGATGAGTCAGGGAATCTGCCCCATGGCGCCGTTAACCTATGATGAAGAAGGCTTGATTAATCTAAATGTCATGGTGGAGGAAAACCAGGATATATCAATTTTTTCCTGTACACTGTCCTTCATGACCGGGCCGGAAAGTTTAATGGGAGTGGTCATTCATGACTTAGCTCTTTGTTTGGCCGGTGCGGTTTACGTGCAGCTTTTAAAACCGGGTACAAGCATGAGTTTCAGTAATTTCTCGGCACCGACGGATATGAGGACCATGCAACCATTATATGCCTGCCCGGAATACTTCTATCTTCAAATTATGTTTTACGAAGTTTGTCTCTATTTTAAAATGAATGGTATGCTGTGCGGATGTTTTGCGGACGGTTCTCGCAATGATTACCAGGCGGGTTTTGAATCCTGCTTAACGTCTATCGCCCCCTATACTATGACAGATGTCGAGAAAATCTGGTGTTACCCGGGGCTTATGGCAGCGTTTGCCGGGGCAAGCTTTTATAAAATGATATTTGATGAAGAATTACTGAATAATTGCAATAGGATTCTTAAGGGCCTGGATCTTTCAATTGATCCTATGCTTAATGATAAGCTTAAAAGATCTCTGAAAACCAAAAGTTTTCTAACCATCGGGGATGCAAACATCTATAGAAAGGAACAACGATTAACCAAAATTTTCGATAAAAAGGGGATTGCTTCAGGCAATGCTTCATCTGAGAACCCAACTTATTTCAATGCAAGAAAAGAGATAGAAAGACGATGTACAGAGTATATTCTTCCGGAACGTAGTCAAGGGCAAAAAAACTTTCTGCAGAAATATTTACCAACTGATTGTAAATATTAAAGAAAATTCCTACTGGCCAAGGGTATTTATCTCTTGGTCTCTCAATGAATCTATAGGTAATAGCTTTCTTTTATAGAGTTCTGAATATTGTTCGCTTAAAAGATAAAATGCTGAGAGTGTCTTACTAAGCTCCTTCGCATTGCTTATATGAGAAATGACAAGGCACAGGTCAGATTTATTTTATAATGATATCAAATAATTTTAATAACGACAGAGCCTCCGGCTCAGAGAAGCAGCTTTTTTTTAAAACAATACGCTCAGGGAAGCATAGATTCGTGTGATTGCCTGGGAGCTATTAATTTTCCCTTCCTCAGGTTTACCACTTTCTTCATCAAACGCTTGCCATAAGTAGGTATAGTTAGCACCAATCCGGGCATCCATTAAAACACTATCCAGTGGAAATCTAATTTCCGGACCAATGGTCGACCCTAATATCCAGGTGGTAGTATCTTTGTTATACTTCTCGCTTCTGGCCACCTGGGTGCTTCCCGAATGACTGACCAATCCGGTTTGGAAGTCATAATTCAAACCAATATCCATATAGTCTAAAACTTTGATAAATGAATAGTTTTGCCAGTCTAAAAGAAAATATCCCCGATTGATAAATTCCAGATCCGTTTTCTGGGCACTATTCTCTTCCATATCCCATTCACTTTTAATTCTAATCCAATGAAATAAAAGTGCCATTTCATGTCCCCAGCGATCCAATTTACCGTTATCTCCAATCATTGCGCCAATCTTTAGCTCTGTATGTTCGATGGTTTGAGGTACTTCATAGGTGCTGTTGTTATAGTCGAATTGATCATCCTGTTTCTTTTCACCGGTGGTATATTGAAATAGGAATTTGGTTTCGTACACGTCATCATGAAAACCAAAAGATAATCTCATTCCGATATTGTTAATTGAGGTTGGCTCTAAGATATCATTTTCCTGAATGCTCGATTGGCCCACAATTCCTGTAATTTCAATCTGACTTTCACTGGAACCACCTGCTTTTGGAAAGCTGAAACCATAAAAAGCTGTATCCGGAACTTCATCAACCGGTGAAACAGACTGGTGTTTTTGGGAGGATTTAGAGGCTTTTAAGAGAACAGCATATTTTTGCCCGGTCACAGTTTTTAGAATAATGTCCGAGCGGGTCCCATCCAGTGATGCTGATTCACAGCCGACCCGAAAGTACTGCCTGCAAAAACTACCTGTTTTTTCCGGTCGAAATTCCCACAGCAGCTCTGTCTTTTTTAAATAACCCGTTATTTTTTTAATGCCCGCAATCCCAAACTGATCGTCAATATACTTAAATACTCTAATGCGGTCCGCTGTACTGGATTGATCCTTTAGTTGCGTTATGATTTCACTGTCCCGGCTTAAAGTTATACCATTTAAGAATTGACCATATCCGGCAGAACCATCGATTTCTTCAGAACTGGCATTTTGAGCCAGCAATTGAGCTGAAGAAACCTTTCTTAAACTCTCACTTTTAATATACAATAAATCGAGGTAAGCCAATATTTGCGAACTGTTAACAACCGCAGACCTTTCCATAAATTGCAACGCCAAATAACCAGACAAACCATCTGCAAAGCGAAAGGCATGTGAACTAATTGTAATGCGATGCTGATTTCCAAAAATTAGATGTGCTTTAATAGTGGCTTGAATAAAATTAAAAGCACTAAAACTGGTAAAATCCACAGCTTTAAAGTTGGTATCAACCAAATATGGAAAGATAAACCCCTGGCTACTATTAAATGTTTGAACATTTTTATTTTGAAAGTTAGATTTATCAAACAATCTGATTTGCATTGGATGGTCACTTGAATCCATTTGATATTCATCTTTTAGAAATGTATCCAGTTTGTCTAATAACAAACGAAAGGACTCAGCATAATCTTTTAAATGCTTATCATAAAATATTTGATATTGATTGATTTGAACGGATGCTAACGTTTGATTGGAAATTTTTCCCGTAGGAAATTGCCACTGAAATTGATTTAGTATTTCAGACTGTTCCTGGGCAAAACATGGTTTATACCCAGCATTTGCTACTATTAATATTAAGATAACCCATAATATTTTACTTTTTCTCATATCTTCCCCAAAAACAAATTTTAAAGCCTGCAAGATGACGATAATAAATCGTCTAATTCAATATACATTTGGATTTTATTAACTTTATCGATATTTTCTGTATAATCCTGAAAAATAATCAGATATTGTTGGCGCATCAGTTTCATGAATTCTGGATAAACGCTGGAACGGCATCCATATAGTGAGGCTAATACTTCCAAATTTTCACCGATGCCTCTGGCTGATTCTTCTTTTATTTTCTCATAGTTCTCATTAAAGTGCGGTAAAATCGTTTCATTTAGTTTGGTTTCTCGATCAGAAACACCGGGTTCTTGTTTATCTTCTGATGAAACCCTACCGAAAGAGCGTTTTGATCTCGAATAACCTGAATTCGGTTCATCGAGGCCACAAGTGATTTCGGTTGTTATAACGAGAAAGGTTGTGGTGGTACTAAATAATAGTAGAGCTTCCAGGTCATCACTACTGCCACCACCATGAAAATTAAGACTATTAGTACCACCGGTGCACCGTCCATATGCGGGGACATATAAAGTTGTGCTGAGGATTATTACCAATATGATTGTCTTTAACATTTTTTCCCTGAACATTGAAATCGATTGTATATTGCTTCTACACTGTTTATGATGTTAATTCGTTTTATGAACCTGAGGTAGTGTCGTTTTTGATAAACACCTTATCCACAAAAACATTGCCAAACATCAGATTCCATTTCCTAATATTATCAATTCATTATATTTTCCAAGAGATATTATTAATATATTACTCTAACTTGTTTTGAAACTTCTATTTTGTGGTTTTTTCTTAGCTGCTTTTTTTTTAATTAGTAGTTCTTCATTGTGTGCTGAAGGTGGTAGTAATTATTTACATGAATTAATTAAAAAAGCCAATCAGGAAGCGTTATCTCAACAACGATACTGGAAATTACTGCTTCATTATGAACAAACTTTTTTCGGTTGGGAGAGTGAAGTTGATGCGGATTCTTTTTTCCTGGCTAAAGATGGTAAAACGAATCCTAAAGCAGAACTGGAAGCAACGATTCAAAGTTTTTTTAAAAGAACTGATCCCGGAGAAAAGGATCATCCTCAGTGCCGTTTTGTTGCCAGATTTAATTGGCTTAATGAGCAACTCGATTTTAATCAATCAAAAATTCAATTTCAAAAATGTCATCTGTATCAAAAATGGATAGAACTGTTACAACCGGAATCACTTAGTTTGATTTTCCCTTCCTATTTTCTGGAACAGCCGGCCTCCATATTTGGCCACACCCTTCTACGGATTAATGCCAAGAAGAACCATCATCTTGATTTGTTAAATTATACGGTTAATTATGCAGCCCGAGTTGAAGATAAAGATATTAATCCTGTATCCTATATTTTTCAAGGGGTATTTGGCGGATTTAAAGGTGTTTTTTCCATGGCACCCTATTATGCCATGGTGATGAATTACAACGACATTGAATCACGTGATATTTGGGAATACAATTTAAACCTGACTGAATCTGAAGTTGTGCGAATGCTAAACCATCTTTGGGAATTCAAAGGTGTGCATTTTGATTACTATTTTTTTAAAGAGAATTGCTCCTACCATTTGTTATCCTTATTGGAAATTGCACGGCCAGATCTAAAACTCAGAGAACAGTTTAATGCCTGGACAATTCCTCTGGATTCCATCAAAACGCTGTTATCGGGTAATCAGATATTAAAAAGTATACGCTTTCGACCATCCAGAAGGTTTGAGATGGAAAAAAATATTCAATTACTGAATCGTATCGAAAAAGACCTGATTCAAAAGATGCTGGATACCATGACATTTACTAATTCCAAACTCTGGAACCAGCTAAGCCTAAACCGGAAGTTTTTGGTGTTAAGTACAATCAATCATTATTGTTTATTGGAACGATCGAAAAAAAGTATGCAGTTCAGAGATGCTATCCTTCGCCAAATGTCTCAATTAAAAATTGACACTCAAACTAAAACTCCGGAAGTACCACCAAAATCACCTGATTTTGGTCATGATTCTTTTCTGATGGCTGCCGGATCAGGTAACACAAAAATATCAGGACCGTTTCAGACTTTATTAGTTCGACCCTCCTTACATGATATTTTAAGTAATGATATCGGTTATATGCCCTATGGAAACGTTGAATTTTTAAAAACTGAAATCCGCTTCTACTCTGAAAGTAAAAAGTATCTGTTAGAGCAGTTAGATCTATTAAAAATAACTTCCTTTAATCCCTCCAATTTCATTTCTACCAGACCTTCCTGGGAACTGAATATTGGGGTCCGTTCCCTTAATGTTGCAGAAGATGAATTCAAATTTGTCAGGTTTGTTGAATCGGGAGTAGGACTAAGTTATGAAGTTCCGGGAGGAGCAATCTATGCCTTAGCCGGAATTACAATACTCGATGGTGAACCGGTCTCTAAGGGAGATCATTTAACACCACAAATCAAATTAGGGTACCTGTTTTCACTCTTGGAAATCTTTAAAATTCAATGGATCCTGGAAAAAAAATACAATCAAATAAATCAGTTAAAAGGGGACATCGGAACAGCTTTTTATCCGGGACAAAATCATGAAATCAGATTCTTGTATCAAAAAAACGATATCAATAATGCTCAATCCAATGAAGAGTATCAATGTCAATACCGGTTTTACTTCTAAGTTGAAATGAAAAAATATTTGAAATTCATTCCAGTTAATGTTAAATCCGAACCCGCCTTTAGTATCAAAGAAAGCGGCTATCAATATGTTTTTATCAAAATCCATTAAAAAGCGGACATCATTTAACACATCGAACCATCCTAGATAGTATTGAATACACTCAAAAGAGTTTGTACGAATTAAGGGGAATTATACCTCGATGCCGCTCGGTAACCGTTGTCACTTGATTCAATACTTCAACGCCGCTCGGTAACTATATACTTGTTAACCTTAAATTTCAGACTTCGCTCAGGAGGTAAAGTCTGGGAATAATGTTTACCGAGCGGAGTCGAGGTATGCTCAAGGAAACGCAAATTCAAACACCTGCTACTTTATAAAAAAGGTTCAACACAATTACATTATATTATAGCAAATTGAAAAACCGGAGTGTTGGAGAGTAGTGATAGAGGCAGGCAAAAGTAGCATTATTTATCTAAAAGAAACCGGTAGATATCCACTACCGGTTTAAAGAATTATTCCATTCCTTCCTTCATGGCAGCCTGAAACTCTTCTGCATATAACTCTGCAGTTTTCTCGCCGTGCCTTTTGAATAAACTTTCATGTTGCAGTGGGTTTATCATACCATACAACATTACCGACCCTGCGCTGGTGGCACCAAACCATTGGCGAATTTGAGCGATGACTATTCCATCTTTATTCACCAAGGTCGCATGATAAGCTGATCCGGTAGAACCTGAACCAGCGCCGCCTACAGTACAAACTTGACATGAGAATGAGTACCCAAAATCATTAATCACTAAGGCAGCATCTACATTTAAAGCTTGAATGGCTTTCATAATGTACTCTCTCTCATTCCCTGAGCCAGTCAACGCATTTCCATCTCCCCAGTTGCTTTTTAACCCAAAAGCGTTGATTCCTTCAGGGCCTGTTCCCATATCAACATCACCGCCACCGAACATACTCATTGCCGTTGCAGCCACGCCATCATCTTTCTCTTCTGGCGCTTCACGAGGAACGAATAGGCTTGTAAAAGCTGAATTTGACATCATTTGTTCTCTGGAAATAACTGTAAAAGGAAGTCCCTGTTGATTAATGGCCTCAATAAATGAGTCCATAGAAACAGTTGCCGCTTCTTCACCTTTACCATTGGCCAGATCTTTTACTGCTTCTTTCGCCAATTTCTGCAAAGAAAAACCCTGCTCTTTTTCTTTAGGATCCTCTCTGAACTCAATCTCACTGGGTACAGAATACATCACAACTGCTACTGTTTGAACCTGGGAAATTCCAGATCTTTCAAAAACCAATGCTCCTCCGCAACTCATCAAAAACAGCAGAATTATACCGAGTACAAGATATATAAAATTACGCATTTTTTACCTCCTGCATGGATTAACTAAAAAGACTGTATAAATCTTATTACCATAGGTAATAAAATGTCAAAAAAAACTGGGTTTTAAAATTCATATGATCTTTTTTATTTTACAATCAAACAGTATATCTTATAAATATAACTGTTTTATCTAAAAATACAAAGAAATGTAAAATTAAAACCGATTAACTACTTCCAATATTGATCCAGGAATTATCCTACAATTTTCAGAAAATAATAAACCTGTATGAGTTTTAAATAAAAGTCAGAGAAATCAAATTTATTTTTAGTTATTTAAATATTTACCTTTCATGTTTGACCTAGCACTCTGATAGGCTAAAAATAGAATTAATAGTATGAAGTAATCGGTCATTAATTGTTTTATCATCTTCCGTTTTTTTATAATGGGTCTTGAAGGGATTCTAAAAAGATAATATTTAAAGAATCCGAAAAACGAATCTTAAAAAAAATGCAAAGCAGCATGGAAAAAAAAATAATAAAAACTTTTATATATTTGACGGTAGCTGGTGGTTTATATTATTGGTTGGTTGTTCCGACACTACTGGTTTTCGGCAACAGTTTAGCTGAACGCTTAAGCGCTTTAATCCGTTTTAATATCCCTCAGTTTTTTTTGGGAATTTTCCTGGTCACCCTTCCCATTGTTTGGCTGTTAATCTCAAAATTTGAAAATAATAATAACGGAAATTAAGGCCAATTCAAAGATTTGTATAGCCGATAGAAAACGTCATTCATGATGTTTTCCACAAAGCAAAGTATATTTATGTGCAGCCACTTTCTATTGTTGTGAAGGGTCAAAAGCTCACCCAAAGACTCTGGCAGGAAAATGATTTACACCATTAATTATCAGCTGTGAATCAATATCATTAATATAACAATCGGGTTGATTTAACATTATTCAATTCACTGATTTTATCAATAAACTCAGTTGAGATTTCCTGTTTCGTTTCAATCAGGGTATATGTCAAATTCCGGAAAGTTTGAGAATTCATCTGAATGGTATCAATTTTAAAATCCATTAGCATCTTTATAATTGTATTCAGTTGTGAGTCCTCTTTAGTGGTTGTTAGTGAAAAACGATGACCGCCGTTTTTTGCAAGGAAGACTTTTGGAAAATTAACGGCATTTTTGATATTTCCACAGGTCAGGAAATCGGTAAGCTGTTGGGCAGCCATTGTCACACAATTTGTCTCTGCTTCCTTAGTGCTGGCACCTAAATGAGGGATCGTCATCACATTTGGATGTTCAAAAAGCATTGGATAATAAAAATCAGTTACAAAGCGACTAATGATATTTTCATCCAAGCCTTTTTTGACGGCTTCCTGGTTAATAATACCAGCCCGGGAAAAATTAACCAGTTTGATACCGGGTTTTAGACTTGATACCAGACCCCAATCCATTAAATCTTTGGTTGAAGCTGACATAGGAAGGTGTAAAGTTAGATAATCCGATTGTTCCAGTACTTCTGATAAAGATTCCGATCTGATAATTCCCGGATGAATCTGTAAAGCGTAATCTACCATTAATTGTGGATCATAACCAAGAACTTTCATCCCCAGTGCAATAGCTGTATTAGCTACTTTGGAACCGATTGCTCCCATACCGACGATGCCTAATGTTTTATCTTTAAGTTCTTCACCAGAAAATTGTTTTTTACCCTGTTCAATGAACTTTGAAGCTGCATTCGGTTCCATTTTTGATAATTCAGACTGCTTTAAGAATTTAATACCATCGAGGATATTTCTGGAACTCAAAATCAATGAAAACAGAACCAGTTCATTAACAGCGTTTGCATTGGCTCCAGGTGTATTAAAAACGGGAATACCATTTTCAGTACAGGCTTCTACACAAATTTTATCAACACCGGCACCTGCCCTGGCAATAGCCTTAAGCTCCGGATTTAACATTTCCGAGGTGATCTGTTGACTTCGACACAAGATAGCGTCAGGATTTGTGCTTTCATGTTCAATATTAAACAGGTTATCAGGAAAACAACCTAATCCAGCCGCTGATATTGAGTTATAGGTGGCGATTTTATTCATTTTTATTTTTGGAATTTAGTTTCGCTCTTTCAATGATGTCAATAAGGGAAACTATTTTATCCTGGGGAGGAATTAACATTTTTTCCCTTTCAGCCTCATTAAAATGCTGTAGAATATATTCCTTAATTGCTAATCGTTCGAACCAGCAATTTAAAATTTTGGAGCAGGGTAGAAAATCCTGTTCCTGCCTGCAGTATTTAAAATTAAGTTCATGCCCTAATTTTCGGCAATATATTCTTTCACTATCAAATCGATCCATGATTTATCCGTAATTTAAGCCGCTTTCTATGATTTAAGTCAGCGGCTCTCTAAAATCTATTAAAATTTTGGAACCGGGTGTCCTTCGAAGCTCTTCATTGATTGCTCAAGTTCTTCCTGGGACATTTCTGTGTTTTTCAATTCTCCGGCCATAAATTTTTGGTATCCCACCAGATCCATTAATCCATGTCCACTAAGATTGAAAATAATCACTTTTTCCTTGCCTTCTTCTTTGGCTTCTTTAGCCTTTCTGACAGTTGCCGCGATAGCATGACTGGTTTCAGGCGCGACTATTAAACCTTCTGTTTTTGCAAAAAGCATGGCTGCTTCATAGCATTCAACCTGTTTAATAGACATCGGATTCATTAATCCTTCCATAATCGCATGGGATACTAAAGGTGCCATTCCATGATATCGCAATCCTCCAGCATGTATCGGAGCAGGGATAAAATTGTGTCCCAAGGAATGCATTGGTAATAATGGGGTCATTTTCGCAACATCACCATGATCATACGCAAAAGGTGCTTTGGTTAATGTCGGACAGCAAGCTGGTTCAACCGGTATAATATCAATATCGGCACCATGGATTTTATCATTGGCAAAAGGAAAAGCTAAACCTGCAAAGTTACTACCACCACCAGCACAACCAATAACTGTATCTACCTTTTTAATGCCCATTTTTTCCAATTGTTTTTTAGCTTCAAGCCCAATGATAGTCTGATGCAACATAACATGGTTCAAAACGCTTCCTAATGAATATCGGGTTTCACCACTTTCATCGCTAACAGCTGCTTCAACAGCTTCACTAATTGCTATTCCCAAACTACCTGGAGTATCCGGCATTTTCTCCAGAATTTGTCTTCCGGCATTGGTTTCACTACTCGGACTGGCTATACACTGGCCACCCCAGGTCTCCATCATCGTTTTTCGAAAAGGTTTTTGGTCAAAACTGATACGAACCATAAAAACTTTACATTCCAAACCTAACAACGCACAAGCATAAGAAAGCGCACTTCCCCATTGCCCTGCGCCAGTTTCGGTAGTTAGTTTTTTAATCCCAAATTCTTTATTGTACCAGGCCTGAGCAACAGCGGTGTTTGGTTTATGGCTTCCTGCGGGTGAAACACTTTCATTTTTATAAAAAATCTTGGCTGGAGTTCCCAAAGCTTTTTCTAAATGCACAGCTCTATGAAGCGGAGATGGACGCCATCGATATAACAATTCCAATATTCCTTCAGGAATATCAATCCAGCGCTCCTGACTAACTTCCTGCTCAATCAGGTTCATCGGAAACACAGGTGCTAGCTGATCAGGCGAAACCGGATTACCATCTGGGCCTAACGGTGGATTTAAAGGATGTGGTAAATCAGCTGCCAGGTTATACCACTGTCTGGGGATTTCATCTTCTTGTAAGAATACTTTGGTTTGCATATCTACTCTCCAAATCAAGTGTTCATTGTTTTCTGTTTAAAATAGATAAATAAAAAATCCTATTTTGTTACTGTTAATAGAAACAATAAATTGATCTAACCACTTTTGTCAAATGTTTATGGAAATTGAATTTTTTCTAAGTCAGCCCAAATGTCATATAAAAAATTAACGACTGTTCACGACAAATCTATTTTCCCATGTAAGGAAAAGAAAGTTTTTTTTTATCCATATATTCAGACAGATATTAAAATTAGATTTTTAAAAACAATCCAGTTCAGCATTGTTACAAAAAGAATAGTTCCATTAAATGGTTGACATAATTGATTATTATTGAGAGATAATTTTAAAATTCGATAAACAAATTTATGGAGGGAAACCATGACCAAAAATATTATCAAGCTGGTTCTTGTTCTAAATATTATTTTATGGATGGGAATATTAGGATGTTCCAGTAGCAGTGGAACAATAGGTAGTTCCTATTCCGGTAACACTTCCAAAGGAAGTAAAGGTTGCGTCACAACCAGACCTTCGAGAACCGGACGATTGCAACTTGTCCCTTGCGGGTCGTTTAATTGGTAAAGTGAATTTCAATTGGTAATAGAGGATATTGTCGAAACATATCCTCATTAATAACCTTTCCTGTTTTATCTCTGATAACCGTATTCCTCCGGTACTGGCAGCAAATTAAAAGTGTAACTACTATAATCGTCTTCACTTGGTAAACGCATTACCCTGAGCAAAGTCGAAAGGTAAATTTGCTTATGCTTAGAAAGGAAAGGAAAAGAGATGCCAAAGAGGATATTTTTTTAATTTATGAATAAAATATGAGCGATCTCAAACAGATATACAAATTTTTAAATAAAAAAGATCAATGAGACTTCGGTAATATATTTACTGAAGGAGTGAATAAAACACAATTTCGAAAGGTTAGTTGAAATTTCATATCAAATGGATGAAATTATTTATGAGAATCAGATTCTTTTAATGCCAGTGTCATCATGCGTTTTTTATACTCCGGACACCTTCCCAGTTCCATCTCTTCAAGCAATGATATCGCCTTTTTGACATATTCCCCATCTTGGATGCTTTGATCAATGATTAGGAACTCAGCCAGAAATTTTTGGTTTTGTTCTGTTGAAATAACACCCTGTCCAATATTAAAAATAATATCATTTTCTTTCCAGATATGGTCAAAACGGTATTTTAAATAATCTGTTCCTTTTTGCTTGTAAACTTTTCGATAAGTCGGCGTTCTTTTCTCCAATTCTCCAATTTCATCAAACATACTTAATAAAATATCCCTACCTGTTGCATGTTCCATACTGGTGATATGAATTTGATGTTGATCCAGTTGTTTATGGCGCATCAGTTCAGGAAATAAAATTTCATCTTCTTTACGATTGTGAATTTCACTACCGTAAGTTATTAAAAAATCGATGATACAATATAATACGCTCGTTCGATGATTATTATTAATGACTTTATTTAATTCCCGCTTAAAAACATCCATGGCGCGCTGTAAGATCTCATGTTCTAATGTTAAAACATCGTACCATTTCTCTTTTTGCATTTTTAGCCTCCCATAATTTATCCATCGCTATCAATGATTTGTATTTCCCGTTGGTCAGATAACTATAAAATTGAAATTCATCGAGGACGATCGGCTATCATTTTTCTTTGTATTTTAGCAAAAAATAAAAATTAAATCTATATCGATTCTAAATATTGGATTCATTTATTAGCTAATAGGAAAATAAAACAGGAAGGAATCAAAGCCTTTTAATTAATATTAAAAGGCTTTGAAGTTCAACAAAAAATTGGATTTTAAATAAACAATTGAATATCCGAGTTAGCTGCAAATTCCATAAATGTAGCAGCTCCGGCAGTTTCAATACCATCTATCAAATCTTCTTTCTCAATATTAAACAGATCCATTGTCATTTGACAGGCAATTAATTTGACGCCACCTTCCAAACACATTTCCCTTAATTCTTCCAATTGAGCAACACCCTTATTTTTAAATGACCGTTTCATCATTTTAGTCGCCATAGATCCAAACCCGGGGACATTGGACATGACAGATTTAGGAATCGGCCAGGATAATTTTTGAAACCATTGTGGTCCAAAAGGCATTTGAAATGGCATCGCCGGGTTATCTCCCGGAGAAATTGAAGCTTCAATTTTAGGTTTTAACAAGCCTAATGCGTAAAAACTGAAAAAGATTTGAACTTCCATGTCTAATGCAGCAGCTGTTGAACCTAGTATAAAGGGTGGATATGCATAATCGAGCGTTCCTCTTGAGGCGATAAGTGCCACTTTTTTCGGTTCCGGTTCCATATTAAATCTCCATAATTTCACTTGTTAAAAAATTGAGCGATTTAAATTGCTCAGGATAAAAAAAGTCCGACATTGAATTAAATGGCATTATAGTGGTTTCTATTCCAAAATCCAATCTAAATAGTTACCATGAGATTTTTAATCTAACGATATTGCTTTGACATTCACTGACGCCGAGGGAAATTCCCGATTCTATTGTTTATCAAGTCAGGAAAGCAAAATAGGTTTTCATTAAATACTCATTAATGATTTCTAAATTAAATTTCTCAGAAAAGTGTGTAGTATTCCGCCATTTTTATAATATTCGATTTCTATCGGTGTATCAATTCGGCAAATAATATCCCATTCAGATTTACCTTGTTTCAATTTTAATATTTTCCCCGGTTGAATTTTTTCATCAATTCCTTCAATAAAAAATGGTTCTTTCATCTGATCTACAAAATCAGCCAAATTGACATCATCTTTAAATTGTAAGGGAAGCACCCCCATGCCCACTAAGTTAGATCGATGAATGCGTTCAAAACTTTTAGCAATCACAGCTTTTACACCAAGTAAAAATGTTCCCTTGGCCGCCCAATCTCTGGAAGAACCTGTTCCATATTCTTTTCCGGCAATAATAATTAAATTTTGCTGATTCTGACGATATAAAGTAGCGGCATCATAAATCGATTTTATTTCGCCTGTTGGAAGATATAGGGTATATCCACCTTCTTTTTCAGGTATCATTAAATTACGTAAACGAATATTGGCAAAAGTACCCCTGACCATCACCTGACCATTTCCACGTCGTGATCCATAGGAGTTAAAATTACGATATTCAACCTTATTCTTTCTCAAATAATCTGCAGCTGGTGAATCCTCCTCAATCGCCCCTGCGGGAGATATATGATCTGTCGTTACAGAATCACCTAATATTGCTAATGGTAAAGCATTTAGGATATTTGTAAGAGGTTCAACTTCCGACTGCATATTCTGAAAAAAAGGTGGATTTTTAATGTAGGTGGAATTTACATTCCAATTATATACTGGGGCCGGATTGGTTTCGATGGCATTCCAGATTAGCGATATCTGATCGATATCCTGATACTTCCGGTGATACATTTCAGGATGAATTAGATTAAGCAGTGCCTGTATCTCCTGACTGGAAGGCCAAATATCTTTCAGCATGATACTTTGCCCTTTTTTATCTCTTCCCAGAGGTTCTGTTTCAAAATCGATATCAATCCTTCCGGCAATTGCATATGCAACCACCAAGGGAGGGCTGGCCAGGAAGTTGGCTTTGACATTGGGATTAATCCTTCCCTCAAAATTGCGATTACCGGATAATACCGATGCTACCACCAGGTTTTCCGATTCAACCACTTTTCTAATATCATCTGCCAAAGGTCCTGAATTACCAATACATGTTGTACAGCCATAACCCACAGTATGAAATCCCAGTTCACCCAGGGATTTATCCAAATCGGCTTTTTCTAAATAATCGGTGACAACCCGGGAACCCGGCGCCAATGATGTTTTTACCCAAGGTTTTGTTTTTAAACCTTTTAAAAAAGCTTTTTGGGCCATTAGTCCTGCTGCCAGCATTACTGAGGGGTTACTGGTATTAGTGCAGGAAGTAATCGCTGCTATAACCACTGAGCCGTGTTTTAGGTCTAAAGTAGTATCCCGTACAACACTGCCTGTATTAGCTAATTCTGTTTCAGGCAATGCAAAACCTTGATTGAGGATCGGAGCTGTTAGTAATAGATTCCATTTTGTTTTCATTTGTTGCAATTCAATCCGATCCTGTGGCCTTTTTGGTCCTGCTAGGGACGGAACGACAGTTGCCAAATCCAATTCCACCATATCACTAAAAAAGGGGGCGGCGGAATCATCCGTTCGAAACAATCCCTGTTCCTGACAATAGATTTCAATCAGTTTTATCTGAGATTCTGAACGACCTGTTGCTTTAAGGTAATCCAATGTTTGATGATCAACCGGGAAAAAACCCATGGTAGCGCCATACTCAGGGGCCATATTAGCAATAGTAGCGCGATCAGCTAAGTTCAGACCGGACAGGCCAGGACCAAAAAATTCTACGAACTTTTCCACCACACCTTTTTGACGCAATATCTCCACAATTCTTAATACTAAATCGGTAGCAGTGTTACCTTCTGGCATCTTCCCAACCAGTTTAAAACCAACAACCTCGGGTAAACGTATGTAAACCGGTTGTCCTAACATGGCAGCCTCAGCTTCAATACCACCAACACCCCAACCCAAAACGCCAAGCCCGTTAATCATTGTTGTATGTGAATCTGTCCCTACCAGTGTATCCGGAAAGCAAAACCCCTCTTTTTCGTGGATAACATCGGCTAGATGTTCCAGATTCACCTGGTGAATGATACCCATTCCCGGCGGAAATACCTTTAGCTGCTCAAAAGCATTTTGTCCCCATTTCAAAAATTCATAACGTTCCCGATTACGCTCAAACTCCAAATCCATATTTTTTACCAATGAGTTCTGAGCTCCAAAAAAGTCAACCTGTATCGAGTGGTCAATGATCAAATCCACTGGAATTTGTGGTTTGATTAAGCTTGGGTCAGCATTCATCTCCTTCATGGCACCGCGCAAAGCAGCTAAATCTACCAATACTGGAACCCCGGTAAAATCTTGTAAAATGACACGGGAAGGTTTAAAAGGCACTTCCGGATTGGTTTGAAGGCGTGATGGCCAATCCATCAGATTCTGAATATCTTTTTTAGTTATGATATTATTATCTTGATGTCTTAGTACTTGTTCCAATAATATTTTAATTGAAATTGGCAGCTTTTGAAGAGATTTACCTGTTATTTTTTCCAGCGCTTTTAAACTGAATATTTTAACTTTTTTCTGATCAATGCTAATTTCGCTAATAAACTTTATATTCTCAAATCCCATAATAAATCCTTGCTTTGTCTCGTTTAACTGATAAGTAGATTTTTCTTTTTCTAAGCAATATAATAAACCTTCCTTTTTTTGGCGATATTAATCTAAAATGAAACGTAATTAAAAAAAAACAAAATTTTTGTACCGACAAATATAAATTAATTGTATTGTAATCATTAAATAGGACAAAATACATCTTAAATTAAATCAAAAAGTGAGGTAGCTCAAATGTCAGACAACAATTTTAAAAAAGATATTGATCCTCAGGAAACCACTGAATGGATAGAAGCTCTGGATTCAGTTTTATCTCGGGAGGGTAAGGAACGGGCGCATTTTTTGATTGAAAAATTAGTGGATAAAGCTCGACGAAGTGGTGCCTACTTCCCTTTTAGCGGAAATACAGCTTATATGAATACCATCCCTGATACACAACAAGCCAGTTATCCCGGAAACCTGGAAATGGAGGCTAGAATTCAGGCCATGATTCGATGGAACGCGATGGCAATGGTCGTCCATGCCAATGCTGATTCCGCAGATCTTGGTGGACATATTGCCAGTTTTGCGTCATCAGCAACTTTGTATGACGTTGGGTTCAACCATTTTTTTCATGCACCCAGCAATGACCATGGTGGTGATTTAATTTATATACAGGGACATTCTTCACCGGGGATTTATGCACGTTCTTTCCTGGAAGGACGTTTTACAGAAGCAGATTTATATAATTTTAGAAGAGAAACCAACAGTAAAGGGTTATCCTCCTATCCGCATCCTCGCTTAATGCCCGGATACTGGCAGTTCCCTACGGTATCAATGGGATTAGGCCCCCTGACAGCTATTTACCAGGCGCGATATATGAAATATCTGGAACACCGGGGAATTCTTAACACAAAAGGTAGAAAAGTCTGGGCTTTTTTAGGAGATGGTGAAATGGATGAGCCGGAATCTTTAGGTGCCATTTCATTAGCTTCCAGAGAAAAACTGGACAATCTGATTTTTGTAATTAATTGCAATTTGCAACGACTCGATGGTCCTGTTCGGGGCAATAGCAAAATCATTCAGGAATTAGAAGCTGATTTCAGAGGTAATGGGTGGAATGTTATTAAAGTCATTTGGGGCTCTAAATGGAGTGATTTATTCGCCAGAGACCATAAAAAGCTATTAAGAAAACGTATTGAGGAAGTTGTGGATGGCGATTTTCAAAATTATGTGGTTAAGGGCGGTGCTTTTACTCGGGAACACTTTTTTGGGAAATATCCTGAATTGTTAGAACTCGTTGCTAATAAATCAGACAATGATATCTGGCATCTGGACAGAGGTGGACATGATCCCCAAAAAGTCTATGCGGCTTATGAAAAGGCAGTAAATCATGAAGGACAACCCACCGTAATACTCGCAAAAACGATCAAAGGGTTTGGAATGGGAGAAGCCGGAGAGGGTCAAAACATCACCCATTCCCAAAAGAAAATGGGTGAAAAAGCACTTAGGGCTTTTCGAGATCGATTTAATATCCCTATCAGTGAAGACAAAATTTCAGAAACACCGTTTTACAGGCCTCCGGAAGACAGTCCTGAAATGTTATATTTGATGGAAAGAAGAGAGAAACTGGGCGGGTCTATTCCACAACAAGTCTGCAATACGCACTCTTTAAAAATTCCAAACTTAGATTTTTTTGAACCTCAGATCCAAGGTAGTAAAGATCGAAAAATATCGACCACAATGGCTTTTGTCAGGATATTAACAAAATTATTGCGGGACAAAGAATTAGGTAAATTTATTGTTCCCATCGTTCCGGATGAAGCCAGAACATTTGGTATGGAAGGCCTGTTTCGACAAATAGGTATCTATTCCTCTTCCGGACAAGCCTATGAACCCCCCGATTCTGATCAGGTTATGTACTATCGGGAAGACATTAGTGGTCAAATTCTTGAAGAAGGCATCAATGAAGCCGGATCATTTTCATCCTGGATTGCGGCCGGAACTGCCCACTGTAATCATGCTGTGGACACCATTCCGTTTTATATTTTTTATT
>Ga0233431_1003157_pt1 | contig 20555 bp, 18 predicted proteins | sample SI_118_April2016_FD_179867 | JGI IMG/M metagenome (GOLD analysis project Ga0233431, IMG submission 179867) | Seawater microbial communities from Saanich Inlet, British Columbia, Canada - SI_118_April2016_200_MG | ecosystem: Environmental > Aquatic > Marine > Inlet | place: Canada: British... | reverse complement strand
CACGTCGTTTAAAGATACTCCAAGTACTTCAGCCGCAATCTGAGCTAATGAAGAACATTGCCCACATCCGATATCCTGTACACCACACCTGATAACTACAGTACCATCCAGTTCAACACCAACATAAGATCTGGAGGTATCATGAATGAAATTATTACGACCATAACTTCCCATACTGGCTGCCAGACCCTGTCCAATTTTGATATGAGGGGCCCAGGGCTCAGTCGGTTTCCCTAAAGCTGCCAAGGCCTTTTCAGCGGTGGCTTCTGTTTCAACAGCATGTTCCAGGACCCGCCCAGTTGCCAGTGCATCTCCGGTATGTAAGAAGTTCTTTTTACGGATTTCCAGAGGTGTCATATTCAGTTTTTTTGCCAGTTCATCTAATTGACTTTCATAGGCAAAACAGGGTTGATTAGCACCAAACCCTCGGTTGGCACTGCCAAAGGTATTGTTAGTCAATACCGAGCAGGTATCAACCTTAACATGTGTCACGTCGTAAGGACCGGTAGCGTTAACCGTTGAGTATAACAATACCCAAGGGCTCAAATAAATATAACCACCGGAATCCTGAATCAGCTTTGCTTCCATGGCAACCAATTTACCATCTTTGGTCGCTCCGGTTTTATACTTCATGACATAGGCGTGGCGTTTGCTGTGCGCTAATATTGACTCTTCACGTGTATAGGTTAATGAAGCCGGTTTACCTGTTTTTTGAACAACTAACGCCAGAAATGTTTCCACCGTGATATCTTCTTTACCTCCAAATCCACCACCAACCATGGGAGCAATAACACGAACCCGGTTATGGGGTATTTCCAGTATTTCAGCGATCCCACGAAAATGTTCAATGACCTGAGTAGCTGCCCGAATATTGATGACTTTATCCTCTCCCATCCAGGCAACACCTGATTCAGGCTCGATATAGGCATGGTCCACCATGGGGACCCGGTAAGTGTTTTCAACAATGACATCCGCTTGCTTAAATCCTTCATCAATATTACCCTTTCTCACTTTATAATTACAAACCAGATTAGTTTCCTCTTCACCGACTTTATAAGCATCTTCCTTTAAGGCTACTTCCGGATCAAAAACACCTTCTAAAGGTTGATAATCAACTTTAATAAGCTTTAAAGCTTTAGCAGCCGTTTTAACATCCTTAGCTGCTACAATTGCTACTGCTTCTCCCATAAAACGAACTTTTTTATCAGCCAGAGTCCTTGAAAAACCGGCAAACCCACCTACATCATGTGTTTGACCGAATTTAGTAACTGTTTCATTTTTGGGAACATCTTTAGCGGTTAATACAACTTCGACACCTGGCAATTGCTCGGCTAAGGAGATATCTATCGATAATAACTTCGCCGCCGGATATTCACTTCTTAATATTTTAAGATGCAGCATGTTGGATAGTTTATAATCCTCTGCATATTTTGTTTCACCGAGAATTTTCTCCCAGGCATCATGCCTGGGCAGCCGTTTCCCAATAATTGAATGTTTTTCTTCAGTATTTCCTGAGAAAATAGCTGAATCTTGGTTTTGATCATACATTTCAGCACTCCTCATTAAGATTGATTTTCATTAGCCACACTTTCTATAGCGTCCAGAATTTTGGTGTAACCCGTACAGCGACAAAAATTTCCGGAAATTCCCTTTTTTATTTCATCTATATCTGGATTTGGGTTCTCATCCAATAAAGCTTTTGACGATGTTATCATACCAGGTGTACAGAAACCACACTGTGAAGCGCCGTGTTTATGAAAACTTTTCTGAAGAGGGTGTGGCTTTTCATCTGTCCCGATCCCTTTTATGGTTGTTACCTCTTTACCACTGATTTGAACGGTGAGCGTGAGACACGCGTTGACTACTTTTCCATTGATTAAAACAGTGCAGGCGCCACAGTCTCCCTGTTCACAACCATTCTTAACTTCAAATACTTCCAGTTGGTTTCTGAGTGTATCCAGCAGGGTTTCATCTGCTGTTACGAGGACTTCTCTCGATTTTCCATTAACCTTAAATTGTACAGGGTATTGTTTCATTTTATGCTCCTATTTGCTTTAAACTATTTTCAATACTTCGCCTAAACAATACCGTAGTTAAATGGCGGCGATACTCTTCTGAACCTCTAATATCACTAATGGGTGAAAATTCTGCTGCTACAGATTTTGCACAAGTTTCAACCAGGGCGTCATCGATTTTTTTATCCTGCAGCAATCGTTCTGTATTGAAGGCACGAATTGGAATTGGCGCCATACCTCCCATGGCAATTTTCACCTGTTTGCAATTTCCCGATTCCATTTCCATCATCATAGCCATACTGATCATGCTAATGGCGGCTGAGTTTCTTTGTCCTATTTTGATAAAACTGCCACAACCTTTTTCAGTTCCTTTTGGCACTGTAATTCGAGTAATCAATTCACCCGGTGCTAAAGCTGTTTTCTTATAAGAAAGAAAAAAGTCATCAATCGAAAGTGTCTTGGTTTCCCCTTTTATATTGCGGATAACCACTGCGGCATTCAGTGTCAATAATGGAGGTGCTGTGTCACAACAGGGGGAAGCATTGGCAATATTTCCTCCAATTGTGGCACGATTTCTCGTTAAAGTGTTTCCTAAATGCCCTGCAGCAGAGGCTAGTATTGGACAATGCTTAGTGATGGTCGAATCCGATGCCACGTCAGCTATTTTAGTTGCTGCTCCAATTGATATTGATTTTTCGTTTTCTTCAATCGAAAGTAATTCGTCAATTTCACTGATATCGATGAAAAGCTCTGGCGACTTACTTCCTGTTCTAATTTGAGGAATCAAATCGGTACCACCAGCAATAAATGTTGCTTTTGCACCAAAATCTTTTACTAAGTGACTTAATTCCTGGTAATTATTTGGTTTAAAATATTCTTTATTATCCATACTAGCCTCTGCATTCGCACAGTTTTAAGTTATAGGGTAAATTATTTAGGTTCAACGACCATTGAAGAAGGTGGAACCCATCCTTCCGGAGCCCAAACGTGATTTCTTGGAAATTGACTGATATTGCTCTTTTCCATAATCAATCCTTCTGTCCAAACATATTTAGGCACTTTGTTTTCTTCATTATGATTTTTAATAATCATGTTAATCAGAATTCTAGCATTGGTCAGTGAATGACCAGTCACACCGTAGTCAATTGAACCATTCTGAACATAAGGAATGGTTGCCTGGAACGGATAGGCCATAACGACATGAATTCGGTCCTTCTTTTTTGCTTCAATGACAGCATTCGCCACACCATGACCTTGAGCTTCAACTACAAAAAATCCATCCAGATCGGGATGGGCATTCATGATGTTTTCTGCCACGGATTGACCGACTGCTGGATCTTCTCCATCACCCCATTTCTCAGCTACTAGTTCCAATCCAGGGAAATTTTTCAATGCGGCATGAGCACCTTTGTTGATCGCTTCTGTGTAAGTACTACCTGCAGGTCCTGGTAAAATTGCAATTTTTCCTTTTCCTTCAAGTTTTTTCCCTAACCAGTCAATTCCTTTGAAACCAAAATCAAAATCATTTTCACAAATATAACCTTTCAGTTTATCTGTAATGGCAGCTTCTCCGATAAAATAAACAGGAATTCCCCTGGAAGCAGCTTCTTCAGAAACCATCGTAAGTGCTTCGGCACTGGTAGGAGCAATGATCAAAGCATCCACACCTTTCTGCATCAGATTTTCTACCTGACTGATTTGTCCCTGAATATCTTCATAGCCATGAGCTGCCAAAACTGTGATTCCTGCGCCGGTTGCTTTGGCTTCTGTAATATACCCATATACCTGGTTTACAAAATATGGACTGCTCATTGAAGGAACACTGATTCCAATCATCAATTTCTTGTTAGGTTTTGTTCGTTCCCATTTTTCCCAAACCCGAGAACCCCAGGGATATACATTTTCTGCAATGATTCCATTCCAGCCATCATTGTATTCATTGGCTATTACAGCCGTGGGCGCCAAAAGAAAGAATACCAGGGATATTCCGAAAATAAAGTTTCTGAATTTTTCCATCTTTACACTCCTAATTATGATTTTTGAACAAAATGAATCTGATTCCGAAGAAATCACCATTGATTCTAAGGAAGCAATTGATTCTTTTTAAAAATAGCCAGAGACAACAACCGGGAGAAGTTGATCTCAACAAAGCCAATATCCAACCTAAACGACATGATAACACAATTTAGGGTGGTGAATCACTTTTTTAATTTGTCAATGACGACTGCGAAGATAATGATACAACCTACGATGACCTGTTTGACAAAAGAAGATACACCGATAAGGTCAAAGCCGTTTGACAATGCCGAAAGAAAAAGAACTCCGATAATTACACCACCTAATTTGCCGACCCCACCTTGAAATGTGACGCCTCCAACGACACAGGCTGCGATGGACTCCATCATCAGAGCACCACCCAGATTCGGTTGACCCGAGTTAATTCGGGATGACAAAACGGCTGCACAAATACCGGTTAAAATACCCGCACCTGCAAAAATTCCTAAGATCACGCGGTTCACATTGACTCCGGCGAGTCTCAGGGCTTCTAAATTCCCCCCAACGGCATAAACATATCGGCCAAAACGCACCCGATATAAAAGCAGATACATAACAAAAATAACAGCGGCCGTGATAATAATAGGCATCGGCACTGAGAATACATCCGAATAAGCCAGGTCGCGAAACGCTTTGGGTAGATTGTAAATCGTCAACCCTTTTGATATAATGAGTGCCAAGCCACTACAAATGGATAATGAACCCAATGTCACTGCGAATGAATCAATACGAGCATAAGCAACCACGGCACCGTTGAAAAGTCCAACACCACCACCGACAATGATCGGTACCAACCAACCGGCTGTAATACCGTATTGTTTAGCGGCAATGGCTGACAGCACACTGCAAAGTCCGATGATAGCACCCAAAGAAACATCGACACCACCCGTCAAAATTACCAACATCTGCCCCATAGAAATCAATCCCAGAAAACAGGCTTGGCGTGTTAAAATAATTCCGTTACTGATCGTAAAAAAACGAGGGTTTATGATTCCCATCACAAGAATGAGCGCGATAAACACAAAAAATAACATCCCCACTGATTTGTGTAGGGTCTTAAGAACATCCAGGATTGATTTTGACTTCCGATCACTTGATGCAGTATTGGCAATTTCCATAAGTTTCCCTCTATTTCCAAAAAGTTGTGTTTGTTAACTCGCAGATTCGCAGTCACTGTTGTCGTCATTATGACCAAAGGCATATTTCAGTACTTCATCTTTAGTCGTTTCTTCTGTCTTAAATTCTTTAACGATTTTACCCTGATACATCACCATGATTCGATCACACATCCCCATAACTTCTGGTAGTTCGTATGATACCATCACAATTCCGGCCCCAGAAGCAGTTAATTGGTTTATAAACTGGTAAATTTCAATCTTGGCTCCGACATCGACGCCTGCAGTTGGTTGATTAAATAAAAAAACCGATCCTTTACTACAGAGTGCTCGAGCTAATAGAACTTTTTGTTGGTTCCCACCACTCAGCGTTTCTACTTTCGTATTAATACTAGGTGTTTTTATATTTATTTTTTGTTTGTATTCTGTAGCAATTTGAGCAACTTTTTTTCTATTAATCAGTTTGAAAATCTTTTTTGTAAAATCTTTGTATGATGAAATCACAATGTTTTCAGACACTGAAAGGTTCATTAGCAACCCCAAATGTTTACGATCGCGCGGAATAAAAGCAATATTGTTTTTCAGCGATGATTTAGGGCAGTTTTTCTTCAGTGATTTAAATGTGTTATCATGCATAATTTCAATTTCACCGGAATCATAAGGAACCACACCGAAAACACTTCGAAATACTTCTTCAAAACCACATCCAACCAAACCGAAAAAACCAAGCACTTCCCCAGAATGTACATTCAGACTAACATTCTGAAAGTGATTATTCTTGCAACTTAGATTGGTGACCTTCAGTAGTTCATCTCCAATATTAGCCTTCACTTTTGGATACTTGTTTTTTATCTCCTTTCCAATCATCAAAGGAATCAAATCATCCAATCCTCTAATATCTGCCATATTAAGCGTATCGATATATTTCCCATCACGAAATACCGTTGCTCGGTCAGCCAGCTCTTTTAATTCTCCTGTTCGGTGGGAGATGTAAATGATGCCAGTTCCTTGCTTCTTCAAGCGGACAATATTTTCAAAAAGAATGTCCTTTTCTTTATCCGTCAATGAAGCAGTGGGCTCGTCTAAGATTAAAATCTTAACGTCGTTATTTAAGGCTTTAACAATATTTACCATTCTTAGTTCCGCCACGTTCAAATCACGCGCCATTCTTTTGGGATCGATTGGATATCCAAATGCTTTGAAAAGTTTTTCGGTTTCCTTTACTTGTTTACTATGATTGATTAATCCGTTTTCAACTATTTCCGATCCTAAAAACAGGTTTTCAGCTACAGATATATCAGGAACATACGTCACTTCCTGATAGATGGTAAAGATTCCTAATTTATTGGCTTGATGAGGATTTTTTATATTAAGCTTTTGCTGTTCCAGGTTGATTTCACCACCGGAATTCATTTGGTGGACACCCGCTAATATTTTGATTAAAGTCGACTTTCCCGCGCCGTTTTCCCCTACTAACGCATGAACTTCTCCCTTGCGAAGATCGAACTGAATATCATCAAGAGCTATAACCCCTGGAAAACTCTTAGATACATGAGTCATCTTCAAAAGTTCTTGTGTTTGTTCCATTGTGTATAACACTCCTATTATTACTCTAAACTTGATCGTTGTTTACTGACTGGTAGCGTATTCTGAAATATTCAGGTCCTCCAGTAACGTTCCCGGAGGGCAAGTTGAGCTTTTGTCAAATCCCATTTCATCTAAAAACTCGCTTACCAATAAATCGAGATCTATAGTGACATTTTTGGTAGGACCATCCTTTAATGGCGGATTCCCCAGAACTCGATTCGGAAATGGAAAGTCTTTGAAATTTATCCCAGCTTTTAAGTTAAAGAGATGTCTCAAAATAAAAATCCTGTATCCTACTTCCATAAATTCTTGTTCAGTCCATACTGTCCCATCAGCCGCTGATAGAAATTCAGGAACAGCTTTATAGTCCATCGTAGAAAAGCCAAAGGTACAGAGGCCGGTACAACTGAGCGCATGGACCAGATTAACATTATCTTTATGGTATTTGGCGCGACCACTCAATTCATCATTATTCATTTCAGGTTGCTCATAACCGGCAACTGGAAAGGTAGTGGAACCTTGCGTATGCCTTGATGGTGTCGCATCAGAATAGTAAGTCAAAGCCAGGCCAGCGGACCACCTTGGGTCATGGGCAGGAATCGCTTCATTGCGTACTGCCATGGCATATTTTTCTGTTTCTTTTCCGAATACTTTTATGGATTTGTAAAATCCTTTGGCCAAAGTGGCACCAAGGCCTTCACTCTTTCCAATCTGCTCAATTAAGGTGATGATAGCGTCTGTATTTCCCCAGCGCAGCTCAAGTCCCCCAGATTGTTCCAAACTAATAAATCCATTTTCAAAACACTCGATGGCATAGGCGCAAAGCCCACCACAACCAATAGTGTCCATACCGTAGCGATTGCAAAGATCATTGATTTTGACCAGTGAATCCGGTGATTCATTTAGTAAATTTGGCCCCAATAACCCCATGGTTTCATATTCGACCTTATGGACTGAATTTTGGATTTGATATTTACCCTCATCAATCTTTTCATGACCACCGCATCCGATCCGACAGCTGCTGCAAGCATATTTTTTTACTCTGAAGTCTTCCATTCTATCTTCAGTAATCGTATCATCTTTTTTGAGTGCCTTAAATGAGGCAGACCAATTTTTTACTGGTGTATCACCGCCTTTTAAACAATTTTGAAAAAATAATGAGGTTCCAAATTTAGAAAGACCACTGGCTAACGGATTCTCTTTAATAAATTGAGCATATTTTTTTCTGACAGTTTTGAGTTTTTCCGGATTTGCTACATTGACTTTTTGTTGTCCTTTGACCACAACCGCTTTCAATTTTTTTGAACCCATAACCGCGCCAAGAGCAGATCTAGCCGCCATTCGTCCTTTGTCAGTTGAAATTCCGGCGATTTTAGATAATTTTTCTCCGGCTGGGCCAATACAAGCAACTTCGCAATCTTTACCATAAATTTCTTTCAATCGTTCTTCGCTTTCACAACAGTCCTGTCCCCAAATAAAATCGGCATTTCGTAGTTCTGCTTTTCCTTCGTTGATAAACAGATAAACCGGTTTTGGAGAAATTTCAGAAAAAAGAATGACATCGAAGCCAGACTGTTTTAATCGCTTACCAAAAAAACCACCGCTATTGGCATCTCCCCATCCGCGTGTCGAAGGTGATTTTCCAAAAACCATATAGCGATCAGCTGCAAGTGCCCCTGTTCCGGTTAAATAGCCTGATGCCATTCCCAGGATATTCCCTGGTCCCAGAGGATTAGTTTTTGGGTCCATTTTATCCATTAATAACTTGACGCCAATTCCATAACCGCCCAAATATTCACGACTCGTTGATGGTGGAACCTCGGAAATTTGGAGGTCGGCATGGTTGAGGTTTACTTCCAGAATTTTTCCAGTTATGGCGTACATGATTTATCTCCCTGATTTTGTTCTGCACAACTCTTTATGGCTTTAACAATACCGTTATAGCCTGTACATCGACATAAGTTACCTTTGATGTGTTCCCTAATTTCATCTTCACTGGGTGAAGGATTGTTCTCCAGAAGATTCTTACTAATCAGTATCATTCCTGGTGTACAGAAACCACACTGAATGGCAGCATTATCAATAAAAGCATCCTGAATAGGATCCAAGCTACCATCTGGAGAAGTTACGCCTTCAGCTGTAATAATTTCAGAACCATTCACTGAGATAGCTAGTGTCAGGCACCCCAGAATTGGCTGCCCGTCGACTAACAGTGTACAGGCACCGCATTGTCCGGTTCCACAACCATATTTCGTTCCGGTCAAGCCCAGTTGATCCCGAATAACATTGATCAGTAGGTCATTAGCGTCCACCAATAGGGTTGTCGGTTCACGGTTTACAATAAGCTGAATGATGTGTTTGTTGTTTTGTGTGTTCTTTTCCATTACTGAACTCCCGCTTGTTGCCATGCGATTTGAAATACGTCTTTGAATAAAACACCAGCGACTTGTTTACGATACATTTCGGTGGATCGAATATCTGTGATGGGCTGGATTGCCTCCGATATAGCATTACCAATTTCATTCAAGACCGATTCATCAATTTTTTGATTTTCCAACATCCCTTCAATTGAGATCAAACGAACCGGAGTTGCTGCTATGGCACCCATGGCCACTCTGGCTGACTGGCAGGAATCCCCTTGCCGATTCACCAAGACTGCGCAACTCAGTTTTGAAATATCAGCGGCTACTCGGACCATTCGACGAAATGCACTACCTACCTGATTTGAAACGGGAGGAATGATAATTTCTGTCATTACTTCATCCGATTCCTTGACTGTTTGTTGTACGCCGGTAAAGAAATCTATTAATTCAATGACGCGTTGGGTTTTCCCGTTAGATAAGGCTACCTTGGCTTCAAATGTTAAGAGTGCTGGCGCCGAGTCTGCTGCCGGAGAAGCCGTACACAAATTTCCCCCTAAAGTGCCCATATTCAATATCTGAATTTTTGCAATAGAAGAAACCGCATCATAGAATCCGTTATACTGTATTTTTCCAGCACAGAACTTTTTGATTTCATTTAACTTGGTTGCTGCCCCGATTCGGAGACCTTGATCTTCTTTGATATATTTTAACTCCTGGACATCCGCGATATTGATTAAATGCTTGGTGCTGAAGCGTTCATATTTGAGTCCAGGAATTATATCGGTTCCACCGGCGATCAGTTTGGCACTGGTTCCGTATTCAGTGATGAGTTTGAATATTTCCGCCAGATTGTTTGGTTTGTGGTATTCAAACTCATTTGTTAATATTTTTGTATTTACCATGGAATGTCCTGTTTATTGGATGTTATGTTTCTGAATGGCCTCAAGCACGACTTCCGGGGTCATTGGTATTTCTTTGAATCGAATTCCTATGGCATCGTATACTGCATTTGCCACAGCACCCGCTGTGGCATTATTGGCAGCTTCACCAATTCCTTTTGCTCCAAAAGGTCCTGATGGTTCATAGGTATTGGCAAAAAAGATGGTGATATCTTCCAATGGAGGCATATCCTGGGAAGAGTACATTTTATAATCTGTCAGGAAACCACCACAAGTAAGCTCTCCACTCTCTTGATGATAATCAGTGTCTTCAAGAACTGCAAAAGTAACCCCCCGACACAGTCCGCCTTCTAATTGGCCGGCTGCTAAATCCGGGTTGATTACTGTTCCCGCATCCACTGCACCAATCGCACGGGTCAATTTGATTTTACCAGTTAAAATATCTACTTCTACTTCGATAAAATTAGTCACAAAACAGGGGGGGCAATTAACTTGTCGATGTGTCAATGAAGCGATCACGGTACCCCAACCTTTGTATTGTGCTGTCTTGGCTACTTTTTCAATCGTAATAGATTTATGAGGTGCTCCTGGTAAATGAATGATTCCTTGCCCACGCTCTTCGTCAGGTTGAATTACCAAAGCCGAAGGATTGACATCAATTAATCGTCCAGCAAGTGCTAAAAGTTTATCTTTTGCTTCTTTAGCTGCTTTTTGTATGGTACTAGTACCACAGTATACACCCCGCGTCGCATGCGTACAAACATCATAACCTGTTGTGCGAGTACTTGAAGGTGAAATACCCACTTTGTCCAGAGGGACGCCCATTTCTTCTGCAACAACTTTAGCTGCAGCTTCCAGGGTACCACCACCATGACACATCAGAGCTGTCGAAAAATCCACTGAACCATCCTCATTAATTTTAACCATGGCGGTTGAGTAGTCGATCACTTCACCCGGGGTTGGCGCACCGGTACCAGATGTATGAAATCCTCTGCCAACTCCTATTCCCTTACGAAAACGTCCTTTTTTTTCTTTGAAATGGGTGCGTTGATTCCAATCAAAGAGCTCGCGCCCTTTTACCAGCATTTCTTCCACTCCACAGCTTTTGATAATCGATCTGACGGTCGGCCCCTGACCCCAAAAGGTTTCTCCTAGTCCTACATAGTTTTTGAGGCGCATATCTATAGGGTCAATTCCCAGTTTTTCTGCAATAATGTCCATTTGAGATTCTACTGCAAAAGTTACCTGAGGATTACCATATCCTTGCATGGCACAAGCAGGGACCTTATTTGTATAAACAGCGGTTCCCTCAAAACCCAAATTCGGCATTCGGTACAATGAAACAAACCATCCTGCCATACAACCCAAAAGTGGGTACGCTTGAATATTATGGGCCCCTATATCCACAGTGGTTTTTAATTCTCCGGCTGTTATGGTACCATCAGATTTGACACCGTACTTGAGCTTAATAATAGTGGGATATTTACAATGGCTATACATATCCTCTTCCCGGCTTAAGACCATTTTTACAGGTCTATGTGCCTTTAAAGAGAGTGCAACACAGATTGGAATATTAGAATTCATCTGGATACTGGAACCAAAGGATCCCCCTAGACTTACACGGTGGACATTAACTTTGTTTAAAGGAATATCAAAGATCCTTCCCAAAAGTTGTCTAGTATTATGGATTGATTGTGTGGTTGGATAAACATCAATACTGCCATCCGGGTCTGTTTTGCAGACCACTGCTTTAGTTTCCATTTGTCCATGGTAGACGCGTCCGGTTTTGAATTCATTCTCAACGATCAAATCTGCTTCAGAAAATCCTTTTGCTACATCTCCTTCACTGACTTCTCGGAAGCAGGCAATGTTTTTGTCGATGGGAAATATTTCATCCCCCAGCATGATGTCATCATAAATTTTGGGTGTATCCGGTTGCATACTCTCAAAAGCATCATAAATCGGGGGCAACTTTTCATATTCAACCACAACACTCCGCATTGCTTTTTCAGCTAGTGCTTCAGTTTTTGCAGCCACTGCAGCAATTGCCTCTCCGACGTGACGAACCACGTTTGCTAATATGGTTCGATCCCGGTATGTTTTTTGGGGGATACTTACCTGACGCTCATTATAGCGAACTTTTGGGACATCATGGTAAACAATACAAATAGCACCCATCGCTTCCGCTGCTGAAGTATCAACAGATATTACTTTAGCATGGGGATATTTACTCCTTACTACCCTACCGAAGAGCATATTGGGAAATGTAACGTCAGAAGAGTATATTTCTTTTCCTGTTACTTTCGAGATGCCATCCTTGCGTCTGGTTACTCGACCGATTGTTGAAAATTCATTTTGATTCATTTTTATATTCTCCAGGTCAGTTGGAACTTACCAAACGGCAGGTGTCCAAACAAATAAGGCCTCAGCCGGTTGTTGGCTTGTATTTTTCCATCGATGTGGAATGTTACCATCAAAATAAAGGGTGTCACCTTCTTCTATCGTAAACTTATCTCCTTTTATTTCAAAATCAACTTTCCCTTTTACGATCCACACAAATTCTTCACTATTTTCAGGATGAGTAATCATCTCATCCCCATTTGATCCACCTCCAGGCTCAATAGTGGTATATATTGGTTGCATGGTTTTTTGATAAACAGCCGTCGTTAAAAACTGACTTATTGTTTTTCCATCTGGATAATTAACAGTCCGTCGTCGATTTTTTCTTAGGTGGAAATAACTGGTTTTTGTTAATTTGGGTGCTTTAATCCTGGTAGTACGCTGGTTTCTGTTCTCTTCGCCATTTAAAAAGAGATTTGTAATATTTGTGTTGAGACCTTCAGACAGCTTTCCAAGCATTGAAATTGAAGGCATTTCCAGACCATTTTCCAGTTGAGATATATACGATTTTGAACATCCAACTATATTAGCAAGTTGTTCAAGAGTGAGGTTTTGCTCTTTTCGTAATTCTTTAATTTTTTCCTTGAGATTATTTTGCATCACTTTCGCCTATGAAGGCATGTTTACATATTATGAATTACCGTAATCAATCTAAAACCTTGATTCTTTTTTCAATTGTTCTATATTCTTTGTGTTTATAAGTTTTACTGAACAAATCTTTTGTGTTTTACATTTAGCAAAGGGATATATATTCACTATAAATATAGCCTTTCATTAGTTTACTAATATTTAAAAAGTTAAGTAATATTGAATTTAAGTAAACTAAAACACTTTTATATTTTTTGTCAACTGATAATTAACTATTATCAAACTTATTGATTAAAATATTATAAAATAATATAATAACAATATATTAAAGAGAAGTATTTAATTTCATATTGTAGAACATACCTTTAAAGATGAGAAATCAAAGATCTTATATTGTTTAGTAAACAATTTAAATATTACTAAACATCCGTTAAGCTATTTAAAATACTGAATGCAATCCCTTTTAATTGACCATCATCGTTTTATTAAGTGGATTTGTAATAGTGTTATTCCCATCTTTACAGATTGCGTTGACTAATAAGTTTGATTTAATAATTCTCTTACAGCTAATCCAAATGAGATATTAAATAGTTTGGCCATTATATGAACCCCTGGGAATTTTTTGGTTTATAGATCCAATTGCAATCAGGATTTCTACACCACATGAATTGTTGGTATAAATGGGGGGTCTATATAAATATGTTCCTTTGAGTTATTGATTTTGACCAATTCATGAATGAACTTGTCAGCAATCACTAATGGTCGCTCAAAAATCTCCAGCATTTCATCATCGCCAATACAAAACACTACCGTTTTAAATCCAGGTCCAACCAGAATAGACATCACTTTATTATACTACTCTTTCTCAATGGAAATGAAGAGGGTTAGGGAACGTACGCTATTATCATTCTAATAGGCCCACAAAATCAGGGGAAAAAACAAACTATCCTCCATTTTTTCCATTTATATCAATTCAGAATTATGCCAATAACCAACAATATAATCTTTCTTATTTACAGCATTCAATAATGGATGTTTATGTACTTTGAATGGTTAAGACTGGAAGAGAATGGACACTAATTCATTAGACCGATTACTTAACAAATACGTTGACAATCATTTGTAAAATTGTTTTGGTAAATAAATGTTTAGTAATAGTTAACTTGTTCATCCCTAGCGATTATATCATTTTACTCATAATTCTGGGATTTATAAATTTAAGAAATAGCAAAGATGGCAAAAAAACTTAAAGACACCATAAAACAGCTAAGAAAGGAACGGAATCTTACCTTAGAAAAGCTTGCTAAAATGGCGGGCTGTTCTAAATCTTATATTTCCCAACTGGAAAACGGAACTTCATCACCTTCTTTGTCGATGATAGGACGGCTATCTGCAGCTATGGGTGTGCGAGTTAGTGATCTGTTTCAAGATACTCAAAATAAAAATAGTGTCGGATTAGACAGTAAGAAAGAAATTCAAAGTACCAGTTACTTAAAAAAAGCAGATCGACGCACAATCAGTTATCCTGATGGAAAAATGACGGATCAGTTGTTAACGAATACTGTTTATCAAAAGACGATGCAACCGGTATTGACGGTCATTCAACCGGGAGGGGTATCCGATGACAAATACACATTAACGCACCCTGAAGGCAGTGAAGAGTTTCTACTTATTTTAGAAGGTGAAATTGAATTTGAATTGAATGACGACAAATTTACCTTGAAGGAAGGAGATACACTTTACTTTAATGGATCAACACCCCACTGTTGGCAAAACAATAGTAAAAAGACAGCAACAGTTTTATTTGTTTGGACACCACCCGTCTGGTAAATGAACTTCAAGGTTTATAGTGATATCACCTGTTTTTTCATGAGGACTGGAATCATGATAGTACCAGAATCACATCCCCAACCTACTTATCCAAAGGTAGTTATACCATTGATCTGTTGAGTGGGTATCGCAATGCCTATCAGGTATATACAATTGATGGATCAGCAGATAGCCTTACTACTTATATTGATGGAGAAACAGATGGCACCTGAGATGAGGATACTTTTTATGTCAGGAAATATCTATTTGCAGAAACATAAAGTAGTAAAATACCCAGACCTGTTATCACTTTAAATGAAGGTGGCGAGCAACTGGAGTCTATTGATATTCAATGGCAGAAATATGAAAACAGCAGCGAATCCTGGATTGAAATGTCTGAAAAAGAAGTTAGCCTTTTTCTAAATTCTGGACAAGTTACCGTTGTTTTAAATGATTTTGATTCTAACAAGTGGATTTTTGTTGCTGATATTTTATCCAGTATGAATATATCTGCAGCACATTTAACTGCTAAAAGTGAACCCGCACCGATACCAAATTATTCCGATACCAAATCAATTGAACTCGCCGGGACTGTACTAATGTCGCTTATCATGCGGTTTTCATTGTGCAAAAGGTAATAGTTTTATAAGACTCTCCCTTTAGACTTTCCCTTCTGTCTTAGATTAATCCTTTACATATTCTTGCATAGAGTGCTTGGAGTATAAAAAAGTAATGCGGTTGTTGACAAAACAAACCTTATTGTATAACTATCATATTAACATGTTATATGACAACTTTTAAAAAATAATCAAATGATATCCAAAAATATTTCAAATTTAATCAGGGCTCCGAAGTTGTCGGAACAAATTGCTGAACTTCTTGTCAAAGAAATTACAACCGGGGGTTTAGCGGTAGGTGAAAAACTACCTTCAGAAGCCGATTTGTGTGTTCGCTTCGGAGTGAGTCGCTCCATTATCAGAGAAGCCGTTGGTCGTCTGGAGTATGACGGTTATCTGGAGGCAAAACGGGGAAGCCGAGCCCAAGTAACCCGATCTAAAAGCAGACGGGCTTTTAGAATCGCCAAGACGTCTAATATGGACCAAGCCGAACTCGCTCAACTCTATGAATTTCGGGCCATAATTGAAGGTGCAGCTGCTTCATTGGCGGCGAGTCGAGGAAAGAAAGAGATCTGGAATAAACTGGAAAAGTGTATTTATCAGATGGAGAAGGAAAATCTTTTCAGTCACGGGAAAGAAGATTCCTTTATCGATTTTCACCAGATTGTGGCAGAGGCAAGCGGCAACGCTTTTCTGAGTGAATTTATAGTTTTTCTGAATGATAAGATATCCGGGATGATGCAATTGGACAGTCTGCAGGTTAAAAAGAAAGGACTCGTTGAAAAAGTGCATAAGGAGCATATCTCAATTTACGAAGCATTAAAAACCGGAAATAAGGAAAAGGCCAAGCGGTTGATTCAAGATCATATCACCAACGCCGCCGAACGGCAGGGAGCGATCTTGGAATCAATTTTTTTGAGTAATGATTATGAATGAATTGATCAAATTAAATGCGAGACAAGTGGTTGAGTTGTTAAAAAAACAGGAAGTCTCCCCACTTGAATTGATTGACGTAGTTGCCGATCGGATCGAAGAAGTCGAACAAGAGGTCAATGCCCTGCCGATTCTCTGTTTGGACCGTGCCAGAGAACATGCCAGGCGGATCATGTCTAATCTCCCTGAAAATCCCCCTCAACACTATCTTTACGGATTACCGATCGCCATCAAGGACCTGACGGATGTCAAAGGCGTGCGAACTACCTACGGATCAGCCGTCTTTTCCAATCATATCCCGGACAGATCTGATTACCTTGTTGAAAAAGGGAAAAACTTAACAATTCATGACATCCAGCGAGCCGAGTTGTTGCGAACAGATCTGTATCACTCCACTTTAAGCTTTTTCGAGCAATATGACTTGCTGGTTTGTCCCAGTACAATTACGCCGCCGTTTGACGTTAATATTCGGTATCTTGAGGAGCTGGAGGGGACTAAATTCGAGACATATATCAGCTGGCTGAAATCGGCAGGAGCCATCACCTTAACGGGCTGTCCCACCATTTCGGTCCCCTGCGGTTTTACGCCATCTGGTTTACCGGTAGGTATCCAGATCGTAGGTCCCCCCCGAAGAGAAGATCGGGTATTGTCTGCCGCCGCGATTTTTGAAGCGGCTCACCGGATCGAAATGGCAACACCCATTGATCCAAGAAACGGGGGCGGTTAACACCAGGGTGACAGCATCACATCATCCAGCTTGTTCATTTGGTAAAACAACAGATCGAGAATCGAATCAGCTCTCATTAATTGCAAAAGGATAACCATGTCACATAAACCACTTTCAGGAATTCTAGTGATCGATTTAACCAGAGTTCTGGCCGGTCCTTTCTGCACTATGGTATTAAAGAATCTGGGAGCGGAAATTATTAAAGTCGAAGCCCCGAAAACCGGGGATGATTCTCGACAATTTGGACCCTTTATCAACAGCGATCCGGAAAAGTCCGCCTATTTCACGAGTGTTAATTGTGGTAAGAAATCGATATCAATCGATCTAAAAAAAGAAAAAGGAAAAGTAATATTGGCGGATCTGATTAAAAAAGCAGATGTCTTGATAGAGAATTTCCGCCCCGGCACTTTGGAAAGACTCGGTTTTGACGATCAGACTATCAGCAATTTAAATCCGACAATCATCCATACGACCGCTACTGGATTTGGTTATTCGGGCCCTGAATCGAAAAAGGCGGCTTATGATTCCATCATTCAAGGGCTTTCCGGACTCATGTCGATTACCGGGACTGAAAAGAGGGAAACAGTAAGGGTGGGATCATCGATTTCCGATATTTTAACGGGGATGTATGCGGCCATCGGCATTGTGTCGGCTTTGTTCAGGCGGGATAAAACCGGTCACGCTGCCAGAATTGATGTCGCTATGTTGGACAGCACGGTTTCGGTTCTTGAAAATGCCATCGCCCGATACCAGATATCGCAAGAAATTCCCGGACCACTCGGCTCCAGGCACCCTCCCATAACGCCATTTGAAAGCTTCACTACCATGGATGCGAACATCATTATTGCAGCGGGGAACGACAAGCTGTTTGCGTCCGTTTGCGACGTAATCGGAAAGCCGGAGCTTGCTTCGGACAGACGTTTCAAGAACAATGCCCATCGAACGGAAAATTACCAAGCGTTAAGACAGGAAATAGAAAGCGTCTTGGTCGACCAAACGGCCAGCCATTGGTTGAGTGCATTGAACGAGAAAAAAGTGCCCTGCGCCAAAATCAATACGATGAAAGACCTCTTTGAATATGAACAATTAACGGCAAGAAACATGTTGGTGCCAGTCGATGGAGAGGACGGATTTCAAATTGCCGGTAATCCTATTAAATTCATGGGAGAGGAAGATGACCTCAGTGCGGGAACGCCCCCGAAATTGGGTGAACATACCGAATCCGTGTTAAGAGACGTGTTGAATTATCCAGATGAGGATATCGTCACCCTGATTAAAAACGGTAGGAAATCGCCTTTTTAGAAATTGAGGCTTAGACGGTTTCAAAGCCATATTATGGATTCGTTTTCAAGAAATAACTGGAGAACTCTATAACCAAAGGCCAGTTATGACAAATGATAAAGATATAGCCATTTCAGTAAAAAATATTCGCAAGGTATATGGCGTCCTGGAAACGGTGTTGTCGCCCTCAAAGGAATTTGACCTTCACATCAAAGGCAATGAGTTCTTCACGCTTCTAGGACCATCCGGTTGCGGAAAAACCACACTGCTGCGATTGATCGCCGGTTTCGAATACCCGACCAGCGGAGAAATTCGATTGTTTGGTGAAGACATTGCACGCCTGCCGCCTTACAAACGGCCAATTAATACGGTTTTCAGCAATATGCTCTGTTCTCACACATAACTGTGGCTCAGAATATCGCATTCGAGCTTTTCTGGCTTTTTCAGAGAAATTCTTTCAGTGATTGATAATAATCTTCGTTTTCAGAAATTGTGTTGTGTCCTGTTTGAGGAATTATTTTTACAATTATTTGTGAAGCAGGAAAGGCGTTAACTAAATTGTCGCTATGTTTGGAGCCGATAACTTCGTCATTTTCTGCAATGAGGATTAGTGTTTTAGCTTTAATGGACGCTACTCTGCTGAATGAATCATATTTATCTTTTAAAAGCAAAAACATGGGGTAAATGAAAAAACGGTGTTGGGCAACGTTTTGAATACTATCAAAAGGAGTAATTAAGACCAGTTTACCAGTTTCAATTTTCGGGGCCAGGAAGGTAGCAATCCCCGAGCCAAGGCTACGACCAATAACGGATACTTCAGAGTGTTTCTTTTTAATTGCTTCAAATATGATTGAGGCATCGGCAAAGATATCTTTTTCTTTTGGAGAACCGCTACTGCCGCCATATCCCCGATAATTAACCAGATAAATGGTATGATCCTGGAAAATATTGGTGAAGATAGGCATATTATACACCACTGATTCAGCATTCCCACCAAAGTAAAGTATGGCTTTTTGTTTTTCTTTATTGCCGACAATAACATTAATGGATTCACCACTATTGTTAAAAACCAGGGTCTCGAAATCGTGATTGACCACTGGTGAGGGAAAATATAGGAAACTGCGCTGACCAAAATAAAGCAGTACTCCAATACTAAAGTATGCGACAGTAAGGAATATTATTGCAGTACTCAATTTTTGTTTCATGTTTTATGGTGATAATTCTTCAGAAAGATCCATTTTTCTGAGGGTCAGAAAATAAGAAAAATTCTGACGAGATCTTAATTTTTAATAAACCTTTCTTGAAACTAAACTGATTTTGAGAATTAAGCCAATCCAATTTATGTCTAATAATTACTGTAGCCGTTTTTAAAAAAGGGATCCTGATAAGCATTTATTATTTCTTCCGGTGAAGCATTACATCCGCTAAATTGTATGACGACATTTTTATCTTTGAGTTTTTCTCTCAATTTTAATTAACACCACCGCGAATCTTGAAACTGCCCTTTGGATGATGGTTCTCATGTTTTACATAAACCTGCGCACCCATTATTTCTGATAAGCCCTTGTATTTTATTAAAGGGGTTGGCTGCAGCTTTTGATAAACGGCTTGTCTTGCCTTAATGACTTCGGAAATAGAAATAGGGTAGTGTTGAATATCATCCATAATAGTGTCATTTTAAAAATAAGGTAGTAATTTCTTCGTATCAACTTACATATAAATAGCGTTTAACTTTTTTAGTAGGGGTTTTTTCAAATGGTTCGGTTTGTTCAATAATTTTGTTGATACGGCAGTAACCAGGAACATTGTCGTTCACTTCATTTTTAATATCGGATAAGATATTATCTATTCTCTTTTTTAATTTGGACTCTGAATGACTGCCGCCGGTAAACTCTTCTTCTATTTTCTCGTAATCCAGATGAACTCTGGCAACCAGCTTATTTTCCAGTTCATGAACAATAACTTCCACAACATTATCATTTTCATAAAAAAAGGTTTCAATCTCTTCCGGGTAGATATTCTCTCCACTGGCGCCGATAATCATATTTTTAAGTCGACCACGAATGTATAAATAATTATCTTTATCCAGTACCCCAAGATCACCGGTTTTATACCATCCGTCAGGAGTAAATGCTTCAGCTGTCAAGTCTTTATCCAAATAATAAC